>Ga0126312_10000690_pt1 | contig 20896 bp, 18 predicted proteins | sample Plot104A_FD_92537 | JGI IMG/M metagenome (GOLD analysis project Ga0126312, IMG submission 92537) | Serpentine soil microbial communities from UC McLaughlin Reserve, CA, USA - Plot104A | ecosystem: Environmental > Terrestrial > Soil > Grasslands | place: USA: UC McLaughlin Reserve, Lake County...
CGGGGATCGACATCGTCTTGCCGTACACCTCCTCCGGCGGATCGGTGACGCCGATGTCGTTGCCCACGGACTTCGACATCTTCTCGACTCCGTCGGTCCCGGGCAGGAGCGGCATGGTCAGCACCGCCTGCTCGGGCTTGCCGTAGGCGCGCTGGACATCGCGGCCGAGGAGCAGGTTGAACGTCTGGTCGGTGCCGCCCAGCTCGACGTCGGCATCGATCGCAACCGAGTCGTAGCCCTGGAGAATCGGGTAGAGCAGCTCGAGCACCGAGATCGGCTCGCCGGCGCGGTAGCGCTTGGAGAAGTCGTCGCGCTCGAGCATCTGGGCGACGGTGGCGGTGCGGGCGAGCCGGAACAGGTCCTCGGCGGGCATGTCGAGCCATTCGCCGTTGCGGCGCACCTCGAGCCGCTCGCTCGAGAGCACGTGGCCGGCCTGGCGGCGGAAGGTCTCGGCGTTGCGGTCGATCTCCTCGCCGGTCAGGACGGGACGCGTCTTCGACCGCCCGCTGGGGTCCCCCACCCGTCCGGTGTAGTCGCCGACGATGAGGACGACGACGTGGCCGGCGTCCTGGAACTCGCGCAGCTTCTGCAAGACGACGGTGTGCCCGAGGTGGATGTCGGGCGCCGTCGGGTCGATCCCGAGCTTGACCCGCAGCGGCCGCCCGGCCTCGCATGCGCCCGCGATCTTGTCCTCCAATGCTCCCGCGGGCAGGGAATCGACCGCATTGCGGGCGAGCCAGGCCGCCTGGGCGGCAGGCTCGGAGGGGGCGTTTGCCATCCGGCCCAATGCTAGTTTCCAGGGCCGGCGGCGACGCGGCCGCCGATTACCTATGAGCGACGATCGCGGTTTGATCCAGCGAGTCACGCACGTCGATCCGCCGAACGTCGTCGAGCTTCCGCGGACCGGCGCGCCACCGCCGACTCCGCCCCAGGACTGGCTCCCGGAGGAGCCGTGGGGCGACGGCGACGACCCCGGGGAGCCGGGCAAGCCCAAGCCGAAGCTCAAGTGGCTGAGGCTCCTGTTCATCTTCGCCGGGATCGGGTTGCTGGCCTTCGTGTCGTTCGCGTTCGGGATGATGATGGCCGTCTCGCGCGACCTGCCGCAGCTCGAGAACCGCACCGAGTTCAAGCACGCGAAGAACTCGGTCCTGCTCGACGACCACGGCAAGCCGCTCGGCGTCCTGTCGCGCCAGAACCGGATTCTGGTCAATGCGAACCAGATCTCACCCTCGATGAAGCACGCGATCATCGCCATCGAGGACCAGCGCTTCTACAGCAACGAGGGGTTCGACGTCCAGGGCATCGCCCGCGCACTGTGGTCGGACGTCTTCGGCTCCGGTCCAACGCAGGGCGCCTCCACCATCACCCAGCAGTTCGTCAAGAACGCGCTGCGCGCCCAGGGCAACCGCACCATCTTCCAGAAGATGCGCGAGGCCGCGCTGGCGTATCACCTGACGCGCAAGTGGTCGAAGCAGAAGATCCTCACCGAGTACCTGAACTCGGTGTACTTCGGCAACGGGGCCTACGGCGTCGAGCAGGCGGCGCGGACCTACTTCTACAACTACGCCAACGACCCGTGCACGCAGCCGCAGGGGAGGATCACCTGCGCGTCCCTGCTGACGCCGGTGCAGGCGGCGACGATCGCGGGCCTGGTCGCCTCGCCGAGCGGCTACGACCCGCTCGAGCACCCGCGTACGTCCAAGCGGCGCCGCAACCTCGTGCTGCGGAAGATGGCCGAGCAGCACTTCGTCCCCGAGAGCTACTACCAGGCCCACCGCGACGATCTCATGCCCACGGCGCAGTCGGTGAAGCTGCCGCGCGAGAAGTCCAAGGCGCCGTACTTCACCGACTGGGTCCGCCAGCAGGTGATCGAACGGTTTGGTGCCCAGCGGGCGCTCGAGGGCGGCCTGAAGATCCACACGACGCTCGACACCGACCTCCAGTCGGTGGCGCAGCAGGTCATCCAGGAGCACCTCGGCGGCATCGGGCCGTCGGCGGCGATGGTTGCCCTCGACAACCGGACCGGCCAGGTGCGGGCGATGGCCCAGGGGCCGATCGACGGCGACCCCGCCGACACCAACGCCGTCGACGCCGCCTACGACGCCCATCCGTTCAACCTCGCCACCCAGAGCCAGCGCCAGCCCGGCTCGTCGTTCAAGCCCTTCATCCTCGCGGAGGCGCTCAAGCAGGGCGTCTCGCCCGATTCCGTCTGGGCGTCGAAGAAGAAGGTCTTCACCGTGCCCCACACGCGCGGCAAGGAGCACTTCGTCGTTCACAACTTCGACGACGCCTACAACGGCTCCAGCACCCTCGCCCATGCCCTCACGGTCTCCGACAACTCGGTCTTCGCCGAGGTCGGCATCAAGGCGGGGACCAAGAAGGTCGCGCGACTGGCGCGCCGCTTCGGCATCCGCACGCCGGTGTCGCACAACTACGCGATCACGCTGGGCGGCTTGAAGCAGGGTGTCTCGCCGCTCGACATGGCCCACGCCTACGAGACCTTCGCCCGCGGCGGCAAGAAGACCTACGGCACGATGGGCGCCGCCAAGCACGGGCCGGTCGCGATCACGGAGGTCGACAGCTCGAACGGCAAGACGATCGTGCGCAACCGGCGCGAGCAGAAGCGCGTCGTCTCCGAGGATGTCGCGCGGACCGCGGTGTCGATGATGGAGTCGGTCGTCAACGACGGGACGGCGAAGAACGCCGCCCTGGACGGCTTCGCCGCCGGCAAGACCGGCACGACGGAGGACTATGGCGACGCCTGGTTCATCGGGTTCGACACCCACTACACCGTCGCCGTGTGGGTCGGCTACCCGAACGGGACCAAGCCGATGAAGACCGAGTACGGCGGCGGGCCAGTCGAGGGCGGCACCTACCCGGCCGAGATCTGGCACGACTTCATGACCCGCGCACGCGAGATCTTCGCCGAGCGCCATCCGAACGCCGACCTGACCGACAACGCCGGCCAGCCCGAGCAGTACGGGGACACCGGCGCAGGCACTGGTGACACCGGCACCGGGGACACCGGCGATGGCGGCGGCGGTGGTGGGACCGGCGATACCGGCGCCGGCACGGCTGACACCGGCGACGGCGGTGCCGATACGGGCGCCGGCACAGATGACACCGATGGCGGTGGCGCGGGTGACACCGGCGCCGGCGACGCGACCGGCGGCGGCGGTGTGACCGGGGGCGGTGGCGATGCCACCGGCGACGGTGGCGGCGGCGACGCCGGCGGTGGTGGTGGCACCGGCGGTGGTACGGGGCCGGGGTAGCGCGGCGCCGCGCTGGACGCGGGTCCCCACGGCACTTGGCTCCGGCCGTCTGAACGGCGGCGACGCTGAGCCCAGCTCCGACCGACGTCTTGGTCCCGCCGCCTGAACTGCGGCGACGAAAGAGGGTGGGTCCCGCCGGGGGTGTTTGACCTTATGCGTACCTATTCACCCTAAGGTCAAGCACCCCCGCCGCGCGGCCCGTCCCGACCTCCTTCGTCGCCGGCCGTTCACCAGTCCGGCGCAACTCCGGGGCCGGAGCTGAACGCAACGTCGCCGGCCGTTCACCAGTCCGGCGCAACTCCGGGGCCGGAGCTGAACGCGACGCGCCCGAAACCGCCTAAGCCGCCCGCAACCGCGGACGCGACACGTGCGGGGAGTCCGCCGCGCAGAACCGCCACGGCAGCTCCGCCGCCTTCGTGATCCCGATCCGCGTGCCGGTCAGGACGGTCGGCGCCGCCCGGTCGCCGGGCGCGGCGTCGATCCGGACCGGGCCCTCGCCGACCAGGCTGGTGCCGTTCAGATCGAGGCCGATCCCGAGCGCCTGCGTCAGCTTCCCCGGGCCGGAGCACAGGTCCTCGTCGCGCACCGAGCCCCGCCGCTCGCGCATCAGCTCGAGGCCCTCGAGCGGCTCGAGCGCCCGGATCAGCACCGCCGCGCCGACCCCCTCCGGCTCGCACACCGCGTTCATGCACGCGTGGATGCCGTAGGAGCGGTACACGTACGCGACGCCCGGCGGGCCGTAGAGGGTCGACGTCCGGGGGGTCACGCCCACGTAGGCGTGGCAGGCGGGCTCCGAGTGGTGGTAGGCCTCGACCTCGACGATGATCCCGCTCGCCGGCCCGTGCACGACGACGCACCCGATCAGATCGTGCGCGACCTCGAGGACGGGCCGGTCGAAGAACGCTGCGTCGCGGGTCATGCGGACAGGGAGGCGCGGGCCAGCTCGAGCTGCTCGCGCACCCGCGCGAGCGCGGTGCCGCCCTCGGAGACCTTGGACTCCAGCCAGCTGGACTGCTCGAGGACGTCGTAGGCCTCCGCGTCGAGCGCCTCGTGGGCGGCCGCGAGCTCCTCGGCCGACAGCTGCGACAGGGTCCGCCCGGACTCGAGCGCCCGCCGCACCAGGCCGGCGACGACGCCGTGCGCCTCGCGGAACGGCACCCCACGGCGCACCAGCAGGTCGGCCACGTCGGTGGCGGCGAGGAACTCGTCGGCAGCGGCCTCGAGCAGGCGATTGCGGTCAAACCGCACGCTGCCCAGCATCCCGGCCGCCGCGGTCAGGCACAGCTCGAGCGTGTCGACGGCGTCGAACAGCCCCTCCTTGTCCTCTTGGAGGTCCTTGTTGTAGGTGAGGGGCAGGCCGTGAAGCACGCCGTGCATCGCCACCAGGTGGCCGGCAAGCCGGGGCGCCTTGGCCCGCAGCAGCTCGGCGGCGTCGGGGTTCTTCTTCTGCGGCATGATCGAGGAGCCCGACGACCACGCGTCGGACAGCTCGCAGAAGCCGAACTCGCTCGACGACCACAGCACGAGCTCGCCACCCAAGCGCGACAAATGCGTCGCGCAGGTCGCGGCCGCGCCCAGGTAGTCGAGCACGAAGTCGCGGTTGGAGACCGCGTCGATCGAGTTCTCCGCCGGCCCGGCGAAGCCAAGCGATTGCGCGACCAGCGAGCGATCGGTCGCGAAGTTCACCCCCGCCAGCGCCCCCGCGCCGAGCGGCAGCTTCCGCGTGGCTGCCAGCACCGCGCGGAAGCGCTCGCGATCGCGCTCGAGCATCCAGAAGTACGCGAGCAGGTGGTGGCTCAGATACACCGGCTGGGCCCGCTGCAGATGCGTGTAGGCGGGCATCGGCCAGTCGACGTGCGCCTCGGCCACCTCGACGAGCACGGCCATCAGCGCTTTGCAGCCGTCGAGCGCACGCTGGGCACGGGCGCGCACGAACATCGCCATGTCGGTCGCGACCTGGTCGTTGCGCGACCGGGCGGTGTGCAGGCGACCGCCGGCGCCACCGGCAAGCTCGGTCACGCGCCGCTCGATCGCCATGTGGACGTCCTCGTCGTCGGCGGCTAACGCGAAGCGGCCCTCGTCGAGCTCGCGCCCCACCTCGTCGAGCGCGGTCAGCAGCGCGTCGCGGTCGGCCGCCGGAATGACCCCGACAGCGGCCAGCATCCCGACGTGCGCGCGCGACTGGGCGATGTCGAACGGCGCAAGCCGCCGGTCGAACCCGATCGACGCGTTGAGCCGCCGGAACGCTGGGTCCTGCGGCTCGGAGAAGCGCGACATGGCGGGCGAGTGTAGAGACAGGGTGTTCGGCGAAGCCGACGCCGACGAGGCGGGTCGGCGGGGCGCTAGTGGCGCGAGACGACGTCGTTGATCTGCGCCACCTGCGTCGCCAGCCCGCAGCCGAGCAGGTACAGCGTGATCCCCCAACCGGCATAGGCGTTGCGGGACCGCGGGTACCAGCGGCTGTCGGGAGACCGGCCCGCCGACCAGGCGACCGGCACCAGGAACGCCAACCCGGCGGCGATGAGCGCCCACGGCACCCAACCACTGAAGTAGCCCGCCTCGAACTTGAACGCCGACGCGATGTCGGCGATGGCCCGCCCCCACAGCACGATCGGCAGCCCGAGCGCGACGAGGATCCCCACCGCACCGACCCGCCGCGCCTGCCGGCGGCCACGCTCGTCGCGACCGAGGGCCGATGCTCCGCTCACCCGGCGATTATGACAACGTGGCCGAGCCCGCCAGCACGCTCTTCAGGGCCGCCGCGACCTGTCCGACCTCGCCCTCGGTCATGCGCGGGAAGAACGGCAGCGCCACCGACCGCGCCGCGACGTCCTCGCACACCGGGAACTCGCCCTCGCGGTGCCCGAAGCGCTCGCGGTAGAAGCTCATCAGGTGGATCGCCGGCATGTAGGGCTTGCTCGGGATGCCCCGCTCGGCCAGCGCCCGGATGACGGCGTCGCGAGCAAGGCCGCGCGGAAGCTGCACGACGAAGACGAACCAACCCCGCACCGCCCCGCCCGCGTCGGGGCAGGGCAGCGTGAGCTCGGGGTCGAGGTCGCGCAGCGCCTCGCGATAGAGCGCCGCCACGCCGGCGCGGTCGGCGAGCAGCTCGTCCAGCTGCTCGAGCTGGGCCACGCCGAGCGCGCATGCCACGTCGGAGAGCCGGTAGTTGAACCCGAGGCGGTCATGGTCGAGCCAGTCCATGTTGGGAGCGCGACCCTGGTTGCGCTCGGAGTCGATGCGCTCCTTGATCGCCGCGTCGTCCATCGTCACCATGCCGCCCTCCCCGGTCACCAGCTGCTTGTTGGCGTAGAAGCCGAACACCGCCGGATGACCGCGCGCGCCGACCGGCGTGCCGTCGGGATGGATGGCGCCGAGGGCCTCGCAGGCGTCCTCGACGATCGGAAGCCCCAGGCGCTCGAGCGCGGCCACGTCGGCGGGATACCCGAAGATGTGCACCGGGAGGAGCGCCGTCGTCCGTTCGGTGACGGCCGCGGCGACCGCGTCGGGCCGCAGGTTGAGCGTCACCGGATCGATGTCGACGAACACCGGCGTGGCCCGCTCGTAGACGATGACGTTGGCGGAGGCGACGAAGGAGAGCGGACTGGTGATGACCTCGTCGCCGTCGTTGACGCCGACCGCGCGGAGCGACAGGTGCAGGCCCGCGGTGCCGCTCGAGACCGCGCTGGCAAAGCGCGCGCCGAGACGGTGCGCGAACCCCTCCTCGAAGCGCGGCACCATCGGCCCCAGCGAGAGCCGGCCCGAGCGCAGGACGTCGACCACGAGCTCCTCCTCGCGGGGGCCGAGAACCGGCTTTGCGAGGGGGATCAAGGCCGCGCGGCCCGGTCCGGGGCCGGCTGCATCCCGTACTCGATCGAGTCGACCAGCGCCTCCCACGAGGCCGCGATGATGTTCTCGTCCACGCCGATCGAGCCCCACACGTCACGGTGGTCGGACGAGTCGATCAGCACGCGCGTGATCGCGCCGGTGCCCTTGCGCTCGTCGAGGATGCGGACCTTGAAGTTGACGAGCTCGATGTCCTTCAGGTGGGGGTGGATCGCGCCGATGGCGTCGCGCAGGGCACGGTCCAGTGCGTGCACCGGGCCGTTGCCCTCGGCCGTGCGCACATAGCGCTCGCCGTCGAGCCAGATCTTGATCGTGGCCTCAGTCTCGACGTGGCCGTCGGCGCGCTTCTCGACGATGACGCGCCAGGACTCGAGCCGGAACAGCGGCTCGTAGTCGCCCGCCTCCTTGCGCAGCAGCAGCTCGAACGAGCCGTCGGCTGCCTCGAAGTGGTAACCGGCGTGCTCGAGCTCCTTGACCCGCTCGATCACCCGCTGGACGGTGGCGTCGTCGATCGACAACCCGGCCGCCCCGGCCCGCGCGCGCACCGTGCCCCGCCCCGACAGCTCGGAGACGAGCAGCTCGCGCCGGTTGCCGACGAGGTCGGGGTCGACGTGCTCGAACGTGGCGGGGTCCTCGTTGACGCCGGCCACGTGCATGCCGCCCTTGTGCGCGAACGCGTTGCGGCCCACGTAGGGCGCGTCGGGGTTGGGGGTGAAGTTCAGGAGCTCGTCGAGGAAATGCGCGGAATCCGTGAGCTCGGCCAGCTGCTCGTCGCTCAGGCAACGGTGGCCGAGCTTGAGCTGCAGGTTGGGGACGATCGTGACCAGGTTGGCGTTGCCGCAGCGCTCGCCGTACCCGTTCATCGTCCCCTGCACATGGCTCGCGCCCGCGGCCACGCCCGCGAGCGAGTTGGCCACGCCGCAGCCGGCGTCGTCGTGGCAGTGGATGCCGACCTGCACGGCCTCTCCCACCGCCGCGACGACGTCGTCCATCACCGCGCGCACGGTGTCCGGCAGCGTCCCGCCGTTGGTGTCGCAGGCCACGACGGTCTCCGCCCCGGCCTCCACCGCCGCCCGCAGGCAGCGCAGCGCATAGCCCGGATCGGCGGCGTAGCCGTCGAAGAAGTGCTCGGCGTCGTAGAGCACGCGCTTTCCCTCCGCGACGAGGAAGGCGATCGACTCCTCGATCATGCGCAGGTTCTCCTCGCGGTCGACGCGCACCACCTTCTCGAGGTGCAGCGTCCACGTCTTGCCGACGAGCGTGCACACCGGCGCGAACGAGTCCGCGAGCACGCGCAAGGCCGGGTCGGCCTCGGCCGCGGTGCCGCGGCGCCGCGTCATCCCGAACGCCGCCACCTCCGCATGTGCGAACGCCTCGCGCGCGAGCAGCTCGAACAGCTCGAGCTCCTTGGGGTTCGACGAGGGAAAGCCCGCCTCGATCAGGTCGATGCCGAGCGCGTCGAGCCTGTGGGCGACGCGAAGCTTCTCGTCGGCCGAGAGGGACATGCCCTCGCCCTGCATCCCGTCGCGCAGGGTCGTGTCGTAGAGCTCGATGTCCATCGCCGACCGGCCTAGTGGTGTGCCCGATGACGTCGCCGGGATTCTGGCGTCGCGCAGGGGCCGCCAGGCAAGGACGCAGGAGTCCCCGATAGCGGCGCTCTCGGGGATCTCCGAGGACGCCGGCTGGCGGGCATCTGCGCCCGCCAGAAACCGGTGAACGTTGACGGGTGCTCCACTAGGTGACCCGCGCCGGCACCTCGACCACGTCGTTCCAGTGCGCGTAGCGCTCGTTGCCCCCGTGGAGGGCGTTCGTGAACGGCTCCTGGATCGCACGCGTGATCGGGCCCGGGTGACCCTCGCCGATGAGGTGATCGTCGATCTCGCGTACGGGGACGAGCTCGGCGGCCGTGCCCGTGAGGAACACTTCGTCCGCGAGGTAGAGCTCGGCCCGAGCGATCGCCCGCTCGACGACGGTGTATCCCATGTCGCGCGCGATCTCCATCACCGAGGCGCGGTTGATGCCGCCGAGGATGTGCGCCGTCTCGGACGGCGTGGCGAGCTCGCCGTCGCGGACGATGAAGACGTTCTCGCCCGTTCCCTCCGAGACCTCGCCGCGCTCGTCGAGCAGGATCGCCTCCTCGTAGCCGGCCTTCTGCGACTCGATCTTGGCCAGCACCGAGTTCAGGTACTGCCCCGAGGCCTTCGAGTGCGGGATCATCGACTGGGCCGAGAACTGCCGCCACGACGACACCTTCGCGCGAATGCCGTTCAGCGCGCTCTCCTCGCCCAGGTAGGCGCCCCACGGCCAGGCGGCGATGGCCACGTCGACGCGCGCCTCGAGCGGGAACAGGCCCATCGTCCCGTAGCCGCGGAAGACGATCGGGCGGATGTAGCAGGCGTCGAGCCCGTTGCGCCCGATCAGCTCGTGCGTCGCGGCGCGCAGCTCCTCGCGCGAGTACGGGATCGGCATGTAGTACAGCTCGGCCGAGTCAAAGAGCCGCTCGATGTGGTCCTGGTGGCGGAAGATCGCCGGGCCGCGCGGCGTCTTGTAGCAGCGGACGCCCTCGAAGACACCCGTGCCGTAGTGCAGACCGTGCGTGAGTACGTGGACCTTGGCGTCCTCCCACGGGATGAGCTCTCCGTTCATCCAGATGAGGTCCGCTGGCTCCACGTGTGACTCCCTTGCTGATGCGGTTAAAGACCGTCGAGAACGGCTCGGGTCGCCTCGGCCGTCGTGGCCGAGCCGCCGAGGTCGGCCGTACGCAGGCCACTCTCAAGGGCCCGATCCACGGCCGATTCTACTGCCGCCGCCTCGGCCGGGCGGGACAAGCCATGGCGCAACAGCATCGCCGCCGAGAGGATCATCGCGAGCGGGTTGGCGGCGGCGGTGCCGGCGATGTCGGGTGCCGAGCCGTGCACCGGCTCGAACAGTCCGGGCGCGCCGGCGGCCCCCAGCGAGGCCGAGGGCAGCATCCCGATCGAGCCGGTGAGCATGGCCGCCTCGTCACTGAGGATGTCGCCGAACAAGTTCTCGGTGACGATGACGTCGAAGTGGCGGGGCGCGGCGACCAGCTGCATGGCGGCGTTGTCGACCAGCATGTGCTCGAGCCGGATGTGCGGGTATTCGCGCGAGTGCACCCCGGTGACGATCTCGCGCCACAGCCGCGAGGTCTCGAGCACGTTGGCCTTGTCGACGCTCGTCACCCGCGCCTCCGCCGCCTCGAACGCCACCCGCACGATCCGCTCGATCTCCCCCACGCTGTACGCGCAGGTGTCGTAGGCCCCGTCGTCGTCGCGCCCGCGGGCGCCGAAGTAGATGCCGCCGGTCAGCTCGCGCACGACGAGCAGGCTCGTGCCCTCGATGCGGTCGCGGCGCAGCGGGCTCGCGTCGTAGAGGGCCGGCACCGGGCGCACCGGCCGCAGGTTCGCGTACAGGCCGAGGCCCTTCCGGAGGCCCAGCAGCCCCTGCTCGGGGCGTCGCGCGTCCGGGTCGGTGCTGTCCCACTGCGGGCCGCCGACCGCAGCCAGCAGCACGGCGTCGGCGCCGCGACAAGCCTCGAGCACCGCGTCGGTCAGGGCGGTGCCGTGGGTGTCGATCGAGGCGCCCCCGAAGAGCCGCTGGTCGTAGTCGAACGCGCCGACCGCGTCGAGGATCTCGGTCGCCGAGGCCATGATCTCGGGACCGATCCCGTCGCCGGGCAGGGTGACGATGCGCGGGGCCATCGAGGCGGCGAGACCCTAGCGTGCCGCGGCACGCCGGCCAGCCGATACCGTCTCACGCGCCGGCCGCGCCCGGCGTTGAACGGGCGTGCGGACGATCCGATCAGCCGGTTGGAGCGGCGACCCGCTCGGCGCTCAGGACGGCGTCGAGCAGGCCGGGGAAGCGGGCCTCGAGGTCGTCGCGGCGCAGGGTGTTGAGCTTCGAGGTTCCCTGCAGGCGCTGCTCGACCACACCGGACTCGCGCAGGATGCGGAAGTGGTGCGTGCAGGTCGACTTGGTCACCTCGAGGCCGAAGCCGCCGCAAGAGCGCGGCTCCGGGTCCTCGGCGAGAACCCGGACGATGCGCAGGCGCTGCGGGTCGCTCAGCGCGTGCAGAACGGCGGTGAGCTCGAGCTCTTCGCGTGCAGGGTGGTCGAGCGCCATCGCGACAATTGTACGACAACCATCGAACTTTTGATACGGTGATCGTCATACATGAGTTTACCCGAGCCGATCCGCCGCAATCTGCTCCTGCTGGTCGTCTGCCTCGCCCAGCTCATGGTCATCCTCGACGTCTCGATCGTGAACGTCGCGCTGCCGTCGATCCACGACGATCTCGGCTACACGACCACCGGCCTGCAATGGGTCGTCAACGCGTACACGCTGACCTTCGCCGGCTTCCTCCTCCTCGGCGGCCGCGCGGCCGACCTCCTCGGCCGGCGCCGCGTGTTCGTCGCCGGCACGGCGATCTTCACGCTGGCCTCGGTTCTCTGCGCGGTGGCGGACACGCAGGGCACGCTCGACGCCGCCCGCGCCCTGCAGGGCTTTGGCGCCGCCGTGATCTCGCCCGCGAGCCTCGCCATCCTCACCACGTCGTTCGCCGAGGGCCGCGAGCGCAACCGAGCCCTCGGGGTGTGGGGGGCGATGGGTGCCATCGGCGGCAGCACCGGCGCGCTGCTCGGAGGGCTCCTGACCCAGGACATCGGCTGGCCCGCGATCTTCCTCATCAACGTCCCGATCGGGATCGGCGTCATCGCCGCCAGCCTGCGCCTCGTTCCGGAGGGCCGCAGCGAGGCCGAGCACCGGCATTTCGACGCCACCGGCGCGATCCTCGTCACCGTCGGCCTCGTGGCGCTGGTCTACGGCATCGTTCGTACCGACGCGCTCGGGTGGGGCTCGGCCGGGGTCCTCCTGCCGTTGGCTGTCGGCCTGATCCTCATTGCCGCCTTTGCCTTCGTCGAGGCCCGCGTTGCGCAGGTGCCGCTCCTGCCGGCGCGGATCGTGCGCATGGGACGCCTGCGGGCGGCGAACCTCGTCGTCTTCTTGCTCTTCGCCGCGATCTTCACGATGTGGTTCTTCCTGACGCTGTACATGCAGCAGGTCCTCGGCCTGGACGCGCTCGAGACCGGGGTCGGCTTCCTGCCCATGACCCTGAGCATCGTGGCCGTCACGTCGTTCACCGCGCGGCTGATCGCGCGTTTCGGCGCCGGGTGGGTGCTGACTGCCGGCCTACTGTTCGGCGGGGCGGGCATGGCGCTGCTCTCCGACGTGCACGCCGGTGGCTCGTACTTCGCCGACGTGCTCCCCGGGGGCGTGCTCTCCGCGATCGGCCTCGGGCTCGGCTTCGTGTCCGGGACGATCGTGGCGGTGCAGGGCATCGAGGGGCGCGACAGCGGCCTCGCCTCCGGACTGCTGAACGCCTCGCGACTGCTCGGCGGCGCGTTGGGCCTCGCGGCCCTGAGCACGCTGGCCGCCTCGCACACGAGCGACGAGCTCGCGTCAGGTATACAGCCGGCGGCCGCGCTGAGCGACGGCTTCCACGTCGCCTTCCTGGCCGGTGCCGGCATCTGCCTGGCGGGCGCAGTGGTCTCGCTCCTGCTGCTGCGGCGCCCGGCCGAAGCACGCGCAGCCACGCCCGAGCCCGAATCGGCCTAGCGGCTCAGGGGTCGCGCGCGAAGCGCGCGTTTCGCGCGGGGTGCCCGCGCCGCAGCATGAACGGCAGCAACGAGGAAGGCGGGTCGAGCGGCAGAGGAGTTTCCACAAGGGGGTGTTCGCACTTGACCGCGATATACGCGATCAACTGCGAACACCCCCGCTGCCCGAGCCGTCCTCTTCGACAAAGCCGGCGTCGCGGTGGGGGAAGCCGTCCATGCGGCCCGCGAGGCGTCCGCTGCGCGCGTCGTGCCCCGCTTGCGGTCGCCAACCCAGGCGCTGCGCCCGCCGACCGCCAGCCCCCACGGCTCGGGTCCGGTGTGGATCGGGGCGCCGAGCGCCCGGCGGGTGCGGGCATCGAAGCGGTCCAGCGCATGGCGCGACGCCTCCGTCACCCAGAGCGTGCCGCGCTCCACGGCGAGCTCGTTCGGGTCGTAGCCGAGGACGCGCGCGACCACGCGCGTGGCCCCGCCGGCCGGATCGACGCGCACGACGAACCAGTCGATCTTCGGCGTGTCGGGGCCGTCGCGCCTGGCGAGCACCCAGGCGGCGTCGTCGCCGGCCGCGATGGCGGCGGTCTCGTCGCCGACCGTGACGGGCGCGCCGAGCACGCGGTCGGTGGCCGGGTCGACGCGGGTCACGTCCCGTCGGCGCTCGCGGCCACGATCCGGCCGCCAGCGGCCACGATCCCCGTTGTCGCCCATGCGGAAGTGGTGGTCGGCCGTTGCGGTCGACCGGCACCCGCGCCGGCGCCGTGGTGGTCGTCTTCCCATCCGAACGCCCCCGCAACCGGCTGCGGTCACGACGGCCACCGCGACGACCGCGATTGCCGACCCGCGCATCGGCGCGGATGCTATGCGCGGGCGTCGATGTTGAGGCGGACGTACTCGAGCAGGAGCGGCTCGCCCGCGACCTCGAGCACGTCGGCGGTGTACGGCTCGCGCAGCTCGTCGGGCAGGCGATCCAGGTGCGCCCCGAGGCACACGGTGGTGCCGAAGCTCTGCGGATCCTCGGGCTCGACCGGCTCGTCGGTCCGCCAGCACCGCGCCTCCGCGAAGCCGGCGCGCTGCAGGCGCTCCTCGGTCACGTCCGGCGCGGCGTAGTTACACGGCGTCCACCCCGCGATGTGCTCCGCGTAGGGCTCGCGCGCGGCGACCTCCTCCATCGCCGCCTTGAACGCCGCGATGTTGCCCTCGCCGCCGCATTGGGCGACGAGCTGGCCGCCCGGGCGCAGCGCCGCGTGCAGCCGCTCGAACAGCCGGTCGTGGTCGAGGATCCAGTGGAAGACCGCGTTCGAGAACACCGCGTCGACCGGCTCGTCGACCTCGAGGTCGACGAGATTGCACACCATCGTGTCCACCCGATCGGCCGGGAGCGCCTCGCGCGCGGCCGCGACCATCGAGGGCGAGCTATCGACCGCGATGACCCGTCCCTCGGGGAGGCGCTCGAGCAGCATCGCCGTGACGCGGCCGCTGCCGCACCCGGCGTCGACCACGGTCTCGTCGCCGCACAGGTCGAGGCGCTCGAGGACCCGCTCAGCCCAGCGCGCCTGCGGTGTCCCGACGCGGTGGTAGGTAGCGGCGTCCCAGTCTCGGGTCACGTCAACGTGGTCGGGCTATGCCCGACCCCGACCAGGGCCGTCGTCACCGGCCCGCGGCGCTCGCGATCGCGCTCGTAGCGCTCGATGTCCTCCTCGCGCTCGAGCGCGAGCGCGATGTCGTCGAGGCCGTTGAGGAGGCGGTTCTTGATCCCCGCGTCGATCTCGAAGAGCACGTTGTGCCCGTCGAACGCGACGTACTGGTCGGGCAGCGAGATCTCCGCCTCCGATGACCGCATGAGCGCACGCACCTCCGGCTCGGGGAGCACGACCGGCAGCAGCCCGATCTTGGTGCAGTTGGAGTAGAAGATGTCGGCGAAGCTCGGCGCGACGATGGCCCGGAAGCCGTAGTCCTCCAGGGCCCACGGAGCGTGCTCGCGCGAGGAGCCCGAGCCGAAGTTGCGCCCGGTGACGAGGATCGGGTTCGCCGGCAGGTTCCAGCCGTCCTCCTGCGCCCAGTCGTAGAACAGGAACTCGCCGAAGCCGGTCCGCTCCACACGCTTGAGGAACTGCTTGGGGATGATCTGGTCGGTGTCGACGTTGTCGCGGTCGAGCACCGAGATCGGCCCGGCGATCTTCGAGATCGGCTCCATCTAGCCCTCCCACTCGCGGATGTCGACGAAGTGGCCCTCGACCGCCGCCGCGGCGGCCATCTGCGGCGAGACGAGGTGCGTGCGGCCCCCGCGCCCCTGGCGGCCCTCGAAGTTGCGGTTGGAGGTCGAAGCGCACCGTTCGCCCGGCCGCAGGATGTCGGGGTTCATCCCCAGGCACATCGAGCAGCCGGCGCCGCGCCACTCGAACCCCGCGGCCTCGAAGACGTCGCGCACTCCCTCCACCTCGGCCTGGCGCTTGACCTGCACCGACCCCGGGACGACCATCGCCCGAACGTCGGAGGCCACCTTGTGCCCCCGGATCACTTCGGCGGCCGCGCGCAGGTCGCCGATGCGCGCGTTCGTGCACGAGCCCAGGAACACGCGGTCGACGCGGATGTCGGTCATCGGCGTGCCCGGCTCGAGGTCCATGTAGTTCAGGGCGCGCTCGGCCCCCTCGCCGTCGGGCTCGGGCACCTTCTCGGTCACCGGTACCACCTGGCCCGGCGTCGTGCCCCAGGTGACCTGGGGGGAAATCGCCGTGGCGTCCACCATGATCTCCTTGTCGAAGGTCGCGCCCTCCTCGGTGCGCAGCGCGCGCCAGTCGTCCACGGCGGCCTCGAAGTCCTCGGGCGCGCCGGGGCGGCCGTCGACCCAGGCGAAGGTCGTGTCGTCGGGCGCGATCATCCCGGCGCGCCCGCCGCCCTCGATGGTCATGTTGCACACCGTCATGCGGCCCTCCATCGACAGCGACTCGATCGCCGGCCCCGCATACTCGACGACGTGGCCGACGGCCCCGTCGACGCCCATCTGCCCGATGGTGCCGAGGATCAGGTCCTTGGCGGTGACCCCGAACCCGAGCTCGCCCTCGTAGCGGATCCGCATCGACCTCGGCTTGCCCTGGGTCAGGCACTGCGTGGCGAGCACGTGCTCGACCTCGCTCGTGCCGATGCCGAACGCGAGCGCCCCGAAGGCCCCATGGGTGGCGGTGTGGGAGTCGCCGCAGACGATCGTCATGCCCGGCTGGGTGACGCCGAGCTCGGGCCCGATGACGTGGACGATCCCCTGATGGTCGGAGCCCAGCGAGTAGACCGGGATGCCGAACTCGGCGGCGTTGCGCTCGAGCGTCTCGACCTGGACGCGGGACAGCGTGTCGCGGATGCGGGCGGCGACCGGCGTGCCGTCGGTGGGCACGTTGTGGTCGGCGGTCGCCAGCGTGCGGTCCGGACGGCGCACCTTGCGGCCGGCCAGTCGCAGTCCGTCGAAGGCCTGCGGGCTCGTGACCTCGTGGAGGAGATGCAGGTCGACGTAGAGCAGGCCGGGCGCGACCTCGTGGGCCTCCCAGATCTTGTCGAACAGGGTCTTGGCCATGGGTTCCTCAGCTCCGTCTGAGCCCGGCCGACACGACCGCCAGGAGCGTCGCCTCGCCGGGGCCGGGGTTCTCGAAGTGGTGCGGAAGATCGGCGTCGAAGGTGACGCAGTCGCCGGCGTGGAGCTCGTGGCGATCGGCATCAATGACCAGGCGTACGGCGCCGGACTCGACGAGCGCGGTCTCGCGGCTGCCGGGCTCGTGCATGGGTGGGTCGCCGGGGCCGCCGGTCTGCGCACCGGCCGCCAGGACGTGGCGCGAGACCTCGGCGCGGAGCCCCGGCGCGGGCGGCGTCAAGACCTCGTAGCGATGACCGCCTCCGCCACCCTGGCGCCGTTCCGAGGCGCGCACGATGGAGACCGCGCCGTCCTCGTCCAGGCGCAGCAGCTGAGACAGGCGCAGATCCAGGCCGTTCGCGATGCGCGCCGCCACCGCCAGCGTGGGGCTCGTCTCGCCGCGCTCGACCTGGGAGAGCATCGGCGCCGAGACGCCGGTCCGCTCGGCCAGGTCGCGCAGCGACAGCGACGACGACTCGCGCAGCGCGCGAACGCGCGGGCCGAGCGTGGCGAGGGCCCGAGGCCCAGGGTGATCGGCGGCGACAGCCACTGTACGAGCGTACGCTATCACGTACAGCGCACCGCTCGGCGACCACGTTCACGATCGGGGGATGGGGATGCGTGCCTGGATTGTCGCGACCGTGATCGTCCTCCTGGCCGCGCCGGCGGTGCAGCGCATCGTGGGCACCGCTCACGATGCCGGGCCGGCCGGACCGGACGGACAGTGCGGTGCCGGCATCGTCGACGGGGCCGGCGCGGTCGCCGGCCTCGGCGGTGCCGATTCGAGCCGCTCGCAGCCCGGCGGCGCGCCGCCGGGCGCGGGTTCGTCGAGCACGGCGCGTGTATCGGTCCCGCACCGGATCAGCCGCGCGCGCCTGCTGGGCCAGTGGCTTCCCGTGCGCTGCGTCGGCCGCGGGCGACGGGCGGTGCAGCGCCACCGCTCGCGTGCGCCGCACGATCGTCGCCAACGGCGCGCGCCGGATGACGGTTGGCGCGCCGGTGGTCGTGCACGTGCGACTGACCTCCTCGGGCCGCCGGATCGTCGCCCGTCGGCACCGCTCACGGCGTCTGGCGCTCGCGATCAGCGGCCCGGGCCTCACACCGAAATCCATCCATGTGTCCGTTCTGGGCCGGTAGCCTCGCTCGTACGTTTCCCATTCTTTTCTAGGAGGTCACATGGCGGCACCCGAGGTGCCCATTCGCGGCGGGAACGCGCAGGTCAAGTTGCGCAACCCCGTCAACACCGCCCTGCTCTCGCTGATCCCGTTCTACGCGCTGTTCTGGTGGTACTACATCAACCGCGAGATGGCGGACCTCGGCAAGGCGCGCGGGACGGCCGAGCTCGGGGACAGTCCGGCCACGTCGGTGCTGGCGATCGTCCCCGGCGCGTTCATCCTCGTGCCGCCGTTCGTCACCTACTGGACGACGAACGGGCGCATCCTCAAGTCCCAGGCGCTTGCGGGCGTCCCCGCCGGCGAGCAGATCAATCAGGCCGTGTCGTTCATCCTCCTGCTGGTCTTCGCGCCAATCGGCATCTGGTGGATGCAGAACGAGCTCAACAAGACGTGGGCCCGTGAGACCGAGGGCGGCGCCGCCGTCCTCCAAGAGGGCGCAGCTCGTCCGGCGATGGCATCGCCGGCCCCGGGCGAGGCCCCGCCCGTCGAGCAGCCGGCACCGCCCAGCGCCTAGCGCCGGGTCGGTCCTAACCGCAGCAGGCGCAACGCCGCGGCAGTCGCCGCGGCGTTGCGTACGCGGTGCGGTCGCCTACACCGCGACGTAGCGCACGACGGCTCCGCGGACCGCGGTCGCCTACCCTGCCGCGGATGCCCCTGCGTCGTCCTGACGTGCTGGTGCTCGCCGGCGGCGGGCTCGTCGGCGAGGCCTGGATGACCGGCGTGCTGGCCGGCATCGAGGCGGCCGCCGGCATCGACTTCCGCGAGTGCCAGTGCTTCGTCGGCACCTCGGCGGGGTCGATCGTCTCGGCCCATCTGGCCGCCGGTCGGCGCCCGCGGCGCCCTCGCTTCCCGACCGCCGACCTGCCCGAGGAGCCGCCGCCGCTGGACGCCACCGAGGAGCGCGCGCTCGCGGCGGTGCTGCTGGGCGGCGCGCGCCGGTCGCTCGCCGGCGCCGGCCGGGTGGCCGAGGCGGCGCTCGAGCCGCTTGCCGCCACCGCCCTGATGGCGGCCGCGCCCGGTGGCTCGCTGGCCCGCGCCGCGCTGCTCTCGCGGCTGCCCGACGGCGGCCGGCCGCTGGGCCAGCTGCATGCGAACATCGCCGGTCTCGGCGCCCGCTTCGACGGCCGGCTGCGCGTGACCGCCGTCGACCGCCGGCGCGGCACGCGCACCGTGTTCGGCGCCCCGGGTGCGCCGCCGGCCAGCGTGGCCGACGCCGTCGCGGCGTCGTGCACGGTCCCGTGGCTGTTCCGGCCCGTGCGTATCGGCGATCGCGAGTACGTCGACGGCGGCGTGTGGAGCCCGACCAACCTCGATGCCGCGCCCGTCGGCCGGGGGACGGAGGTGCTGTGCCTGCACCCCACCGCGCGGCTACGCGCGGCGGCGGGCTCGGCCCTGGCCACGGTGCGCACGCTGTCGCGCCCGCAGGTGGCCTTCGAGGTCCTGGCCTTGCGCGGACGCGGCGCGCAGGTACGGGTGATCGGCCCCAACGACCCCGCCCGCGACGCGATGGGTCAGAACTTCATGGACGCGGGCCCCCGCGAAGCGGCGCTGCAGACGGGCTTCGCCCAGGGCCACGAGCTGGGGGCCGCGGGCTAGGGCGTCGCCGGCTCCGGCTCGAGCGCGGCCTCGGCCCGCTCCGCCGCCTCGCGTCGCCGCACCGCGTTGGACAGCGCGCGCACGTACGCGCGCCCGGCCGCCTCGATGATGTCGGTGCTCACCCCCTGCCCGGCGGCGCTGCGGCCGTCGAGCTCGAGCACCACCGAGGTCTCGCCGAGGGCGTCCTGGCCGCCGGTCACGGCGTCGACGCGGAACTCGCGCAGCTTGGCGTCGATCCCGGTGGCGGAGTTGATCGCGCGGAAGATCGCGTCGACCGGCCCGTCGCCGGTGAACGAGCCCTTCAGCTCGGTGCCGTCGGGCCTCCGGACGCACACCGTCGCATGCGGCGGACGGCGGCTCGAAGCCTCGACGTCGAACCACTCGAGCACGTACCCCTCGACCTCCTCGCGCAGCTCGTCGGCCACGATCGCCTCGAGGTCCATCGCGGTGACGTGCTTCTTGCGGTCGGCGATCTCCTTGAAGCGGTGGAAGGCCTGGTTGAGCGCGTTGCCCGAGACCTCGAAGCCGAGGTCCTCGAGCGCCTGGCGCAGGGCATGGCGGCCCGAGTGCTTGCCGAGCACGATCGCGTTGGAGTCGAGCCCGACCGTGGTGGCGTCCATGATCTCGTAGGTCGCGCGCTCCTTGAGCACGCCGTCCTGGTGGATTCCCGACTCGTGCGCGAACGCGTTGCGGCCGACGATCGCCTTGTTGGGCTGGACGGCGTAGCCGGTCAGGCGCGCGACCAGGCGGCTCGTGCGCGCGATCTCGCGGGTGTTGCAGCCGCTGTGCAGGCCGCCCACCGCCTCGCCGCGGGTGTGCAGCAGCATCACGATCTCCTCCAGAGAGGCGTTGCCGGCGCGCTCGCCGATGCCGTTGACGGCGCACTCGACCTGGCGCGCCCCGGCGAGGACACCCGCGAACGAGTTGGCCACGGCCAGGCCGAGGTCGTCGTGGCAATGGACCGAGACGACGATGTCGCGCAGCCCGGGCACCAGCTCGTACAGGCGCTTCAGGTAGGCGGTGTACTCCGCCGGCATCGTGTAGCCGACGGTGTCGGGAATGTTGACCGTGGTCGCCCCCTCCTCGACCGCGATCGCGCACACCTCGGCGGTGAACTCGACGTCGGCACGGGTGGCGTCCATGGGGGAGAACTCCACGTCGTCGCAGTACTGGCGGGCATGGGTGACGGCGGCGCGCGCCTGACCCTTGACGTCCTCGCGCGTGCTCTGCAGCTGGTGGCGGATGTGGATGTCCGACGTCGAGATGAACGTGTGGATGCGCGGCCGGGCGGCATCGCGGACCGCGTTCCAGGCCGCGTCGATGTCCTGGACGTGGGTGCGGGCCAGGCCGGCCACGATCGGGCCTTCGACCTCCCGCGCAATCGCCTGTACGGCCTCGAAGTCGCCAGGGCTGGTGATGGGGAAGCCGGCCTCGATGACGTCGACGCCCAGACGGCCGAGCTGGTGGGCAATCTCGAGCTTCTCGGCCGTGTTCAGCGAGATGCCGGGCGACTGCTCGCCGTCGCGCAGCGTCGTGTCGAAGATCAGTACTCGGTTGGGGTCCATGCTTGTCGTCTCCTTGTCGCTTCTTCTCCGGGCTGTGTTTGCGGCTACGCGGCCGCCACGCGCTATTCCCCCCGAAGGGGGAGGAGAAGAGTCGAGAGCGCGCGCCGGTTCGCCGGCCGGAGGCCGGCGGAAGCGGCGTGCGTGACAAGGCGAAGGGCAAGCAGGTGCGCCACGAGGTGCGGAGCGTAGCAGCGGCCCA
>Ga0126312_10000691_pt1 | contig 20893 bp, 20 predicted proteins | sample Plot104A_FD_92537 | JGI IMG/M metagenome (GOLD analysis project Ga0126312, IMG submission 92537) | Serpentine soil microbial communities from UC McLaughlin Reserve, CA, USA - Plot104A | ecosystem: Environmental > Terrestrial > Soil > Grasslands | place: USA: UC McLaughlin Reserve, Lake County...
CGAGGCGGACATGAGCGCCGTGATGGAGCTCAGGAACCGCCGCAAGGAAGAGTTCCAGGAGCGACACGGCGTCAGGCTCGGCTTCATGTCGTTCTTTACCAAGGTGGCGATAGGGGCCCTCAAAGCGTTCCCGAAGGTTAACGCCGAGCTGCAGGGCAACGAGCTCGTCCTCAAGCACTACTACGACATAGGCGTGGCGGTCAACACCGAGCAGGGGCTCGTAGTCCCGGTGGTGCGCGACGCCGACAAGAAGGGCTTCGCCGACATAGAACGCGACATAATGGAGCTCGGCCAGAAGGCGCGCGACGGCAAGCTCAGCATCGAGGAGCTGCAGGGCGGCACGTTCACGATCACCAACGGCGGCATCTTCGGCTCCCTGAACTCGACGCCCATACTCAACATCCCGCAGGTCGCCATCTTGGGGATGCACAAGATCCAGGAGAGGCCTGTTGTCGTGGACGGCGAGATACAGGCCCGGCCCATGATGTACCTCGCTCTTTCCTACGATCACCGCATCGTGGATGGCGCCGACGCCGTGCAGTTCCTCGTGCGCATTAAGGAGCTCATCGAGGACCCGGAATCGCTCTTGCTGGAGGGCTAGTCACGGCCCCGGAAGAGGTGCACGATGTCTGATAACGGTCTCGTCGAGCGGCTGCTCTCCGGCGATCGACGGGCGCTGGCCCGGATTATCTCCAAGATCGAGGGCGAGAACCCGGATACCCGGGGGGTGATCTCCGAGCTCTACCCGCACACCGGCGAGACTGTCACCGTGGGCTTCACCGGCCCGCCCGGCGTCGGCAAGAGCAGCATCATCGCAGGGCTCATAGAGCTCTACCGCGTGGAGGAGAAAAAGGTCGGGGTGGTCTCTGTTGACCCTTCGAGTCCGTTCACGAAGGGTGCAATCCTCGGGGACCGCATCCGTCTCGCCGAACACTTCCTGGACAAAAACGTCTTTATCCGCTCGATGGGGACCCGAGGACACCTCGGAGGGCTGGCGGGCGCCTCTAGGCTAGCCGGACTGGCGATGGAAGCGTATGGGATGGACGTTGTGCTCTACGAGACGGTCGGGGTAGGGCAGGGAGAGGTCGAGGTCGCCTCCGCGGCGGACACCGTGGTCCTTTGTCTGCAGCCGGGAGCGGGGGACTCGGTGCAGGCCTTGAAGGCGGGGGTGATGGAGATCGCGGACATCATCTGCATCAACAAGGCCGACCATCCGCAGGCCAAGAACGCCGCCTCGGAGGTGCGCCAGATCCTGGAGATCGGGCACGAGCTCGATCCGGACGCTCCGATGCCTCCCATAATTATGACCCGTGGGGACAACGGGGAAGGCGTCGAGGAGCTCAAAGAGAAGATCGGGGAACACCGAAAGTTCCTTACCGAGAGCGGCAGGATGAAGGAGCGCCATCTCGCGTCCTTAAAAGACTTCGTCCTCTCCTGGGCGACGAACAAGATGGAGAATGCGTTGCAAGAGCGCCTCAGCAAGGAGGACGATGAGCTCATGGAGAAGGTCCGCAAGAGGGAGCTCGACCCCATCTCCGCCGCCGAGACGCTCTATAAAGAAGTTTAGCTTTTAGCGGCCAGGTATCAGGTGCCAGGTACAGCTAATCGGCTTTTGTGAGGCGCTGCTGGCCAGCGCCGAAAGGAGCCCGCCTAACCTCGCCCATGTGATCGACTTGAGGGTACTCGGCTAACTTTTGGCTGACCGCTGAGGGCCGACAGCTATATACTATGGCGTGTAAGGGGCGTTGCTAACTCTTCGCGTTGGGGAAGGAGGAGTGGGAACTTGGACGTCAAGGGCGCTCAGGTCCGGCACGAATCTTTGGGGCTGGATGAGGACGACCTGCTAAGGATCTACCGCCACATGCTCCTGGCGAGGATGGTGGATGAGCGGTCTTGGATCCTCAACCGCCAGGGCAAGGCGGCGTTCGTGATCTCCTGTCAGGGCCACGAGGGCGCGCAGGTGGGCACCGCCTACAACTTGCGCCCTGGCCATGACTACGTCTACCCGTACTACCGGGACGCCGGGATAACGATGCTACTCGGCCAGAGCGCTCGCGACCAGTTCCTCTCTCTCCTGGGCAAAAAGGAGGACCCAAACAGCGCCGGGCGCCAGATGCCTGGTCACTTCAGCAGCCGGGAGCTGAACATCGTTAGCGCCTCGGCGCCCGTGGGCGTCCAGTACCCTCAGGCTGTGGGGACGGCATTAGCGTTCAAGATGCGCGGGGAGGATGGGATGGTGCTGGCGTGCGGTGGCGAGGCTTCGACCAGCAGCGGCGACTGGCACGAGGCGATGAACTTCGCCGGCATCCACGACCTGCCCGTCGTCTTCCTCGTGGAGAACAACGTCTATGCTATCTCCGTTCCGGAGAAGATGCAGGTCGCTGGCTCTATCGCCAAGCGTGCCGAGGGCTACGGCTTCCCCGGCGTCGAGGTGGACGGCAACGACGTGCTGGCCGTCTACGAGGCGGCGAAAGAGGCGTTCGATCGCGTCCGCAGGGGCGACGGGCCGTCCCTCATAGAGGCGAAGACCTACCGCCTTACCGCCCACTCCTCCGACGATGACGACCGGCGCTACCGGGAGCGCGAGGAGGTAGAGGAGTGGCGCTTGAAGGACCCCATCGTCCGCTTCGAGAAGTACCTTGAGGAGGCCGGCGTCCTAGACGCGGAGAAGAAGGAGGAGATGGCGGCCGGAATCAAGGTCGAGATAGACGAGGCGGTCGAGTACGCAGAGGGGGCTCCCTACGCGGACCCCGAAGAAGCCTTAGAGCGCGTCTACGCGGAGGGCTAGGAGGTGGCGACGAAGAACCTTTTACAGGCCATCCACGAGGGTCTGGCCGAGGAGATGCGCTCCGACGATTCGGTCATGGTGCTGGGCGAGGACGTGGGGAAGGCCGGCGGGGTTTTCAGGGTTACGCAGGGGCTACAGGACGAGTTCGGGCCTCTGCGGGTGATGGACACGCCCCTGGCGGAGAGCCTGATCGTAGGCTCGGCCATCGGCCTCTCGGTGAACGGGATGCGCCCGGTCGCCGAGATACAATTCGCCGACTTTATCCCGCCGGCCTTCGACCAGCTTGTGAGCGAGGCCGCCCGCTTCTATTACCGCTCGAACGGTGCTTGGAAGGTACCGCTAACCATCCGGGCCCCTTACGGCGCGGTGCATGGGGGTGCCCTCTACCACTCCCAGAGTGTCGAGGCGTGGTTCTGCAACACCCCGGGCCTGAAAGTAGTCGCCCCGACCTTTCCCGCGGACGCCAAGGGGATGCTGAAGAGCGCCATCCGCGATCCGAACCCTGTACTCTTCTTCGAGCACAAACGGACCTACCGCCTCATCAAGGAGGAAGTGCTGGAGGATGATTACGAGGTTCCGCTCGGGGAGGCTAGAGTCCATCGTCAGGGGACGGACCTGACGGTCGTCTCCTACGGGCTGATGCTCTACCAGGCATTGCAGGTTGCGCAGAAGCTCTCGGAGGAGCACGGTATCGAGGCCGAGGTCGTCGAGCCCCGGACGCTCTACCCGTTGGACAAGGAGACGATCCTCGACTCCGTCAAGAAGACCGGGAAGTTCCTGGCGGTCTCCGAGGCGAACTTAACGGGATCTGTATCGGCGGAGATAGCGGCCATTGTCGCCCAGGAGGCGTTCGAGTGGTTGGACGGGCCGGTGATGCGGCTGGGGGCGCCGGACGTGCCAGCGGCGGCCTTCGCCAAGCCGATGCTGGACTTCTTTGTGCCTTCGGCTGAGAAGATAGAAGCGGCGATACTCGAGCTGGCCCGCTACTAGGAGGAGGGAATCGTGGCGACACCGGTGACGATGCCCCAGCTCGGGGAGAGCGTGACGGAGGGGACCATAGCGCGCTGGCTCAAGGCGGAAGGGGACGAGATCGAGAAAGACGAGCCCCTCGCGGAGGTGGACACCGACAAGGTCAACGCCGAGCTGCCCTCGCCGGTGACCGGCAAGATCGAGAAGTTACTCATCTCTGAAGGTGCTACGGTCGACGTGGGTACCGAGATCGCGCTTGTCACCATTGCAGGGGAATCTCAGACGACCGAAGCCCCGCCACGAGAAGACGAGGCGACAGAGACCCCGACCGAGGAGTTCCCTGCCGCTGACACAGAAGCTCAGCCGGTCGCTGCAGGAGACGGCACGAATCAGCGAGCGGTCGTCGAAGCGCGGAGTGAAGAGGCGCGGAGCGACGGCGACGGGCGCGGGGAGTTCGAGAGCGCCGAGACACTTAAGCTCAAACGTTCCTCGCCGGTGGTCCGGAGGCTCGCCGGCGAGCACGGGATCAGCATAGAGGAGGTCCCGGGCACCGGCGCTGGGGGCCGGGTGACGAAGAAGGATATCGAGGCCTACGTCGAGGAGCGCGAGACGGAACGAGAAACCCCAGCCATGGCTGCTACCATTGCAGCGCCCGGTCGGGAACCGGAGCGGGAACGCGTGCCAGTCTACGAGGGCGACCGGGTGGTGAAGCTCACAAGTGTCCGGCGGGCCATCGCGAACCGGATGAGCTCGAGCAAGCGCGAGGCCCCGCACGCCTGGACGATGGTCGAGGCGGACGTTAGCGGGCTAGTGAGCTTGCGCGAGAGGGACAAGGACGAGTTTGCCGAGCGCGAGGGCATCAGGCTCACCTACCTGCCGTTCATCGTCAAGGCGGTCGTCGAGGGCCTCAAGATGCACCCGGTCCTGAACTCCGTGTGGGACGGGGACCGTATCGTCCTGCGCAAGCGCATAAATATCGGGGTCGCGGTCGACCTTGAGGATGCCCTGATCGTGCCGGTCATCCTCGACGCCGACGAGTTGACTATACTCGGGCTTGCCCGCAAGATAGACGACGTAGTGAAGCGCGCTAGAAATGGTCAGCTCTCGCCCGACGACGTCGCCGGGGGCACCTTCACGGTGAACAACCCGGGCGCGTTGGGGAGCGTGGTCTCCGTCCCGATCATCAATCACTCCCAGACCGCGATCGTCTCCGCTGAGGCCGTGGTCAAGCGTCCGGTGGCCGTGGACGATGCCATAGCCGTCCGCAGCATGATAAACCTTGAGGTCTCCTTCGACCACCGCGTCATGGACGGCGGGGCTGCTCTGCGCTTTCTCAACACGGTCAAGGAGCGGCTCGAAGACTACGGGCCGGAGAGCGTCATCGGTTAGGCGTGCGAGAACCCCGAGCATGGCAGGCCGGAACCGAGTTCGGGGAACGTTTGGAAGACGTGCTGCGCCGGGTCGACCGTGAGGAGCTCGTTCGGCTGGCCCAAGAGCTCGTTCGCATCCCGAGCGTCTATCGTCCCGAAGCACCCGAGGGAAACGAGGCTCGCGTCGCCCGATATGTCGCCGACTACCTGAGAGGCGAGGGATTCGAGGTAAGGACGGAGGAAGTCGCGCCTAGCCGCCCGAACGTCTGGGCTGTCTGGGAGGGTGATAGGCCGGGCAAGACGTTGCTCTTCGAGGGGCACACAGACGTGGTGACGGAGGGGCAAGCGGAGGACTGGAACTACCCACCCTTCGGCGCAGTGAGGGCGGGAGGGCGCATCTACGGGCGGGGTGCGTGCGACACCAAGAGCAATCTGGCGGCGGCAATCACGGCGGTGCGGGCGATCAAGGACTCCGGTGTCTCCTTTCCGGGCCGGCTCGTGCTTTGTCATCCGGTGGACGAGGAGGGGATGATGGCCGGGATCAAGGCCTTCATCGAAGGGGGGCACGCGAGGGGGGTGGACGGCGCGGTCATCTGCGAGCCGGAGGAGAACCACCTGTGCGTAAAGCAGAAGGGTGCTCTGCGGGTAAAGGTGGTGGTTCGGGGCAAGATGGCGCACGGGGCGATGCCCCAGAGCGGCGTCAACCCTGTGACTCGGGCGGCAAAGTTCGTGGTTGCGGTCGAGGAGCTAGAGCAAGAGGAGGTAGAGCGCCACGGCGAAGACCAGTTTTTGGGCTATCCAAGTCTGACGCCAACGATCCTGATGGGTCCGGATCGTGGGGAGCCCCAGATCAACGTCATCCCCGCGAGCGCCTACATAGCCCTCGACATCCGCACCGTTCCCGCCCAGTCCCATGACGAGCTCATCGGTCGCCTCGAAGGCTGCCTCTCGGAGCTGAGCTCCGAAGACCCTGACTTCGACGCGAGCCTAGAGGTGATCGAAGAACGTCCCCCGACCGAAACGCCGGTGGACGAACCCCTGGTTCGGGCGATGGCGGCGGCCTACAAAGGGCTTACCGGGGAGGAGCCGCACTACAACGGGGTGCCTGGGGCGACGGACGGGACTTTATTGAAGGCTTGGGTCGGTGTTCCAATCGTCACGACGGGAGCGGGAGACCGCGAGATCCCACACCACAAGGACGAGTGGGTGGACGAAGAAGAACTGCTTATCGCCTGCAGGCTCTACGCCGCGACCGCCATGCACTTCTGCTATGAGGAGGAAGCGCGTGTTTGACTACCGCTCGATTTTCGATCTTAATGGCAAGACAGCGCTCGTGGTCGGGGCGGGGCGTGGGATCGGGGAGGCCGGGGCGCATGGGCTCGCGGCCTTCGGAGCGCGCGTATTCTGCGCGGACGTGAATGTCGGGGCCGCCAGGGAGACGGCTGGGGAGATAAAGGAGCGGGGATGGGAGGCCGAGACCCTGGAGTTGGACGTGCTCGACGCGGAGAGTGTCCGGGCGGCGGTCGAACGGGTGGGGGCACCGGACGTGATGGTGAGCACGCCGAGCATTAACGTCAGAAAGCCCTTGCTGGAGATCACAGACGAGGAGTTCGACTGGGTCATGGATTTGAACCTGAAAGGGACTTTCCGCCTGATCCGGGAGTTCGGGCGGGGCATGGCCGAGAGGGGGTCGGGGAGCATCATCGCCTTCTCCAGCATCCGGGCCCAGACCGTCGAGCCAGGGCAGGGAGTGTATGCCGCGACCAAGGCGGGGACGGTGCAGATGCTCAGGGCTCTGGCAGCGGAGCTTGGGACTAGCGGAGTGCGGGTCAACGCGGTCGCGCCCGGAATAGTCGAGACGCCGCTGACCGCCCAGATCAAGGACAGCCCCGATTGGTACGACGCCTACGCCCAGAAGAGCGTCCTGGGGCGCTGGGCGAAGCCCTACGAGATGGTCGGGGCGATAGTCTATCTGGCGTCGGAGGCAAGCTCCTACGTCACTGGCTCGTTCGTGCTGGTCGACGGCGGCTGGACGGCGGCTGACGGTCGCTACGTGCCGCCGCTCTAGTTTGTTGACACGACGCACATAGGTGCGGAATACTCCCACGCAGGCGGAGCGAAAGGAGAGAAGGCCATGACGATGAATCAGGGGAGCGAGCGTGGGGAGTCGGCTTTCGGCTTCAGTACCCGCCGGATAGTCGTGGCCGGCGTTATTGGCGGCATCGCTCTGTTCCTCGGGGCCACGCGCCTTGGCTTCATCCCAGTACCGATCCCCCTTATAGGCAACGCCACCATAATGCACATACCGGCAGTCGTTGGAGGTGCGCTTGAGGGACCTGTAGTAGGTCTCCTTGCCGGCTTGATCTTCGGTGTCTTTTCCTTTTTATACGCCGAAAGCCCCGTTTTTGTGAACCCGATAGTCGCCGTGCTGCCGCGATTGTTGATCGGGGTAGTGGCGTGGGCCGTATTCGTATCTTTGCGCAACCGGAGCGTTGATGTCGCGGCGGCGGTCGCGGGCGTTTTGGGCTCGCTGACAAACACCGTCGGGGTCCTCGCGCTGGCCGTTGTGTTCGGCTTATTGCCGCTAGCGGCGATACCAGCCATCATCCCACAGGCTGTGGCAGAGGCGATCCTGGCGGCTGTCGTGACGGTCATCGTGGTCAGGGGCGTTTTGCTCTTCCGAAGCGGGCGCGCCACGGCCCCGGAGCCCGGTAGCTCCGACGAAGAACGCCGCTACTAGCGGGGGCACCTCGGGCACGATGATCGAGATCGAGGGTATCTCGTTCGCTTACCGGACGGGCGAGGCTGACACAGTGCCGGCGCTGCGAGGGCTGGACCTGTCCTTCGAGCCCGGTCAGTTCGTGGCGATCATCGGGCACAACGGCTCGGGGAAGAGCACGCTCGTCAAGCTCCTCTGCGCCGTTCTGTACCCGACGGAAGGTGAGATCCGCATCGACAGCATCCCGGCGCGCGAGGAGAACCGGTGGGAGATCAGGGAGCGGGTGGCGGTCGTCTTCCAGGACCCAGATAACCAGCTCGTCATGAACCGCGTCGCCGACGATGTGGCGTTCGGCCCCGAGAACCTGGGGCTGCCGCGCGAGGAGATAGCCGAACGCGTAGGCTTCGCGCTTAGGGCCTTGGGGCTAGAGGCGTTCGGAGGGCGCCTGATCGAGGACCTTTCCCCGGGTCAGAAGCAGCGGGTGGCGATAGCAGGAGCGTTAGCTATGCGTCCGCAGTTCCTGATACTCGACGAGCCGACCTCGCTCCTGACGGCGCCTGCCGCTGAGCGCCTGATCTCCACCGTTAAAGAGCTCAACCGCCGCGAGGGGACGGGCGTCCTGCACGTCACCCACTCCATGTCCGAGGCCGCCCTCTTCGACCGGGTGATCGTCATGGACGAGGGGCGACTCGTCTTCGACGGAATACCCGCGGATGTGTTCCGTAGGGTGGAAGAGCTCCGCTCCATCGGGCTCGACGTGCCCCTGGCCGCCAGCCTCGCCCACGCCTTACGCGCCCGCGGCATACCCCTCGAAGGCGATATCTTGAACGAGGTCGACCTGCAGGCCGCCGTCGCCGCTCTCAAAGGGCCCACCCCTGCCGAACCCTCCGGCCCGTGACACCCGCCAAAGCACCCCCGATCATCGAACTGCGAAACTTCCGCTACACCTACCTCGAAGGGACGCCGAGGGCGAGCGAGGCGATCCGAGGCGTGTCGTTCGAGATCCACCGTGGCGAGCGCGTCGCGATGATCGGCCCCACCCAGTCAGGCAAGTCCACTGTCGTGGACTCTTTCGCCCACCTTTTGCGCCTGAAAGAAGGGCAGGTCTTCTACGAGGGTGAGGACGTTGCGGCGCCCGGTTACGACCGAAAAGCCTTGCGCCGGGAGGTTGGCATCGTCTTCCAGCAGCCCGACTCGCAGCTTATAGAGGACGTCGTCGGCGCGGACGTGGCCTTCGGACCGACCGCGGCCGGGCTTTCGGCAGGAGAGACGCGGCGGCGCGTCGAGGAGAGCTTGAACTCTTTGGGCCTCCCATACCCCGAGTTCCGGCTCAGGTATGTCCACGCGCTCTCTGGCGGCCAGCGCCGGAGGGTGGCGATAGCCGGGGTGATCGCTATGCACACGCGGGTTTTGGTGCTCGACGAGCCGACGGCGGGGCTCGACCCACGCGGCAGGCGCGAGCTTCTCGGGCTGCTGAAAAGGCTCGCCGACGACAGGGATCTCACCCTCGTGGTATGCTCGGCGTCTTTGGGCGACGCGAGCCTCCTGTGCGACCGGTTCATAGTCCTTGACGAAGGAAGGGTTGTCATGGACGGCCCGGTGCGCGATATCTTGCGCCAGGACAGGCTTGTCGATCTCGACATAACGCTCCCGGAGCCGGTCACCGGCGCGCGCGAGCTCAGGAAGGTCTTCCCGGATCTTCCGACCGAACTCTTGACGGAGGAGGAGTTGGAGGCCGAGCTGCTGAAGAGGTTGGACCCGGCGTAGTGTTAGAGCTGCAGCGTAACGTAATCTTTGGACAGTTCGTCGACACGGGGTCGTTCATCCACCGGATGGACCCTCGGACGAAGCTCTGGATCACGTTCGTCCTGATCCTAGCTTCGTTCCTGATCGGTACCTTCCTCGGCTTCGCCCTGATACTGCTCCTGCTGGTCCTGGTCCAAGCCGCCTCCCACATACCTCTGGGATATTTATTGCGGGGTTCGCAATTCTTCCTCGGGTTCCTCCTCTTCATCCTGATCTTCCAAGTCCTCTTCTATTCCGGCGAGGTGTCCGAATCGAGTTACCTGTGGCGCTGGGGAATACTTTCGGTCTCTACCGAGGGCCTGTACACGGCCGCCATACTGGGCTTGCGCGTTGTCTTTCTCTACTACGTGACGACCATGCTGATGCTGACGACCTCCCTGGTAAACCTGACGAACGGCCTGGAGTTGATCTTAGGTCCACTACAGAGGCTCCGCGTCCCGGTCAACGAGCTGGTCTTGGTCTTCGTGATCGCGATAAAGTTCGTCCCCATTTTCATCGAGGAGATAGAACGCCTCGCCCGCGCCCAGACCACCCGCGGCGTTCCCTTCGACGAGGGCGGCGCCGTGACGCGCGCGAGGCGCATCGGGCGCCTGCTCGTCCCGATCTTTATTAGTGGCTTCGCCCGAGCCGACCTCCTCACCACCGCGATGAACACCCGTAGCTACCGCGGCGGCCGCTACCGCACCAAGCTTCGCCAGATGCACGCAACGCCCGGAGACTGGCTGGCGCTGGGGCTGGTGATCGTCTGGGTGCTCGTGGCCTGGCGACTCCCCGCGGTGCTAAGCGGCGGAGGAATAGTCTGACGCGCGGAGGTCATCGCTTCGCACGAGTTCTCCTTCGTCACGGGCTCCGAACTGGTCGTAGAGGGTGGACACACTGCTACCTAAAGCCCTTGCCTACGACGTCTCCCGACGGCGCCGGAGCCGGCCATAGGGGGGGCTGATATGGAGTACCGGGCCACGTTTAGGAGCAACTCGCATCGACCGGAACCTCGCGGGCGAAGCGTTCTTCTCTGCTAGAATGCCGGATTATGCAGGGTGAGAGACTAGGAGAAGACACCACCGCCGGGAAGATCGAAGGCCTTGAGCGCCTCCGGGAGGCGGCGGCGCATCCCGCTTCGGAGCAGGCTATACAGCGCCAACGCGAGCGTGGGAAGCTCACGGCTCGCGAGAGAATCGAGCTCCTCCTCGACCCCGGCACCTTCGTCGAGCTAGACCGCTACCGGGTGCACCGCTCGTACAACTTCGGGCTGGAGGAGAACCGGCCTTTGGGCGACGGGGTGGTCACCGGGTACGGCGAGGTCATGGGCCGTAAGGTCTGCGTCTTTTCGCAGGACTTCACAGTCTTTGGCGGTTCTTTGGGCGAGGTGTACGCCGAGAAGGTCTGCAAGGTGATGGACCTAGCGTTGAACACGGGGTGCCCGATAGTCGGCATAAACGACTCCGGCGGGGCACGCATCCAGGAGGGCGTGGTCTCTTTGGCGGGATACGCCGAAATCTTTCACCGCAACGTCCTCGCCTCCGGGGTGGTGCCCCAGATCTCGGTGATCGTGGGCCCCTGTGCCGGCGGCGCCGTCTACTCCCCGGCGATAACGGACTTTGTCTTCATGGTTGAGGAGACGAGCCACATGTTCATCACCGGCCCGGACGTTATAAAGAGCGTTACGGGCGAGGAGGTGACCCAAGAGGAGCTCGGCGGCGCGGTCACCCACAACACCAAGAGTGGCGTCGCCCACTTCTCCGCCCCCGATGAAGAAACCTGCCTTGAAGACGTCCGCTACCTTCTCTCCTTCTTGCCGGAGAACAACCTCGAGAGCGCCCCGTACTTCGAGCCGAACGACGACCCGGAACGGATGGACGAAGACCTCGCTGCCCTCGTCCCAGACTCGGCCAACCGCCCCTACGACGTGCGCACTGCCATAGAGCTCACGATGGACAACGGGGAGTTCTTCGAGGTGCAGGAAGGGTGGGCGCAGAATTTGGTCTGTGGCTTCGCCCGGTTGGACGGACACGCCGTCGGCGTCGTCGGGAACCAGCCTTCGGTACTGGCCGGCACGCTCGACATAGACGCGAGCGTGAAGGGGGCGCGCTTTGTCAGGTTCTGCGATGCGTTCAACATACCGTTGGTGACGTTTGTGGACGTTCCGGGTTTCATGCCGGGGACTGACCAGGAGTTCGGTGGGATCATTCGCCACGGAGCGAAGCTCTTGTACGCCTTCTCCGAGGCGACGGTGCCGAAAATAACCGTCATAACGCGCAAGGCATACGGTGGGGCCTACGACGTCATGAACTCCAAGCATATCGGGGCCGACGTCAACGTGGCGTGGCCGACAGGCGAGATCGCGGTGATGGGCGCTCCCGCAGCGGTCGGGATCATCTTCCGGCGTGAGATCGCCGAAGCCGAGAACCCCGAGGAGAAACGTGGGGAGCTCATCGCCGACTACGAAGAGCAGTTCAACAATCCTATGGTTGCTGCCGAGATGGGCTACATAGATGACGTTATAGACCCGCGCGAGACCAGACCGTACCTCATAAAAGCGCTCTCTATCATCCGGACCAAGCGCCCCGAACGCCCGCCGCGCAAGCACGGGAACATTCCGCTTTGAGGTTCTCCCCGGAGCCGATCCCGGAAGAGGTCGCGGCGATAATGGCCGCGCTCACGACCACGCTGGAAGACCGCGAAGTGCCAGAGAGCGCTGCCGTAAAGAGGAGCCGGTGGCTACTAGCCGGGCTGCTCGGGCATGCGCCGCCACAGGAGATGAAGTTGGAGGGCTCGCTGTGGGCCTACTCCAGTTGGGAGGGCATAGTCTAGTTGTTCGGGAAGGTCCTGGTCGCGAACCGTGGAGAGATCGCCGTCCGCATCATACGGGCGCTCAGAGAGGTGGACGTGAGGAGCGTCGCGGTGTACTCGGATGTGGACCGGGAGTCGTTCCACGCGCGGCTGGCCGATGAGGCGTACCACGTAGGACCCGCGCCAGCGACAGAGAGCTACCTGAACGTCGAGAAGTTGATCGAGGTCGCGAGGCGTTCGGGGGCGGAGGCGGTGCACCCAGGGTACGGGTTTTTGGCGGAGAGCGCGGGCTTCGCGCGGGCTACTGCGGAGGCGGGCCTTGCCTGGATCGGGCCACGCCCGGAGGCGATGGAGGCGATGGGCAGCAAGGTGGAGAGCCGCCGGATCATGGGCAAGACGGGCGTTCCCATGACGCCTGGCACGGAAAAAGCCGTGGAGTCCGCCGACGCCGTCTTCGGGTTCGCCGAAGAGCACGGCTACCCGGTGGCGGTGAAGGCTTCCTCGGGGGGCGGCGGGAAGGGCTTCGCCGTGGCCCCCGGCGAGGAGGAGGCGAAAGACGCCTTCGAGCGAGCCAAAAAGGAGGGTGAGGCGTACTTCGGGGACGGGTCGGTGTATCTGGAGAAGTATCTGCCCAATCCCCGGCACATCGAGATCCAGGTCGTGCGCGACAAGCACGGGAACGCGGCGCACCTCGGCGAGCGGGATTGCTCGATCCAGCGCAGGCACCAGAAGCTACTCGAGGAGTGCCCTTCCCCCGCGATAGAGCCCAAGATGCGCGAGGCGATGGGCAAAGCGGCGGTCGAGGCCGCAGAAGCGGTGGGCTACGACAACGTCGGGACGGTCGAGTTCCTGGTGCAGGACGACGAGTTCTACTTTTTGGAGATGAACACCCGGGTCCAGGTCGAGCACCCCGTGACCGAGGAGGTGACGGGGATAGACATCGTGCAGACCGGTATCCGCATCGCCGCTGGGGAGGAGCTGCCTTTCTCCCAAGAGGACGTGCGGTGGCGCGGACACGCGATCGAGGTCCGCGTAAACGCCGAAGACGCGGCGAACGACTTCGCCCCGACCCCGGGGACCGTCATCCTCTACGAGGAGCCGGGCGGGCCGGGGATACGGGTAGACTCGGCCTTGCGGGGGCCGGGCCCGGTGCCGGAGCACTACGATCCTTTATTCGCCAAGCTCATCGTGTGGGGCGTGGACCGGGGGGATGCTTTGCGACGCCTCGGGCGGGCGCTCCGGGAGTTCAGGATCGAGGGCATCGCTACCACCTTGCCCTTCTTCGAGGCCATCCTCGACGACGAGGTGTTCACAGCGGGCAGCTACACGACAGGTTTCATCGCCGAGAGGCTTAGGGAGTTAAAGATCGAGGCTCACCCGACCGGAGATGGTCGGGGCGAAGCGCCGGAGAATGAGGCGCGAGAGGTCGAGGTCGAGGTCAACGGCAAGCTTTTCCGGGTCAGGTTGTACGCCGACGAGTCCGGGTGGGGGAGCGGGAGGGCGTCTCCTCCCCCTAGGCGCAGGAGGGAGCGTGAGCGTAGGGCGGCCGTCGCCGAAGGCGCGGTGGCGGCGCCAATGCAGGGGACGATCAGGAAGGTGTTCGTCGAGCAGGGGCAGAAGATCGCGGTAGACGACCCAGTGTGCCTCCTGGAGGCGATGAAGATGGAGAGCGAGATCCGGACGAAAAGGGACGGCGTGGTCTCCGAGGTCCTGGTCGCTCCCGGCGAGACCGTCCGCTCCGGAGATCCCCTCGTCGTCCTGGAGTAGTTCGAGGCGCCGACCCGCATGACCGAGCGAGCGGCGGATTTCGAGTGGCGTGGCGAGGGCGAGGAGGCCGAGATCTTGCTCTACGCCCCCGGCCCCGCCGTCGCCGAAGCGTCCCTCGAACGAGCTTTGTCCGCCGCGCGGCTCCCCGGAGCGGTGAGCCCCATCTACGTCGCCGCGTCGGCGACGCCGTCGAACTTCGGTTGGGTCGCGGCTTCGGAGACTCACGCGGCCCCGGACCTCGTAAGCGCGCCCGAGTGGGGCCTCCTGATCGTCGCCGAGACGCCGGTCGAGAGCTCCCGCCTTGAGGAAGTGCCGCGCCTGATCTCCCGCGGTCTCTCCGAGGTCGTGTTGCCGAGTGTCGAGGAGGCCGAGGTGCGCAAGCTCGTCGGTTCCGGCGGTTTGTGGGCCGCCGAGGAGGGGTTCATCGAGGAAGAGGATCTGCCTTCCCTGTACGCGCTGCCTGGCGACGCCGACGCTTTGAGCCGGCGAGCGCTCTCCGCGGGGACCCGGGACTGGACGAGGCCGGGGGATATACGCGCTTTGCGGGTGGCGGAGATCCTGGACCCTGACGGTGCCGGGGAACTCGGTCTCGAGACGGGTTCCCTGGCCATCACCGTCGGGGTCCAGGCCGAGGACCTGGGACGCCTCTCTATGGCCTCTCACCGCGACCGGATCTCGGCCCGCCTTTCGAGCGGGAGCTTCGGCGATCCGGGCGATTTCCCAGCGGCGCCGGTGGAGACCGAAGAAGCACGAGACCTCGTGTTCGCGGCGAACGCCACGACGAACTATGCCGCCGGGCGCGCGGCTCTCGTCTTGTATGCTATCCGTCGCGCGCTGAGGGAGGCAGGGACTCTGGATCTCCGGGCCGCTTGGAAGATTGGGGGATTCGAGGAGCGGAACGGCCGGGTGTTGCACCGCAACGGCCTCGCGGCGGTCGTGGCCAGGGAGGCGTTCGTCGCGGGCCAAACGGTCGCCGCGGGGACCGGCGGGATGTTGGGAAGTGCACCGCCTTTCGAGGCTTCGGCCGAGGTTTCAGAGGAGGGAGGGCGGTGGCCCTGGGAAGAGTCCGGTATCCTCGCGCGGTGGGCGGTTTTGGAGCTGCTGTAGGGTACCACTCGGGGGAGTATGGGTTTTGGGAGCGCAACCCTATTCGGCGGCTGTTTCTTGTGGGGGTGAGATCGACCGCGAACTGGAACATACTGGCTGACGTCCTCGGAAGAGGAGCGGACCATGAGTCAAGGCAGCGGGGTGGCGCGCACACGTGTGCAGACCACCAAGACGTTATTCGACCGCTTCGCAGAGAGGTGCGCCGACTTCGTCAGCAAGGCTCCATTCTTCACCTTTTGTGTGCTGCTGGTAGTCATCTGGGCGCCCAGCTACTTCTTCGTGGGCAGCGTCGACACCTACCAGCTGCTTATCAACACCCCCACTACCATCATTACGTTCCTCCTGGTAGCCTTGCTGCAGAACACCCAGAAGCGCAACGAGCGCGCGGTCAACCACAAGCTGGACGCTCTAGCGGACGGCCTGGCCGACCTGATGGAGCGCTTCGCCAGTGACGAGCCCGAACCGAGGGCGAAGGAGGACCTGGCAAAGGACGTGGAGGACCTAAAAGCCGGGGTGGGGATCGAAGAGGAGCTGTAAGCGCCCGCTGGGCGTCCCCTTTCTGTCGTCTTACAGCGACTTGCAAAAAGATTGCACGAGCAGACATCATGGGTGACTAATCGAAGGTAGCAGATGCGAGTTGCTTTACGTGCCACCCTACTCACCGGAACTCAACCCCATCGAGGAGGCCTTCTCGAAGATCAAAGGCTTCTTGCGCAAAGCTGGCGCTCGTAGTCGGAGGCTTTGGTGGAGGCGATGGGCGCAGCGCTCGAGGCGGTCGGTGCCTCAGACGCACGAAGTTTCTTCGAACATTGCGGATACTATCAGGCAGCCCACCTAACATAAGTTACTTGGGATTAATGTATTCTGTCTGGGAAAGCCGGGCCGCCCTTTCGGACGACGTATATAGGCGTTTAAAACGTTATCGCTCGTTCTCCGAGTTAGGACTACATACAGCCTCCTCAAACGCCTCCAAAACCACTGCCCGGTCCATGCCCGTACCCCTCAAGAGGTCCATCGCCATCGCCCGAATCTCCCCGACGAGCGCGCTGGTCCCCAGGTCTTTGTGCTCTTCGAGTAGCGTGGTGGCCTCCCCAACCGCATTGAGGACGAGCCGACGCACGTCTTCGGTGGTGCCCGGCTTCTCGAGGTAGGTGGCCAGGGCCTCCACCGCCCGAGCCAGGTCGAGGATGGCCTCCGATGGCGATTCCAAGGCGGGGCTGTTGCGTCGCATGGCGCGCACGGTCGCGCGCGCCACGCCCTCCACGTCGGCAACGTTCTGGCTCGGTCGAGTCGCATGCCTCTATAATGGGCAAGATAAATATAGGTGCTCGGCGCACAGTAAGGGGGCGGTGAGTGTTCGCGCGCGCAACTATCGGTGAAGCACTCCCGGAGCGGTTGGACAAGATGACCCACGAAATTCGAGAGCATGTGCTGCCGGCGCTGAGGATGCAAGACGGTTTCGCCGAAGTTCTAGTCCTCGTCGAGCGTGGGAGCGGCAAGGTGCTAGCGGTTACCCTGTGGGAAAGCGAGCAAGCGATGAACGCCACCGAGGAGGTGGCATATTGGTTGCGCGTCTTCAGCGCCGAAGCCGCCGGCGGGATGGTGAGAGGCGTGGAGAGGTACGAGGCCTTCTTCTCAGAAGTGAAGGGGACACAGCCTTAGCCGGTTGGTGAGGCCGTGGACGATTCCTTCCGATGCCACGAGATCGGGCAGGGGCGATCCACTTTCGTCGAACCAGTTAGGCATAATGGACCATCCTGGGCTCTTCTTGACTCACGAGGTTTCTGAGTTTCCGAGAACGGACTAGGAGATTCGTGAATAACGCAAGGGTCCGGGTTGCCTAGTCGATCCTTACTCCGAAACCAAAATTCGTGAGAGTTTGAGAGGGGAGGTGGGGCGCCCCGCCAAGCTCTGTAACCTGCGGTGCCTCCTCTCTATAGGTTTTCGGGCTTCTAACCAGTCGTGGCCCGCTCAAAGCGTATATCTGGGGTGCCGTCGGTTAGTAGGGCGCGGAAGTGCAACTCAGGCGTGTTTGTGTTTCGGTACCAACGTACTCATCTTTAGGACCATAGCGGTGAGCCTGGTCGCCGAGCGGGCGAAGAAGCTCGATGAGGAACAGAACAAGGGCATCCTCGGAGTGGGAGTGAGCCGCTCGAAGGAATAGCGAAGGGGAGCGTCGCCGGTGTTCTCCCTCGCCCAGGTTTGCTACCGGAAGTCCTCCGGGGAGATCCGGTTCATCCAGTCCTTGAACTTGTCCACGACCTCTTCTTCGGGGGCTTCTTCCATCGCTTCCTCGAAGACTACCGCGGCTTCTTCGAGTACCACGTCGGCGGCAAAGATGGTGGCCCCGGTGCGAACAGCGATCGCGATGGCGTCCGAGGGCCGAGAGTCAACCTCGACGGTGCGGCCGTCCACCTCCACGTGCAGGGTCGCAAAGAAGGTCGAGTCCCTGAGTGCGGTGACGGTTACCCGCTCCAGAGTACCGCCGAGCTCGGTAACGAGGTTGACGGCGAGGTCGTGGGTGAGGGGCCGGCTGAACTCCTGGTTCTGGAGCTTCATAAGGATGGAGCGGGCCTCCGGTTGGCCGATCCAGATCGGCAGGTAGCGATTCTCGTCCTCGACCTTGAGGATTACTATGGGGCTCGAGCTAAAGAGGTCCAGGTTGATCCCGTAGACGGACATCTGGGTGAAGCCATCGGCGCTCACTGACTATCTCGCTCCTCTCGTGCTACGGAACCGCGGCGGTTTCGCAGCGGCTCTCATACTCTTCACTCGATTCTACTTTGCGGTTCCCGCCCCTTCAAATCCTGTCGCGGGGACCGTGCGTGTTATACTACCCGGCGTCACGCTTCGTCGCACTTCAGGCGAAGTTCTTTAAGGGCCTGTAGCTCAGTCGGTTAGAGCGCTTCTCTGATAAGGAAGAGGTCCCTGGTTCGAGTCCAGGCAGGCCCACCCTAAAAACACGCAATTTTGCAGGTAAAACGCGAAGCAAGGTGAAGACCTCGAGTACCCGCCGGAGCCTTTGTGCAGCAACCGCGGCGCTCCAGGCCGGGCCGGAGAGCGCCGAAGCTGTAAGCCCGTTGAGGACGAAAGTACGGCCGGCGGGCGGATGGGACGGTACGCCGCCAAGGTGGGTTCTTGACCTTGAAGTTGAACTGTGGGTATCCGCCCCGGAGGTCGAGAAGGTCTACCGCCACCATCAAGACGAGTTCTTAGCGGAGAGAACCAAGTCGAAGGAGCGGGCTTTCGAAGCAGCCGCGTTCGCATGGCGGCACGATGGTCGGCAATGGCCCGTCCGATGGGACATGTGGAACACTGAACATCCCGATAAGCCCTTCGAGAGCTGGCGTGCCTTCAGAGAGTACGCGCTCAGAGGTCAGAGGGCCGCCCTGCCGCGATACAAAAGCACCTCAGAGCGCCGAGGGATAGGGATACCTACTTGAGAGAGCGCAAGGAAGCCAGAGAGCGCAAGGAGCGCTTGATAGCGACTCTCAAAGCCTATGCCAAGAAGACAATCAATGCTCCGTTGTTTGAGCGTTAGTGCAGCAACCCAGATGCAGCGGGTTGAGAGACTATTGACACTCTGTACAAGCCTTATACGCTTATAGCTTAGCCAGATAGAGCGTCTGACTACGAACAGAGAAGGTCGCAGGTTCGAGTCCTACCGAGCACGCTCCTAAAACTCCCGCAAATTAGGCTAAACGATAAAGGCCCCAGAAGATAAGCGGCCAGTAGAATCACCATCCCCCTCCCGTAAGGAGGTTGATGACAAACAAACCGATATTGACCAAGATGTAGACTGTAGCGTGGGCAATAACCGCTCCACCTTCCAGCACCTCTTGAGAGCTTGAACTCGCGCCCGTCCTGGATACTCGTCCTGTTTTCCTGTGGCGTTTGTTCGGCGTAAGCATCTAGGTGCCCTTCCCGGGTTCCGCTAAAACGCTAACTCTCTATTTCGAAGCCGGCGATCAAACCGCCGTAGCCGAGAGACGGTTCTGCAGTCGGTCTCGCCGACGTGACGCGTTATCCTGGTACCGGACCGCAAGTTGGGCAAGGAGACACACGATGCTAGACCGTATGTTCGAGACGCCGAAACGGACCATCCTAAGTCTAGCGCATGAGGCGCACACTACCACCGCCGCCACTATTACCGACGAACCACCCCACGGCTTCATTGATGGCGTCGTGTACCTCGGACGAGACGTCGACAACGGCGAAGGGGGCGAGGTTAGGGACCGTGCCGTCGGTGCGCCCGTGCCCGCGGGGTAGTGTAAGGTTCTCTAGTGGCTTTTAGGGGCTCTGTGGGCAGTACCGCTTTTTTAGGGAAGGGAGATCTTTACAGTGTTCGATCCTGGGGTGGTTGTTGCGACGGCGAAGGCTTTGACCCGTATGGAGGAGATTAGGTTATCCCAGGACGAGATCCTAGAAAGTCATGTGAGGGATGATAGCTGGGGAGCTGCAGATAACCACGAGGAGAATCTTCTGTGCTTAGAAAGAGGCGAGGGTGACATCTACGGCTATTGGACAGATGCCGGTATAGAGGCCTTCACGAACGTGGGCAGGGGTGCAACGTTCATCGTGGATACTTCCGAGGATACACCGCGCGTATTACGGACGCCTTATGAAAACCCACCGGTGGAAAGGTCGTTCGACATTGGCACCTAGAGATGAAACCGATAAATGGCGCGGGCTAATAGCTTATGGGGTTTCGCTGACGGTATCGCTTGTCGTTGTACTCCTGCTCGCGTACGAACTGTTGACAGACTTAGAATTGGTGGCCGTCGCATTACTCATAGCGGTGGTTCTTCGAAGCATCGTAAGCGCGGTTAAGAAGACCGGTGCTCCTTCATGGATAGCCCCGATCATAACGCTGGTAGCCATCGGGGCGCTCGGAGCGTTCCTTGGGTTCGTAGTTTTACCGAGCTTTGTGCGACAAGCCGAAGTCTTTTCCTCGGAGGTGCCAGGGTATCTGGAAGATCTCTCAGGTTTATCCTCCCTGCTTCCCGCCAGCATGGCCAGCTATATTCCCACCCAATCTCAGGATCTAGCAGAAAGAGTGATAAACACAGTTACGCCGCTAATTGGTTCGCTCCCAAGCTTACTTGCCAGTCTAACGGAGTTGACCGCTCGGGCGGTTATTGCCATAGTTCTAGCTTTATACATGGCTCACAACCCCGGTTCTCTGGTCTCGGGGATTCTACGCCTTGTGCCAGATAGCAGGCGCGAAGTTGCTAGAGAGCTGACAGAAGATTTCGGGATTAGACTTCGAGGCTGGGTCATCGGCACAGGACTAGCGATGCTCATCATAGGCGTGGGAACGTGGCTCGGTTTGTGGGTCATAGGTGTTCCTCTGGCCGCCTCCTTCGGTTTCTTGGCCGGCATCCTGGAGATCATCCCTTACTTCGGTCCACTCGCGGGCGCAGTATTGCCGATCCTAGTAGCGCTTACGGTCTCGCCAATCAAGGCGCTGCTGGCCGTAGGACTCTTCGTACTTCTGCATCTGTTGGATGCCAACCTTATTCAGCCACAGATTTTAGGCCGGTACGTACGTCTGCATCCCGTAGTAGTGATTATCTC
>Ga0126312_10000692_pt1 | contig 20891 bp, 28 predicted proteins | sample Plot104A_FD_92537 | JGI IMG/M metagenome (GOLD analysis project Ga0126312, IMG submission 92537) | Serpentine soil microbial communities from UC McLaughlin Reserve, CA, USA - Plot104A | ecosystem: Environmental > Terrestrial > Soil > Grasslands | place: USA: UC McLaughlin Reserve, Lake County...
AAAGATAGGCCACACAGTCCCAAAGGGCATACTGCTGCATGGCGCCTCGGGCACCGGCAAGACGCTGCTTGCAAAGGCGGTCGCGACAGAGTCAGAAGCCAACTTTATCAGCGTAAAGGGTCCTGAACTAATATCCAAGTGGGTCGGCGAGTCTGAGCGCGGCGTCAGAGAAGTGTTCAGAAGGGCAAGGCAGGCGGCGCCCTGCGTTATATTCCTTGACGAAATGGACTCTATTGCTCCAACAAGGGGAATGGAAACTGGCGGCGGAGGTGGAACTGAGAGAATAGTTTCTCAGATTCTAACAGAGATAGATGGCATCAGCGAATTGCATGGAGTAGTTGTACTGGGCGCAACTAACAGGCCAGACATGGTTGACCCTGCGCTTTTGAGGCCCGGCCGATTCGATAGAATAGTACTTGTTCCAAATCCCGATAGCCAGACTAGAAAGAAGATACTGGAAATCCATGTGAAGGGAAAACCTATTGGTCAGGATGTGAACATTCAGAAAATAGCAGAAATAATGACAGAAGGGTTCAGTGGCGCGGACACTGCCGCGATAGTAAATACTGCAGTATCGCTGGTTCTACATGAATATCTGGCAAAGTACCCGACACCGGAAGAAGCTGCCAAGCACGCTTCAGAGGCGCAGGTCATGATGCGCCACTTTGAAGAGGCTGTCAAAAAGATAAGGACACAGAGGGACACAAAACCCAAGGAAGCAATGGCGTTATCGCACTACCGATAGAGATAGAACAAACAAGTAAGTGCGACGATATCGAAAGGACGCCCATTGGCTGTATCATCACTGTTGGTAATGTTTTTGCCTGTTGGTTAATTTCTTGCCAAGCGCAGACATGCCGGCAATTGTTATAGGGCAACGATTGCGAACCTTAAAGTATGCATATGCATTGAGTACAGTGTTTTAAGAGCATGCCATCGCCATCATCTTTGACTGCCCATTCTCAAGTACTGCCTCTTCCTGAAGAAGATGACATTGTTATTACAGCTGTTAGAGATATCAAAGGCCATGGAGCATATATCACGCTAGACGAATATGATGAGCTTACGAGTTTTCTTTCAATAAGAGAGATATTGCTACTGGCTATCTGCGTAACATCCAGCGTTTTGTAAGACCAAAGCAAAAAGTTGCTCTTAAAGTAATAAAGGTGAACAAAATCAGGGGCGAAGTTGACACATCTCTCAAGCAGATCACTGGCGAGGAGAGAAAATCAAAGCTTATAGAGTTAAAAAGAAATGAAAAGGTTATGGGAATTATGGATTCAATCAGGGCAAAAGTAAATCTGAGCGATATCCGGATGAAAGAAATTCAAGATACTATTCTTAAAAATTACGATGATGTCTATGAGTTTTTGAATCAGTAGCAACAAAGGGGATAGGAGATACAAACAAGAAACTTGCATTTTCTGAAGAGGTCATCAAGGCAATAGGAGAAGAGAGTACCAAGATACGGATTCCTCAAAATGAGATTAGAGACGTCATGGAAATTTCCTCAAAGGAACCTGATGGGATTGAAATTATCAAGAATATTCTTATGGACGTGAAAGGAGAAGGCAAGAACGATTCTAGCACGGTAAAAACATTGCATATATCGACGCTCCAAGATACAGAATTAGAGTCAAAGCAGAAAATTTCAAGATGGCTGAAAAATACGGCTCTAGAGTAAGCGTTGTGCATATAATAAATATCGACCAGTACCTGCAATCGCTTGGCTTTTACCGGCTGTCATACCCCGACCCGATAAAGAAGAAAATTGAAGAGGCGAAGCAGGAAGCGCAGAAATGGTTTGCAGAGATTGTGAAAAATGCAGAACAGAGAAATGTGCGCGTCAAGACTGACGTGATAGATTATCCGCTATCAGTCGCTGCGGCAATAGTGAATTATTCAGATCATGAAAAGGCAGACCTTATTGTGATTGGGACAAGAGGGAGGTCTGGCATTGGCAAAATGCTCCTTGGGAGTGTAGCCTCCGGCGTTGTCACATACGCTCCCTGCCCTGTGGTTGTTGTAAAGTAGGGAAAAAGTGTTCTGTGGATCTGGCAGCAGGTTCTGTGGCATCACCGTTTGATCAGGGGGGCTGTTGCGTCGCGTTTGATTAATAATCAGAAAGAATGTTTATTCATCTGTTTCCCATTTGTCAACTATCCCAGACTCAAATTTCGACAGTTTTATAGCCCTTGCTTGGTTGCGGATCAAAGCCGGTACAACCCCTAGTGCCTGAGCCGCGTTTTCCGCTTCTATCATGGCCCATCCCGTGTGAACCCCCTCTCTGCAGCCCCAATCAAAATTATTCAGATAACCCATGGATTGGACTAGTTTCACAACCAGTTTGCATTCACGGGCGGTATGAGGCGACTCGATTAAGAACCTTTCCATGGATGCTCATTAGGTTCCGATTATTATATTAGGATTCTCATTATACGCGATAAAGCTATAGCTGAGATTTGTCCGAGTGAAGTAATAGTGGATGTAAGTCAAAACAAAACAAAAGCCTTCCGGCCAATAATTCGCCAAGCCAGCGCCAGGTGTTTTAGGACAGTATTGGTATCCTGCTGACGACGAAGGCATTCTGGGTAAATAATCACCAAAACCTCAAAAAAGAAACTACGTTGAATCTACTCTGCTTTTATTGCGCTGCGTAACAGGATTGAAGCCGAGAAAGCAGGCTGTGAAGTGGCGCTAGCGATTGTCAAGCTACAGTTTGAATGACCCATCGTTCTAAAGAAAGATGTATCCGCTCCAATTCTGGAATAGGTAGTGCGCGGCGAGCCGCTGCAGATTGAATTGAAACTCTGCAAAAGGCTAGCCCTTTTGAAAGGACAGAATTTTGGCACATGCTCGCCAGCCAAATATCGCTAGCGATAGACTTATATCTTGTAGCCAAGCATGTCAGGTGTGAATACAACAACAACTTTTCGCTATCGGCAAGCAGAATCTGATTCTGAACTCCCTTTTGGTATCAGAGTGGCTTCAGCCTTGGGGATTTCGGTAGTTGCAGACGCGCTAGACTATGTCGGCGCTCCCATCTTCGCATTACCTGTCATCGGAGACATTACTGATGCGATTATAGTCGGCTTGCTGTATCACATCACAAAGAGCAAGGTCACTGTAGTCATCAATGCCACCGAATTTATCCCGCTCATTGGCGACTTTGTCCCGACTTATACCATATCGACACTTCTGTGGATTCTTAATGAGTCGCGCAAAAGACAAAAAACTGTTCGTAAGGGACAGAGGTCATCTACAAGAGCTGACAATAATAATAGGAGGAATACTGCAGCTCGCAATGAAAACCTACAGACAAGAATCATGAGAGCATATGGCATTTTGAGAAGCAAGACAAAGTAAATAAAAAGCACTACTGCTTTCCTTTGTTCTTAGAGAATCGAAACATGCAATAAATCACTATAATAAGAAAAGATGCTGCTGTCGGCAAAACTCCGGCCATTGCCTCTAAAATACTGCTCGGCCCAATCATCCAGAGAGCTGAGGAAAAGCAAGTATGCATCTGGCTTGTATATGCAGCAAATCTATAATGATAAAAGCGCAGATCTTTCTATTTGACGATTTAAAATCAGCGGATTTAAGCGAAAATCAGGGATGATGATGATCCACGGCTGGACAAAGGAAAGGATAGAGTTTCTGAGCTTCATCAACAATAATAGTGTCTGCATCTAGTTGGTTTAATCCAAAGGAATACTGTATGATATTAATTATCCCACTCATGTTATATGATTTCAGAATTATCGAAATTGTAGAGTCACAACAATTGCAGGCCGATTAATGATAGAATCAATATCGAAATTCCATGCATGATATTTCATAATAGGGATCGCTATTTCATTGTGTCTGAAAAGATAGACAACTCCTCTAATTACTAATAACTACATACGTTTACGAGATTGGTACTTGAATCGATGTACTACATTGCTGGAAAAGTATTTTCCATGTGCTGAAGTGAGATCTATTTTTTGGAAACACCTGCAAAATAGCTATTATTAGCAGCACAACAGCTTAACTAGACCGAAATGGCAAATTTAATAATCGTTAGCCCAGGCATCAGGAAAAACATTCTAAATACAGCTAGTGCCAACGCTCTTGAGATGGGGCAACAGGAAGAGAAGATCGTCAGCAGGAGCATGAGCGGCGCCTGCTATCACGGCGGCGTTTATTCCGTTGTTGACTACCGGCTGGTAAAAGTGGACTGCAGCTCCAGCATCAACCCTCTTGGCACGCCCCGCAAGGCGATAGCGGCCATCCAGAAAGGCGCCAAGTCGCTTGCCTCTCAGTACCCTGATCCTGAATGCAGGGAGCTGAAAAAGAGCCTGTCGCGCTATTTGCGCGTCGGCCATGAGTGGATGAGCGTCGGAAATGGCGCGATGGAAATCATCTACTGGTTTGCACAGGCGTTTGCAAAAAAGCGTGTGGTGGTGCCGGCGCCGACGTTCTGCGAGTATGAGCTTGCGTCGCGCAAAGCCGGCGCGGATATCGCATTTGCGCCGCTGCGCGATTTTGAGCTTGATGCTGATGCGGTAATTGAAAAATCAAGGGATGCTGATGCGGTATTTCTCTGCAACCCAAATAACCCCACCGGCATTCTTGCCACAAAACAGGTAAGAAAGATAATTGAAGGCGTTAGCGGCTCGACAAAAATTCTGCTCGACGAATGCTTTGTCGAGTTCGCTGATGATCCGGAAGCTAGCATGGTCGGCAGGATAGGAGAATTTGACAACCTTGTGATTCTGCGCTCTCTGACCAAGTCATTCGGGCTTGCTGGTCTACGCGTGGGCTACAGCGTGTGCAACCCCGCCCTTGCAGAAAAGCTGCTGGCAGGCAAGATCCCTTGGAACGTGAACGGCCTTGCGCAGGCTGCGGGAGTCGCCGCGCTTGCAGACATCAGGCACCTGGCAAAGGCAAGGGCACTTGTCAAAAAGGAGCGCAAGTTCCTGCAGAACAGGATAAGCAAATTAAAGATGTTCAGCCCTGTCAGGTCTGATGCTAATTATTTTATGATTCATTTGCAGGGCAGGAATTCCACGCAGTTCAGGGATGCGCTGCTCAAAAAGACCGGCGTGCTGGTAAGGGACTGCAGCACGTTCACCGGCATAGACTCTCCGCATATCAGGGCCGCGGTCAAAACGCATAAGGAGAACCTGCTCTTGTTACAAGCCTTGGAGGCGTTTGACAACAGAGATGGCTAAGCTTGCCAAGCTTGTCATGGTGCAGGGCACCTCGTCAGGCGCCGGCAAGAGCACCATAGCAATTGGTCTGTGCAGGCTGTTCTCCGACGCCGGCTACAGGGTGGCGCCGTTTAAGGCGCAAAACATGTCGTCCAATTTTTACGCCACGCCCGAAGGCGGCAAGATAGCCCAGGTGCAGGCGATACAGGCAGTTGCCGCAAGGCAAAAGCCGGACCCCAGGATGAACCCTATTCTGCTCAAGCCGCTTGGCGAATACCGCAGCGTGGTGTTTTTGAACGGCAGGTTCTACTCTGAAATGCATGCCAAGGAATACTATGAAAAGTTCGTGCTCCAGCAGGGCTTTTTGACAGCCCTCAAGGCGCTTGAAAGTCTGCGAAAGGAAAACGATGTCGTAGTAATCGAGGGCGCCGGCTCGCCTTCAGAGATCAACATCGCAAAATACGACATTGCCAATATGCTGCTTGCGCAAAAGGTCGGCGCGCCCGTCTTGATAGTGTCGGACATTGAGAGGGGCGGGTGCTTTGCAAGCATTGTCGGCACAATGCAATTGCTCCAGCCGGCACACAGAAAGCTTGTCAGGGGATTTCTGATAAACAAGTTCAGGGGCGACATCACGCTACTTGCCCCGGCGATAAAGGAAGTCCAGAAGATGACCAAAAAGCGGGTGCTTGGCGTGATCCCGAAAATAGATTTTAACCTTCCGGAGGAAGACTCACTTGTCGGCGGCATCTCTGGCAAGGCAGAGCCTCCGCAAGAGTCGTGGAACTGGCAGATAGACCTCATTGCAAAGGCAATAAAAGAAAGTGCCGACATGGGAAGGATATCGGAGGCCGCAGATCTGTGATACCTGTTGTCGTTGCTGCGCTTGCTGGCGGCATTGGCATCGACTATTTGCTTGGCGACCCGCCAAACAGGTACCATCCAGTAGCATGGCTTGGCCGGCTGATCGGCTTTTTTGTGCCAAGGCTCAAAGGCGGAGCAGAGAAGATCAAGGGAGCAGCGTTTGCAATCTTTATCGTTGCTGCGATGGGCCTGCTGGTTCACTTGCTGGCCTATGTCAGCATGTATCTTGCGGGAGCTGTCGCTCTGGCAATAGTGTCAATAATTATGCTGAAAATCTCGGTTGCAGTCAGAGGCATGGAAAGGCATGCTAAAGCAATCACGTCCTGCCTAGAGGCCGGCGACATGGCAGGCGCACAGCACAACCTATCTATGATAGTGAGGAGAAAGACTGACGACCTTGACGAGCAGCACATCCTATCAGCGACCATCGAGTGCGTCAGTGAGAGCACCGTCGACGGGATCACCGGCCCCATCTTTTACTATTCACTTTTGGGTCCTGGAGGAGCGTTTGCCTACAGGACGATAAACACTCTTGACTCGATGGTAGGCTACAAGGACGACTATTACAAAAACATCGGGTGGATGTCTGCCCGGCTTGACACTATCTCAAATTACATCCCGGCAAGGATGACTGCATTCTTGATGGTCGTCTCTGCCAAGATGCTGGGCGCAGACTGGAAGAATTCGCTCCAGATGCTGCACCGCGATCACGACAAGACTTTTAGCCCAAACGCCGGCTACCCCATGGCAACCATGGCCGGCGCGCTGCGCGTCCGGCTTGAGAAAATTGGGCACTATGCACTTGGCGACGGGCAGGAGCTGGCGACGCTTGAAAAGTGCAAGACTGCGATCTCGATAATGAAGCTCACTATGCTGCTGTTCTGTCTAGTGTTTTCTGTCCCTGTGATGTCAATCCTGTATCTAGCCGGCTGGTGGAGGCTCTTGCTTGGCGTCTCTTAAGCCTGTCCAGTCGGTCCTTGCATTTTTGACGATACTGCCTGCGGCAGACAAGCAGAACCACGACATCCATTACGTCGCCAGAAACATGTATCTATTCCCGGTCGCCGGTGCAGTCATTGGCGCTCTCATTGGCGCGATGGCGTTTGGGATATCGCCTTTCCTGCACCCGTTGCTCGTTGGACTTTTAGTCACTGGCGCCCTTGTCATAATCACAGGCGTCCACCACACCGACGCGCTGGCAGACTTTGCAGATGGGCTGATGGCCAAGGGCAGTAAAGAGGTCAAGCGCAAGGCGATGCTTGACCCGGCGGTGGGCTCTGCAGGGGTCGCTGCACTAGTGATGTATTTTGCCGGCATGATAATCGTGTTCAACACCGGCTTTGCCTCCAGCCTGTCGCTCTTTGTCAGCATCGTTGTGGCAGAGGTGATAGCGAAATACGTAATGGTGCTGCTTGCACACAGAGGGCTGTCGGCGTGGGAGGGTTTTAGCTCGCCCTTTACGGCGGCAATGAAGGACAGGCGCAAGATGCTGGCCGCGACAGGAATAATGGTTGCAATAGTGTGGTTTGCTGCAAGCTACGCTGGCCTTTTCGCGTTGGCAGTTTCGCTTGCGCTGGCCGGCCTCATGAAGCGCGTCTCTGGCAAAAGCTTTGGCGGCATCTCGGGCGACGTGCTTGGGGCGTCAAACGAGGTGACGCGCCTGTCTTCGCTCATCGTTCTGTCGTCGCTGCCCTCATTGCCAATGGTGACGACAATCCTTTGATGGCTGCCATAATGTGCGGAGGCAGGGCAACCAGAATGAAATCTGGTACTGAAAAGCCGTTGCTGAAAGTGGATGGCGTTGCAATGGTCGAGCGCGTGGTTTCGGCTCTAGCAGACTCGCGCAAATTTGACCGCATTGTTGCCGCAGTGTCGCCCAGCACTCCAAAGACAAAGGAATTCCTCGAAGCCAGAGGCATCAAGGTAGTAGAGACTATCGGCGAGGGCTACTCGCAGGACCTTTCAAGCTTGCTTGCAAGGCTCAGGCCGGCTAAGGTTCTAGTGGTGCCGGCCGATGTCCCGCTGCTGAGCGTGCAGGTGATCAGCGACATGTCTGGCATTGCATCGACAGGGCCGGCGATTTCTGTGGCGATGGAGAAAAAGTTTGTGCAAAGCATAGGCATCAAGCCGAGTGTCTTGCTCACGCTTGACGGCAGGGACTATTGCCACTCGGGCATCACCATTTTTGACACCGCCAAAATAACCAGCGGCACAGTGAAAGAACGCTATGTGATAATGAACAGGATAGAAGTTGCAGCGAACGTGAATACAAAAGAAGAGTTGGAGCTGGCGGAAAAATTACTGGTCCAGCGCGCCTAGGACCTTGCCGGCAATGATGGCTTTAGAGCCTGACCTTATAGCTAAGGGCTCACCGCACGACTTGCAGCTGACATCCATGGTCGTGTGAGAAAATACTACAGCCTTTTCGCCGCATTTTGCGCACTGCATCGACAAAAACGCGCTTCTCGGTTTTGGTATCATTATGCTTTCCCGCTTCATGTCATATCTCCAGCTTGCGGATCCTCAGGCCTTCCTTCATAGTCTTGTACTGGCAGGTTTTACATGTATAGCGTAAGGTCATTTTCTTGGTAGTTTTGGCGGTCCTCTTGAGCTCGGGGAATTTTTGGCCGCCGTAGCCCTTCTTGTCCTCGGCGTGCCTTCGTGCGCCCTCTGCCACCGTCCTGTCCTTGCCCTTCTTGTACAGGGCGACTGACTGCACAGTGTGTGTCTTGCACCGCGGGCAGAACTTGCGCATCTCCTTCTGCATCTTCATATGCATATTGAATCCCTGTTTAGGGTTATTTAATGTATATCACAGCATATGCAGAAGACCTTTTGGCTGGGCCGTATCAGTAAATCTAATATACTAGCAAGACATTCTTTCCGGCAGTATATGCCGTTCGAATTCCTGTTAAAGCAAGTAATAGACCCAGCTGCGTTCCCGGTGTGGATACCATTGACTTTCGGTCTGGTCGTGGGATTGGCCTATGTGATTGCCTCAGGATTAAGGCGCAGGCGGTAGGAAGGATAAAGGCGCTACTACCTTTTCTTTTTATCATGCAGCTTAATAGCCGGCATCCAGCATAATTGCCATATGGGCCTTTTCCACCGCGAAAGGAACGAGTGCAAAGAATGCCATGCAAGATTCGGGAGCTATGACGAACTGATCCAGCATGCAAAGGATGCTCACAAGCAGCGCCCCATAACGTGCAGCGTCTGCGGCAAGCAGTTCCTGCACGAGAAGGATAGGCTGCACCACGAGAGAGAGGAAAAGGAGAAAAAAGTGGACGCCCGCAGGCACAAATTTTAATCTCTCAAGCTTTTTCAATAAAATATGGATTCTTTTTCAGTCAAGGTAGGCGCCACAAAGGAGCGCAGGATTACAGTGGATTCCAACCAGACGACAAGCTTTCTCTGGGAAGACGAGAACGTGCTCTCGACTCCCTCCATGATAGCCGAGATGGAAGAGACCTGCAGGCTATTGCTCAAGGAGCAGGCGATACCCGACTCCGAGTGGGATTCCGTCGGCACGATAGTGGATATCAAGCACCTGGCGGCGACGCCTGTTGGCGCAGAGGTGTTCCTGAAAGCCATGGTGCTATCGGTCGACAGCAGGCGAGTCATGTTTGAGGTGGAGGCGCGGGACAAGCTTGAGCGGGTAGGCGAGGGCAGGCACGAGAGGTTCATAATAAACGTCCTCCGCTTCAGAGCCAAGTTCAACGAGAAGCAAAAGCAGCTTGGAATGTGAGTGAGCGAGAAGTACATCAAAATCTATAAAAGACGCAAGAGGAGATGTGTAATTATTCTATAAAGGTGATATATGAGGATGGCATCAATTCAGACAACCGCTGGCGGAATGCCAGTTTTAATTCTAAAGGAAGGAACCAAGGAAAGCAAAGGCAAGGAAGCCCAGAAGAACAACATCACGGCGGCCAAGCTTATCGCAGAGATAGTCAAGACGAGCCTAGGCCCGCGCGGCATGGACAAGATGCTGGTGGACACCCTTGGCGACGTGACAATAACAAACGACGGAGCAACAATCCTGAAGGAAATGGATGTTCAACACCCTGCAGCAAAGATGATGGTAGAGGTGGCCAAGTCAGTCGACAACGAGGTCGGCGACGGAACCACCTCAGTCGTTGTCCTTGCCGGCGCTCTCATTGAAAAGGCGGAAGAGCTGATAAACAAGGATGTCCACCCATCGGTGATAGTGGACGGCTACAACGCCGCAGCAGAGCAGGCGCTGAAGCTTTTGGAAAAGATTGCGGTCAAGGTGGACATTGCCGACAAGGACATGCTCTTGAAAATCACGAGAACCAGCATGGATTCCAAGCTCGTGTCAGACGACAGCCCAGTCCTTGCGCAGATAGTGGTGGACGCAACAAAGCAGGTTGCCGAAAAGGCAGACGGCATCTACAAGGTGGATCTTGACGATATCAAAGTGGAAAAGAAGGCAGGCGGCTCGATGCGCGACACAAAGCTGATCAAAGGCATGGTCCTTGACAAGGAAGTTGTGCACGGCGGCATGCCCAAGAGGGTTGAAGGCGCCAAGATAGCCTTGATCAACTCGGCGCTAGAGATTGAAAAGACTGAAATGAGCGCCGAGATACGCATCTCTGAGCCGCAACAGATGCAGATGTTCCTTGAAGAAGAAAACAGGATGCTGAAATCGATGGTCGACAAGATCAAGTCGTCAGGCGCAAATGTAGTGCTTTGCCAGAAAGGCATCGACGACATAGCCCAGCACTACTTTGCCAGGGCCAACGTCCTGGCCGTCAGGCGAGTAAAGGAAAGTGACATGACCAAGATGGCAAGGGCAACTGGCGCCAGAATCGTCAACAACCTTGACGACCTGACTGCAAAGGACCTTGGCAGTGCAGATCTGGTCGAGGAGCGCAAGGTAGAGACTGACAAGTGGGTCTTTATCGAAGGGTGCAAGAACCCCAAGGCAGTCAGCATCCTGATACGGGGCGGCTCACAGAGGGTAGTCGACGAGGCTGACAGGTCGATGCATGACGCCCTGATGGTCATGAAAGACGTGCTAGAGCACCCGGCAATCGTTGCAGGCGGAGGGGCCCCCGAAGCCTACATCGCAAACGAGCTGAGGCAGTGGTCAAGCAGCCAGGAAGGCCGCGCGCAGCTTGCAGTACAAAAGTTCGCCGACGCGCTAGACGCAATCCCACTTAACCTTGCAGAGAACGCAGGCATGGATCCGATAGACACCATGACAGAGCTTCGCGCAAGCCAGAGCAAGGGCAGCAAGTGGACAGGAGTCGACGTTAGGAATACCAAGGTTGCAGAAATGTACAAGCAGAACGTGCTAGAGCCTCTGGTGATAAAGCAGCAGATAATCAAGTCTGGCACAGAGGTAGCTGCCATGATCCTGAGGATCGACGATGTGATCGCCTCAGGCAAGTCCAAGATGCCTGCCGGCCCGCCAGGTGGAGGCATGGGCGGGATGGGCGGAATGGACATGGAGTAGAAAAACTACTCCTTCACCACCACCTTCTTTCTTCCTTCTTTTTCGCAAAATATCCAAATACAACTCTCTACTACTTTGAACAGGCGTGGCGATAATTGAAAAGCTGAAGCAGTTGAGCATCGTCGGCTCGATAGCAGTGATGCCTGACTTTTTCATCGACCGCATTATAAGGCTCGAGTCAAAGGAAAAGCTTTTCGACGCGCTGGCTGAAAAGGCAAAGAGGGGAGGCGGGAGCGTCAGGGGCGTGCCGACTGCCGATGTCAAGGGTGGCAATGCTGTCAACGTGGCTTACTGCCTCGCCAAGCTGGGCGTCAGGGTCACGCTTTTCACGGTCGCCGACGAGATAGGTGCAGGCATAATAAGGCAGGCATTTTCGCAGTTTGGCGTCAGGGTCACTTTGAGGATCAGCGCCGGCAAGTGCGGCCTTACCACCGCCTTTGAATTCCCCCACGAGGACACGCGGGTGAACGTGATGATGAGCGACATTGGTGATAACGCAAGTTTTGGCCCGGAAAGGATTGACTCCGAAGCTGACAGGGCGCTTTTGAAAAACGCCGACGGGGTCATGGTGGTCAACTGGGCAAGCAATCAAAAAGGTACAGAGCTGGCAGAGCATGCGTTCAGGAACTCGCCGAGCGCCTTTCACTTTATCGACCCTGCCGACGTTGAAACAAGGAAGAAGGATTTTTGCAATTCGCTTGAAAGGCTTGCCGGCATGACGGACTGCCTGAGCATGAACGAGAACGAGTGTAACTCGCTTGCCGATGTGCTTGGGCTTGGGCACATCCTCGGGTCTGCCTATGGTGCAGACGAGGTCAGGCTCGCCGCCAAAAAGCTGGCAGAGAAGATAGGCATCAGCACCGACCTTCACACAAAGGCCGGGGCAGCGTGGTCAAACGGCAGAGAAAGCGTGTTCGTGCACACCATCAGGGTCGATGCAAAAAACCTGACTGGCGCCGGCGACTCGTGGGATGCAGCAGACATAGTGGGCCACCTTGCAGGGCTCGACCCGCAGGAGAGGCTATTGTTCGCCAACTGCTGCGCCTCGCTCTACGTCAGAGACACTCAGGGCGAGCCGCCGACTATGAACAAGGTTTTCGAGCTTGTTGAAAGGGTGCAATAGGAAGGATATGATTAGGCCATCTTGCCTGCGTCAAAAGGCTCCTTGATGGAATGCAGCATGTATAGCATCTTTTGGATATAGCTCTGCTTCGACGGCACCTCAACCAGCTTGCGCTCGTAAAACTCTATTAGGTGGTCTATGACGCAGTCGTTGCCTGGCAGGTTGGCAAGTATCATGCCGTACCAGTATTCGACCAGCGCGTCCTCGCCATGCTTTTCCTCAAGCTCCATGAGATACACAAAGCTCGAGTGGCACTTCCTGCACAGCCCGTGATGCGTCTCTGCGTACGACTTTGAGACAAAATGGCCGCACCTTGCCCGAAGCATACTACTACTATTATTATTATTACGCGCTGATGGTATTTGAACGCCTGCCTGTACTAGTTTTAAATGACACATGGTGCTAGCAGGATTGTCATGATAGAGGCTGACGACGCCGCCAGGGTTGTAGATACGGTTGCCAAGAACCTCAGGGTTGTGGCAAACAGTAGGTCGAATTTTGAGAGGTTGCCGGATACATTCTGGGGTTACTACGCAAGGGGGCATGACGGCAAGGGTAGGTTTGCAGTCATTCTCTCATACTCGGAGAACAGCGCCGACGTTGACGAGCTTGTAAAGATGTACGAGCAGTGGATCGCCAAGAGCAAAAAGTCTAGGTGACTTGCTCGATTATCCAATCGCGGAATTTCGCCATCGCAAAATCCTCAGACTGCTTCACAAATGCCGGGTCATTAACGCGCCACTGATCCTGTGGTATGCCGTCAAAGAACTCCTGCATGCACAGGATGAACCGAAGGCGCAGGTTGCGCGGCTTTTCTGCCATGCCGTAGCGGTAGAGGATGTCGGCTATCCTGCCAAACGCCTGATCGTAGTCGCGCTTGAACGGCTCGACCCTGAAAGTCTCGTTCAGGATCAAGGTTATTGCGTCGAGGTCATCACGGAGCGTGATGGTGGTCATGCTTTTGGCGGCGCGGATTTGAGGGTTTCCAGCTTTTTGGCGTAAACAACCTTCATGTTGGCGTCCAAGTCAAGGCCGTACTTTGAAGCCAAGTAGTAAAGCAGGGCCGCTGACTCTGTGATCTCCATCTTGGCGTGCTCTACGTTGTTCTTTTCCATCGCAAAGGCTATCTCGCCTATTTCTCTCACTAGATGGATGAATGCTGCAGACCTGTCATCGCCAAATTTCCTGTTATAGTATTCAACTCCAACAGAGCTCATATAGCAATTGACAGCATTACTGGATATAAAAATTAAAGGACACTGATTTTAAAAAAGAAAAGAGGATCAGTAGCTAAAGTTGAGCTCATGGTCTGAGCCCCTTGCTACCTCGAAGTCGCTTACGACTTGGTTGGTTCCATCGGGGTATGCAACCATCACGATATAGTTGCCCGGCTGCACATCAAGGTAGTACCCGCCATTGATTGACACAAACGCGTTTGTCGTGAATCCCGATGTCTGCTCTGCAGCCACTACACTGGCACCGATTGCAGGCAGGCCCCCGGGTCCTGTCACAGTGCCATGCAGGGCCGCCGGCTCGGTTAATGCACCGGTAACAGCAGGGTTGTTGGCATTAGGCAGAAACCCGCCACTGATTATGAAGCCTGCAAGGGCTATCGCGCCGACTATTCCTGCAGCAGTATAGGCCGCGATTCTATAGTTCTTTTTGTCCACCTTCCTTTCGACCACTTCTTCGACTTTGTCATTTGGCGCGTTGGCAGCTACTGTTGCCTTTGGCGAGGCCGCCCTCCTTTCGGCAGGAAAGTGCCTGTCGCCATGTTCGTGGGAAGCGCCCCAGCTCCCAAGGCCGCCCGTGTATTCGCCTGTTACCTCTATCACGTCGTCCGAGTCTGATATCTCCTTGAGGATGTCCAGTGTGAGCTTTTGGTTCGTCACGTAGTGAGTGCCGTTGTCATATATCGCGGGGCTCATGCCGGTCTTGCCGATTATGTAGCTCCTGACCTCCTCGGTGTTCAGGCCCGGCTTGGTGAACACCTCGAGCATATACATCGGCACGACATCAGGGTTCTCCATTTGGCGTAGCAAAAGGTCGTGCACAAGGCCCGGGTCAACCTTGGGGAGGTACTGCTTGTACCTATTTTGCAGCTGTTCAAACTGGTTCCGAATTTCTATTGTTTCAGACATAGATCTAGTATACAAGCGGTATTCTGATATCCTTAGTTCAACAAAAGCGCTCAACTTTAGCAGATTTGTTGAATTTTCACAGTTTTGGTGAAAATCTTAATTATTGCTCTCACATTATTTTCTTGTGGACGATTCTCCAGACAGGCACATACTGGCGTCCGATCTGTTCATGGAGCTGGCTAGCGAATTGAGGTGTTCTATACTGGTGTCGCTTGGCAAAAAGCCGGCCAAGTTAAGCTCGCTTGCAAGGGAGCTTGATACAACCGTTCAGGACGTTCACAGAAACGTCAGCAGGCTTGCAGAAGCCGGTCTTGTCAGGAGGGATGACAGCTTGTTCCGGCTGACCGAATATGGCAGGATAGTGATAAAGCAGATCTCGTACTTTCTCTTCATGAAAAAGCACAGCAGATTCTTTGAAGATCATACTCTGGGCAGCATGCCGGAAAAATTCGTGCAGAGGATCGGAGCCCTGCAGAATTGCGAGCTTGTAAGCAGCATAGCGCCGGTTCTAGAAAGGCTGAAGAAGCTGGAATCCGGCGCGAAAAGGCAGCTAAAAATAATTATCTCGCAGGCATGGGCTGAGGAAGGCGGCATCCTTATTGAACTGTCAATGCACGGCATCGATGTGTTAAGCATAGTAGGGCGCAACACTATCTTCCCCAGAGAGATCGTTGAATCGACCATAAAGACCATGGAAAGACTGGGCGTCAATGAAAAGATGAAGGTCAGAATGACAGAAAAGATAGATGTTGCGCTGTACATAGCGGACGATCAGGCCGCAGTTATGTTCTCAAATATGAAAGGCGAAGTAGACATGAGCGCGCTTTTCGTCGGGAGCGACCCGGCGTTTTACGAGTGGTGCAGCGACCTTTTCGATTACATGTGGGAGCGCGCGGAGGGCCGTTTTGATGTCAAGAAGACGAGGATAGTATAATAGTATCTAGTAGAAATTATCGGCACCTTCGTTCTGGTATACGCAAGCAATCTGCTCTGCCGCCGCCGTAGTCTACAGGTGCTTTGATAACTGAGCTTTCCAACGCTTCTGCTACAATGTCAAGACGGGTAATTCAGCGAACATGTAAAAAACTTGGGGCAAAGAAGCGAGTATTGCAAGAGCAGATAGATGAGGTTATACCGCGGGAACTTAAAGATTATATGCTCATGAGGCTAGGCTTCGGGGAAACATTGGTGCCCATCCAGATGACGAGATAGAAGACGTGAGTGATGTGGATGCATTATCAATGCTTGAATTTATAGAACACATTTTCGAATATGTCTTTTCATCCTCCTCTTCTATAAAAGAAAACAAAGCCTAGAACGTCGCGTACCTCCAAAAAGGGCGGATTAAAGTTCTACGCACCAAGAAACTTGCATACATAGCACCATAGATTATAAAGTGAAATTATAGATCCTACGCCAATCAAAAAGACTACAAGCTGCGTCTTCTAGGGCTTTTAGGCCATGAATACAGATAAGGCAAAGACATGCCTGTCTTAGATACTGCGATTATATCTATAACGATATGCGAACAATCTAACTTGAGCGGATCAATCCGTCGGAACATTATTCTTCAGACATGTAAGTTGCGTATAATTCGAAACTAGCACGATCTTTTTAGATCTAAAATTTGGACGACTGGGGGGATATTGTCAGAGTATATAAAGCAAATTTAGTTTAGTCTAATAAAACTGACGACACTGCTACGGAGACTCGTACGGCTGCCTGTGCTTTTCGCTCAGCTCGGTCTGCTCCTTTGCTACTTCTGCGTCTTTTTTTGAAGTGGCGTAGTGCATCTCTTTTTCCAGGTGCTGCCTCCTGTCCTGCTCGGTCGTAAAGATGGCGCCACAGACATGGCAGATAAAGTCTGACGCCACCTTTTCAAGCTCGTCTGGCATGACGCTGCTTGCACTACAACGGCTATACGGGTTTCGTGATGCGTTGTAGAGAGAGTGAGGAGACGTATATACAGGATAAAAACAACAACACCACATACACTGCTTGTGTATTACTATAGTAGTAGTAGGGGGGTTCTCCTCCCCATCATGCCGCTTCGGTTGTTGAATCGGTCGCCGCTTCAGGCTTGCGTCGTCGTCGCCGCAGTTCTTCTTCTTCTTCTGCCGCATCACCGCGGCCTTGGATCTCTTTCTGGTAATCCTGCCTCTCGCTTGCCACGTTCATGATGTCTGTCTTGCTTACCAAACCAAGCAGCGTTCCCTCCACATCGCATACAAACATCTTGCCAGTATGGGTTCGCGTCATCTCCATAAGCGCTTCATCTGCCTTCCTGTCCGGTTGCATCACCACTAGATCGCCTGCCGGGATCATCACCTCTTCTGTCCTTGTCCGCTGCCTTCTGTTATCAGGGATGCCGAGAGCCATTTTCAGTGTGACCATCCCAGCAAGCCGCCGGCGTCCGTCGTCACAATCCACCACTGGGAACGAGCTTTTCATGTAGGCGCTAAAGTAGTTCTTTAGCAGCTCATCTACTGTGATGTCGCGCGGCACTGCTATGATTCTCGTGTTCATGATGTCCCTGAGGCGCACGCCTGCCAGCATCGTTGTCAGCTCGTGCTGGGCAAGGTAGGCTTGCGCGCCGCTGTTTAGAAACCATCCTATAAGCAGTATCCACACGCCGCTGATAAACGCGCCGGTGATCATGGCCAGAAAGCCAATGCCCATAAAGCCGTACGATATCGCTATCCCGACTCTGGCCGCTATCTTGGTCGCTTCGTCATAGCTCTTTTTCCACCTGACAAGGCCAGCGCGCAGTATCCTACCGCCGTCCAGCGGAAACGCTGGTATGAGGTTGAACACGCCGAGCAGCGCGTTGGTTATTGCGCCATAAAGCAGCACGCCCTGTACGACCTGTCCTGCCGCCTGCATTCCGCCTGCTGCAACAGCATCATCCTCTATTATCCAAGACAGGGACCACCATAGCGCTGCCAGCACAGCGGCGATTGCAAAGCTGGCAGCCTGCCCTGCTATGGCGATATTGAACTCCTTTCTAAAGTCCTTGGTATCCTCGGATATGTCAGACACGCCGCCAAAGATAAACAGAACGATTTGCCTGACCTTCATCCCATATCTCATGGCCACAACCGAGTGCATCAATTCGTGGAGGAATACCGAGACAAATAAGATGACGGCTCCTGCCGCGCCCATTATCCAGTATTGCGCAGTGGTAAGGTTGGGAAAGTATTGCGGCATAAAACTGCTTGCTAGAGTCCATGCAATCAAAAAGAATACGATGACTAGCGTAAAGTGCAGCCGTACAGGTATCCCGTGAACTTTGGCTAGCTGAAACGACAAGCCGATGAGGGCTGCTGCATTTCATGTCTTATAGTGATTATATCTTTGCACTGCTGTTGGCTGCATTGCAACACTTCCGTACATTCATCCATTAAATACCATTCCTGCCACCATCTATACATAGTGCGTATGTTTCGGTGTCCAGACTGTGGCGGTGACATGGCAGAGCGGGTCGTCACGACCCTTCTTGGCGATATAGAAGGGTGGAACTGCACCTTATGTGACTCGTTCTATGACAAAAAGCATATAAAAAAGGTCATTCTCACGGCCTGACGCTATATTATATAGCGGCAAAAGCAAGCTACTAGCTTAACCTTATTACAACTTTATTTGTATTGAGGGGGCGAACCTCATGGAACTACAGGCTGGATAGCCGTACCGCTAGTAATCATCATCATCATCACCGGGCTTGCAACTATTGTAGGAGTAAAATCATGCTCCTTGGAGGCCTCGGCTCCATATGCCGTTGCCGGGTAGTAGCTTGATCTCCAGTCGGGGCTCGACATAAGGGCTACAATGGTGACGACGGTCGCGGGCATGGCAGTTCTCTGCCGGCCGGGCTTGCGCTTGTCAGAATGGCCGCAATGTCCTTCAGGATAAAAGAGTGGGCGTGGACGGCATGCAGAACCCCGCTGGCGTTTGTCATAGTCTTCAGCTTCATACAGATGTGGCCGGCACCGGCGACCAGACTTATAGGCTTGTCGGCTATACTGCAGCCGTGGCGATAAGCAGAGTGGGGTTATTATTGGCTTTTCCTCTACATGCCGCAGATAAGAGAGATGTATGATGGCAAGTACACACGCCGTCACCTGCCCTTCCTCTCAAGAAGAAAAAGACTCTGAAGAAACAGAAATTGAAGTGGCAGAGACCGAGGCTACTGAAGCTAGCTAGACTGAGCCGATCTCGGACTTGGGGCTGTAGATAAGAGCAAGCACGTGCTCGCGCACTTCCCTCTGGTCCATTATGCCGCGGTGAGCTATAGTCGTTATCGAGCTGTTGTTCCGGACGCCGCGCATCTTCATGCAAAGGTGCTCGCCTTCGGCAATGACCAGCGCCCCTTTTACTCCCATCCTGAGAAGCTCGTCGGCTATCTGCTTTGTGAGCCTCTCCTGTATTTGGAGCCTGCGCGAATACTTTTCAACAAGCCTTACCAGCTTCGACACGCCAAACACCTTGCCAGAGGGCACGTACGCCACGTGGATCTTGCCAAAGAACGGCAGCATGTGGTGCTCGCACATGCTGTAGAACTGGATATCCTTTGCAATAATTGCGTCAGTTTCTTCGCTGAAGCTGATGTCAAGCCCGGCGTTCATCCTGTAGCCGCCGAAAATCTCCTCGTACATATCGGCTATTCTGCTTGGAGTGCCTGCAAGCCCTTCTCTGTCCGGGTTCTCGCCCAACTCTATCAAAAGCTCTCTGACCAGCGTGGCTATCTTTTTCTTGTTCATTGTTGCCTTGTCTACTGTCGTCATTTCTTGCTTGTTACCTGATTCCTATTGTCTTATGTAGCTGTGGCACGACGCGAACTTCGCTGTACAGGGGATAGACCGCGTCATAAAAGCCAAAAAGCCTCTCCAATGTTGGCTCATCTACTTTGTAACTTGGCTGTATTATAAATCCTGCTATCTCAGCTGGCCTCGCCAAGCTGAACACCCCATGTACCAGCTCCTTGAATTCTTTAAGGCTTGACGAATTTGTTACTACTACTTTGATGTAGGTCATTTTGCCGCTGCTGACAGCCAGCTTTAGGCACTCAAGCTCGTTCTTTAGCAAGTTGCCATAGTGCTTTTCATCCACTACTTTTGAGTCCTTTAGCTTGAATTCTATTTTGCAGATGTCAATGTAGGGCAGCATCTTGGCAAACTTGGCAGAGTCGTAGCAGGCAGACTCGAGATACGTGCGCAATCCTTTTTCCTGCCTGACAAACTTGGCAAGCTCTATCACAGCTTCGTGTTGCACCAGCGGCTCGCCTCCGGTGAAATTGACCTTATAGGTGTTTGGCTGGAGGTCGCTTGAAATGAGCTCCTTTACTTTGTCAATGGAGTGATCGGCGCCGCTGTCCATCGGGAGCGCGTAAGGGGTGTCGCACCAGTGGCACTTTAAGGGGCAGCCTGCCAGCCTCACAAACATCGTCTTGGTGCCAAAGAATATGCCCTCTCCCTCGATGCTCGTGAATATCTCACTAAGCTTTACCCTATTTGCGCTTGCCGCCGCTTTCTGTCGCATAACGCGTCTTGTCCTCTATTTGTGCCGTGGTAAATGCGCCTTTCCTATTTATACACGATTCGCACCGCCCGCAATGGATATAATAGCCATTGCCCGCCCTGACGCCGTCAGAGTAGCAGCTCCATGTCTGGAATATCCTGTTGCCCAAGATCTTGTAGCCTGTCTTTAGGAGCGCAGACTTGTCGACGTGCTCAATGGCCGGCGACATCACTGCTATCCCGTGCCGCAGGCCGGCGGTGATACTGTCTGACTCGGCCATGTTGAGGGCCTCACCTATCGCCCTGACGAACGCCGGCCGGCAGTCCGGGTAGTGGGGGATATCGCCCGTGTGCGCGCCGTACGCCACTACGTTGGCGTTGATGCTCATCGCCCATGCAGTTGCTATTGTGATAAAGACGGCATTTCGCACTGGCACCACTAGGTTTTGCTCAAAGCCTTCTGACAGCTTTTGCCTGCTGTCAGTCAGCGCATTGCTCTTGCCGTAGAGCGACTTCATGAAGCTTATGTCGACTATTTTGTGATCCTTGACCTTCAAGATCTTGGCGAAA
>Ga0126312_10000693_pt1 | contig 20890 bp, 22 predicted proteins | sample Plot104A_FD_92537 | JGI IMG/M metagenome (GOLD analysis project Ga0126312, IMG submission 92537) | Serpentine soil microbial communities from UC McLaughlin Reserve, CA, USA - Plot104A | ecosystem: Environmental > Terrestrial > Soil > Grasslands | place: USA: UC McLaughlin Reserve, Lake County...
TAAAGGTCAAGAATATGGATGAAAGTGATTTCTACTATTATTATTACAATTATTATTACTTCTATTATGGGTGGTAATAAAATAACTTGATGGCAATGATGACGATCCTATATACGGTGAAATGTACACACCTACATACCTTTTTTACATTTTTTAATTATTATGTTTTCTCATCCATCAATTAAATTTAGTATATGAAAAAATTCTATAAAGTGTCTGAGTTGCTAAAGTTCCTTCTCTATAATCATTATTCTTAACTGCAACTTCTACAATATCAATTCCAATGAGTTTTGAAGTTTTGTTTATTGACTTTAATATCTCTATTATTTGAAAAGGATTTAGTCCAAATGGCTCAGGTGTACCTGTACAAGGCACATAACAGATATCATATACATCAATATCAAAAGAAATGTATATGTTTCTATTATTTGTTAATTTCTTTATTTCTTCTTTAACTTGGTAAATGTTTTTGTTAATGTGCCATCCAGTAAAGGTATTAACTCCATTATTAATAGCGATATCGTTTTCTTCTTTGTCTGTTTGACGAATTCCAATTTGAATAATATTATTTCCTTTAATATATCCATCATTAATAAGGTGAAAAAATGGTGTTGTATGGCAAATTTTTTTTCCATCATAAATTGGTTTCATATCTCGGTGTGCATCAAAATGTATTATTATAGGGTTTTCCTGAGAAATGGATTTTATACTAAAATATGATAATGTATGTTCACCTCCTAATATAATTGGGATTTTTTTTTCTTTTCTTATTGTTGAATTAATCTTTTCTATTTTTAATGAAATTTCATTAAAAATATTTTCTGAAACCTTATTATCTTTATTATCATTTTTAGACTTGACTAATATTAGGTCGCCTATATCAAATATCTTGATTTTTTCGTAAATCTCTTTTTTTTCATCTAGTACAAAAGATTCTATCTGTTTTGCAGAGGTTATCCTAATTGCTTCAGGACCAAAGGATGTACCTTTACCAAAACTTGTAGTAATATCTAAGGGAATTCCATATAGAATTGCATTAGAATCTTGAAATGTTATTTTAGTTGGAAAATCGCCAAAAGTACATTTTGCATTGGTTTTTTCAGGAGCTATGAATAATTTATCTAATCTTTCTAAAGTATTCAATCTTCTTTGGTTTGTGTTTGTTGAATTACGAATTAAATTGTTTCCTGTTTTATCTTCCTAATATTTTTACTTATTGTTAGACCAAAATAATTCATCTAAATTAGATTGTCTGTCTTTTCCTAATATGGATTTGAAATTATAGTTTAATGCAGATAGTAATTGGTCAAAAGTCGATTCCATAGCTTCAACATATTTTTCTGTGTCAACCTCATTTATATTCTTAATCAATTCCACTGGCTTAACACCATCATTAGTTTTGGTTTTAACATATGATATAATGTCTCCTGCTTTGATCTTCCTTCCTGATTCATGAAGTAACAATGCGGCTTTAATGTGTTGAGGAAGTCCCTTGTAAGTAATATAATCAATATTTTTTCCATCAACAATTGATTGCACCTTCGAATTATTTGTTTTTTCTCCATATCTATCTGGTGATTTATTAACCATTACATTAAAACTTAATTCTGAGGGATTAATTTTACCTGTCTCTAAATTATTAGCATAACTCTTTATTACTTCTCTAATTTTCTCTTTTGCCTTTTCAAAATCTTTTTCAGAGTTTACTTCTTTTAGTATTTCTAGAATTCTGTAAAATGCCTTTCTTATAAATGGCGGGGTATGAGACTTCTTACCTGTTAGTCCTTTTACATCTACTGTACCATCTTCTAATACTCCAAGGTAATTCTTTTTTAAATCACTAAAGACAACATATCTGTATGTTTTGTCTATTTCTAAATCTACTTCTAACTGATTTCTTGCCCATTCTGAAATAGTTTTTACCTTTTCTGAAGATGGATTTTTTAAAAATAAAGAGTCTGTATCACCATATATCACTTCAATACCAATTTCTTTACATTTTTCTATTGTTCTTGTTGTTGTTATTCTTCCTATGGCTGCAGTAGCATCTGCTACTGGAAGACAATAGAGTGGAAATATTTCTGCTCCCATAACACCATAACTAGCATTCAATATTACTTTTATAGCCTGACTAATTACTTCATAAAGCTGACGAGTTTCTAAAGTTGCTGTTTTGTCTTTTGAAAGTTGTTTGTAGTATCTTACTCTCAAATCTCTTAGAGAACCAATTAGAAGAGATGTCAAACCTCTCTTCTCTTTACATATCCAGTGAGTTGTTCCTGAAATTTGTTGTTTTAGATCATTTTTACATGATTGGTGAGGACAATTCACAGTTTCATATGATAGATTATGAACTTTTATAATACTTGGATAAAGTGATGCAAAATCAACAACTACTACATTAAAATGGATTCCTAGTTTAGGCTCGACTACAAGGCCTCCTCGATATTTTTTTTCTTTGATTAATGCAGTGGTGGAAGAGACTCCTTTTGATATGAGCTCATCTCTTCTAGGTATTAGAGAATTAGTTTGCCTATGTTCATAATATAACATTCCCCTTATCCATTGATTTACTCCAAACCTTGAAACGTCATCGAGTGGTAAATGCGCAATTCTCGAAATTACTATCAGTAATTTTATTAAAAGGTTATCGTTAAATGTTGAAAGTCTTAATGTAAGATCGGCGTCTTTTAAACAATACTCTGCCAACTTGTGTATAGGAATATCTGATATGTTACCATCAAATTCTATTTTGTGATCATTAAGTAAAGCTTCCGAAATAGAATTTAAGGTGTAATCTGCATACTTGTGATTAAAGGCATAAATCTGAACCGATCTATTTTGAAATGTTCTAAATAAATCAATGTGAATTCCGTGTTTGATGTTTACTGGTTCTGCTTGCATTCCTCTTTTTACAAATGTTTCTCTTTTTACAATAAATGGGATATCCTCTTTTTTTATGATTTCTTTATTTATTGGATCGATTCGTGAATCTTGAGATCTCATGTATAGATATGGAAGATCGAAATCATCTCCATTAAAGGTAAGAATGATAGGATAATTTTTGATATCTTTAAATGCAGCTAATATTAATTCTTTTTCAGTTTTTACCACTTCTGCCTCTGAAATAAATGGTTTTTTATCATTTGATCGGTCATTATCTAATACATATACCTTTCTGAAACCATCATTTCCTGCTAATCCTATAGCAATTATTGTTTTGTCATGATCCCGTGGATGAGGAATTCTTCCCTCTTCAGATTCTACTTCAATATCTATTGCTATTCTTTTCATATTCGGAATTGGTTGGTTTAATAGGTCAACCCATTGAGCGATATAATAGTTATAATTTTTGATTTTATTGTCAAGTAAGTTCTGAATATTGTTATCGATTAATTTGTAAAGTTTATTCTGTATTTGTGGATCTATTTCGTATTTATATTGATAAATGTCATCATTTTTTCTATAATAATAAGTACCGGGAACAAGTGCATTATCATATAAATAATTCTCATGATATTTTATATCGGCTTCCCATGCAGTTAATTTTTCTCTTATACTATTGTTAGTTCCTCCTATCGATAAAGGATCTGGAGCAATAATCTTTATTATATTAATTTCCTTATCTATAATTAGGTCAATTTTTTTATTTTCTATAGTCTTGTACTTTGGCTCCTTTTCTATAATTTCTTCTACTTTTTTTTTATATTCTATTTTTGTATAACAATATGGCTTATGATTAGTTCTATCTTTCCAGAAATATATTAATTTTAATTCAGGATCATAAAATTTTAATAAAACTTTCTGATCTTCACCAGAATAGATTGCTGATAATAATACAACCTTTTTATTTTCTGGAAGTTCTAATATACTATTAGTTGATGTCTTACTTGATGTTTTTTCATGCTTAATGGTATATTCTTGCGTCACTATACTCTACCATATTTACATTCTATTAAAATTTAATCGTTTCATACAATATTACAAAAAATAAAAAGAATAAACATATTAAACTTGTTTTTTCAAGATTTTGAGTTCAACAAGAAAAATACCTGTTATATATAAGAAAATCATGGGTCCAGCAATTAACCACATCGTTATACCACTACCATCGGGAGTGATGATAGCTCCAAAAACTACTATTATAATTATTGAATATCTTAAATTTTTTCTCCAAAAGTCACGATCTATTATCTGTGATAATGATATAATATACATCATTAGTGGAAGTTCAAATGAAATTCCGAAACCAATAAGAAATTGTAATACAAAAGTAATAAAATCATTAATATTTAAAAATGTCTCTACACCAATTGATTCTCCATATTTATATAAAAATTCAAGCGTAAATGGAATTACAAGTGAATATGAAAAAATAATACCTATAGTAAATAAACCTATAGTAGAGGTTAACATTTTAAGTAAATTAATTCTCTTTTTTTCTTTTTCTTCTATTGCAGGAGAAATAAATTCATATAATTCTCTAATTAATAGCGGAATGGAAATAATAATTCCTATTAATGCCGCTACGTATATCTGAGCAAAAAATGCTTGTCCTGGAGCAGTCTGAATAAGTTTAACTTCAACAGGAAGTAATGTATCTTTCATAAAAGAGGTAATCTGTATAGCTAAATTATTAAAAGGATCAGGATAGATAAATGGAAGGTATAAGGTATTTGAAATATTTATTATGCTTAAATTAATTGAATACATCTTAAATCCAAATGTAATACAAAATAAAATGATTATCAAGATAATAATAGAAACCTTCAGTATTCGTGATCTCATTTCGTAAAAATGATCTCTTAATGACATTTCTGTGGGCATTTGTTTAAAGATCTTGTTAGTGAAATATATTTGATATTTATTTTTAAATCAATAGAATAATTTTATATATTAAGAAAGGAGACAATATTGTTAATGTTTTTGAATAAATCTTTTTTGTAATTATTGGTATTCAATTAAATTATCAATTTGGATAATTTGTTATGACTATAGATGATAAATAATATCAATAGTATCATTGTATTATATTAAATATGTCGATTCAAGAATTTCTTCTTCCAGATGAAAATATAAGATTCCATAGCAAAATAAATGTGAAATATGGTGAAAAAAGATACAGTGTTTTGATTACAGATATGAGAATAATTCTCTATGCACAAAGAGGACATATTTTAAAAACTGATGATGTTATTAGTGAACGCTTAGATAAGTTACGTGAAATAAAATATTGTGAAAAGGGATTAGTATTTAGAAGCGCAAAAATTTCAATTCAATCAAGTATAAATCTTGATATTGTTGGATCCTGTACAGAATTAAAACAATTATTTAACAATTTACAAGTTATTGTTCAATAATATTTAAATCATTTATTTATAATAGTGGTCAATTTGTCCCTAAAAAAGCAAATATTCTTACTTCAACATTAAATTAGTACATAATTAATTACCTTATCTGTTAGAATATCAAATATCTTCACTATCACATAATATATTATTAATGTTGAGTCTAAATTCATTTATTTGATTACTATTATTTCTATTTCTCTAAATATTAGTATTTATTAAAAAACTTATCATTTCCTTGTATAAGATAACGTATTTAATTTAATTATTGCTATTTTGTTGAATTCATTTATTTGTATTTGTTATATCAATACCATTTATAAGAAAATATCTTTTTTAATATTTTACTTAAATGGTTTTAGAATTTACAGGAGAAATAACAGATCCTATCCATAAGCACATTCGTTTTACAGAAGTAGAAAAAAAATTAATCGATACTGAAGTTTTTCAAAGATTGAGAAAAATAAGGCAGCTAGCGGGAGCTCACTTAGTATATCCTAGTGCTCAACATACACGTTTCGAACATTCCATAGGAGCCATGCACTTAGTTGGATTGGCAGCTCAGACTCTTCTTGACAAAGGATATATAATATGTAAGGAAGACATGGAAAGTTTACGCATAGCTGCGTTATTACATGATATAGGACATGGACCTTTTTCTCATCTTTTTGAAGAAGTTCTTGTGCAGAATAAGTCAAAGAAGAAAATTAATCATGAAATAATTGGAAAAAAAATAATTAAAGAAACAATAATTATTGATATTTTAGGACAATATGGATATAATCCTGATTACATTTGTCAACTTTCTTTTGGAGAAACTCAAAATATGTTTTACAATGAGATGATAGCAGGAAGTTTATCTGCAGATATTATGGATTATTTGCCTCGAGATAGTTTCTTTACTGGCGCAGAATATGGAAAAATTGATTATTACAGATTAATTAGTTCTTTCGAAGTTCTTTCAAATGGTCATTTAGGTATCAACAAATCTGCAATTAATTCTCTTGAATCTATGTTAATTTCTAGATATCAAATGTTTAAAGCTGTATATTTCCATAAAACTGTTAGAGCGGGTGAAGTAATGTTATTGCATTCTCTTGCAAGTGCAGATAAACAACTCCAATTTTCAAATTTTTCTATTGAAGAGTATTTAGAATATACAGATGAAAAAACTATAGATATTATTAGTTCTTTAAAAGGAAATAAATTTGCTTCAGACTTGGCTTTGGATTATAAAAAAAGAAAACTATTCAAATGCGTTTATGAAAAGTTTTTACAAAACAAACATAATGTCTTCGATAAAGAATTTGCAAGTAAACAAATTGGAGACTTTCTTGGAGAAATAACAGAATATTTGGATATTGATGAAAGATTTATCTTTATTGATATCTCTCGCACTCCTTCAATGCCCCTTACTCCTTCAAAAGAAGAACTAAATTCGGTAATGTTAGTTGATAAAGATTTAGAATTCGAAACACCAACTTCTGATATTCCGTTAATTGATTCAATAACAGGATTCCTAGATATGATTCGTATTTACACTACTGAAGGAAATAGAGAAAAACTTGAAAAAGCGTTGAGTAATATGGATCTTAAATGAGAATGAACATGGTTGAACATCCACAAAAAAAAAGAGTAGTAATAAAATTGAGTGGAAGTATTTTTAGTCTTTCTAATAATAATGAACAAGATAATAGCGAATATTACAATACCTTTAAACAATATAGTGATGTGTTAACTAATCTTACGAAGAAGGTACAGCCTATAGTTATTACTGGAGGTGGTAGTATAGCAAGACTCTATATCAATTTTGCAAGAAAGTTAGGACAAGATGAAGCAAGTTTAGATTTACTTGGCATAGCCATATCTAGAATAAATGCAAAATTGCTTATTGCTTCATTGGGTAATTATGCATATCCTGATGTTCCCCAATCATTAGATGATGTAGGAAGATTTGTTGAAAGTAATAAAATAATTATTTCAGGAGGATTACATCCTGGACAGAGTACTAATGCAACCTCAGCCCTCATTGCAGAAAAAACAGGAGCAAGTGAATTTATCAATGCAACTGACGTCAATGGAATCTATGATTCTGATCCAAGAAAAAATAACAATGCACGACTGTTTGAGAAAATTGAAATAAATAAATTACTAAAGATGCTATTAAAAGAAAGTTCAATGGCTGGTGAATATAATTTACTAGATATTGTAGCTTTAAAAGTAATAGAAAGATCTAAAATTAAAACAAAAGTAATTCTTTCCAGTCCTACAAATATATATAATACCATACAAGGTAGAAACTATATAGGAACAGAATTAGTATTGTGAGTATACAATAATTTATCATTACATTATGCTATTATTATCTATGCATAGTAGTTGAATCAAATTCCAGTTACTGTTTTGATTTCTCCTTCAAATTTTATAAAGCCGTCAAGAATCATTTTTTCTACGGTTTTATTACCTTCTTCAATTGTCATGGATTTTGATTGCGCTTTTGCATAGCCGTCATTATCACATATAAATAAAATCATTTCTTTGCCATTGTTCAAATTTCCAATTAACATTTCTTCTCCTACTGGCTCAAATCCAGAATTTCCTTTTTTGATGGTGTATGTTAACATCGAAAATCCTGTATACTCAAATAGTTTCATCTGAGCTTTTCGGGACCTTTCTTGGCCAAGGTATGCAGCTTTATGATATTGCATTAGGAATGCTATTATTTTGGTATTTACGTATTAATTTCTATCGCGTTTTTAGAATCAATACTTATTGTCAATACATGCATAACCAATCTTCAACAAAAAGTTTTTCTCAAATGATTTAACACTTAAATTGTTATTGGTTTTAATATATTCTAGAAAGAGTTTGATTATTTTACATAGTCTTTTAATGCAAATGCCATTTGGTTTTGAATGGTTATTTATTATAGTGATTATCGTTGTATTGTTTTTTGGAGTAAAAAAAATTCCTGAATTGGCAAAATCTTTCGGTAAGGCTACGGCAGAATTTCAAAAAGCTAAGATCGAAGCTAAAAGAGATTTAGATAAATACAAACAGGAAAATATTGATATTGAACGGGAAAAGCTTGAATCTATTGCGGAAACTTTAGGAATAGATTATACTGATAAAAATAATGAAGATTTGAAGAAATCTATTGAGAATGAAATCAATAAAAAGAAAAATACTTAATAAATGGAATTTTATTTTTTCCTTAAACAATTTATTAAACCATTAAAATTTCATTAGTAATGATTAATTCAGCTCAAATTGTTGACATTATCAAAAATTATGACAATAAAAATATCAACATTGGAGTTCTGGGGAGTCATTCGGCTCTTGAAGTAATGGATGGAGCTGTTGATGAATCTATTAGGACTGTTTGTATCTGCCAAAAAGGTAGAGAAACGCCTTACTTGAGATTTAAAAGACTATCTGATACTGTATTGATTTTAGATAAGTTTATAGATATCATAAATCCAGAAATTCAAAAGCAATTAATAAATCTAAATGTTTTAATGATAGCTCATAGATCTTTTTCTGTATATATTGGATATGATAATATAGAAAATAACTTTTTAATACCGATTTTTGGAAATAGATCTCTTTTAAGAGCCGAAGAAAGAACAGCCCCTAAAAATCAGTATTACTTGTTACATAAATCTAAAATCAAACATCCCCAATTACATAAACCTCAAGATATATCAGGACCGTCTATTGTCAAAGTTCAAGAAGCAAAAAGAAAGTTAGAACGTGCTTTTTTCTTTGTCAATTCTTATGATGATTATTTACAAAAAACAGAAACAAAAATAAAAAATGGATTAATTAGTAAGATAGATATTGAATCTGCTATAATTGAAGAGTATATAATTGGTACTTATTTTAATTTTAACTTTTTTTATTCTCCTCTTAGAAGGGATCTCGAATTCTTAGGAATTGAGCGAAGATTACAGACAAATCTAAATGATTTTACAACATCTCTTACTGCTAAACAACAACTAGAATTAAATATTGAATTACAAAATATAGAGATAGGTCATACACCCGCTAGTATTCGTGAATCAATGTTGGAAAAAGTATTTGAGTTGGGAGATAAATTTGTAAATACTGTAAGCCAAGAGTATCCTCCAGGCTTGATCGGACCTTTTTCTCTTCAAAGTATTGTTACTAAAGATTTAGATATATATGTATATGATATATCCTTTCGTGTTCCTGGAAATCCAATTTTATCTACTACGAGTCCTTATACAAAATATTATTATGGTACTACATTTGGAGTGGGGAGAAGAATTGCTATGGAAATAAAAGAAGCTATTTCAAATGATAGAATTAAAGATATTGTAACATAGATATTTTTAAACTCCATTATAAAATATCTTTAATAATGTTAGGAATCTCTTCCAATTTCTTGATGGTATATGTAGGAATTTCATATTCATTTATAGCTGATTGCAAATTAAAGAGAGAATTTGTTATTCTTATTGTTTTCATTCCTAGTTTATTTGCAGGAAAAATATCAATATCCAAACGATCTCCAATCATTATACATTTAGTAACAGGAAATCCTGAACATTTTATTGCATCAAGAAATAGTTTCTCATCCGGTTTGTTCATTTTTATTTTTGAAGGGATGAATATTTTCCTAAATAGCGAAAGTAGGTTTGCTTTTATCAACGGTTCCAATGCCTCTTCTGTTTGATTCGAAATTATTCCCAGTTCACAATACCTTGATAATGTTTCTATAACTTTTTTTGCTCCATTAGCAAGATAAAATAATTCCCTTTTTCCATAAGATATAAAGGGATTGATCTTTTTTAGAATAATTGAATCATATCCTTTAGGAAGAATTAGTCTGCAAATATTTGTAATTATTTCTTCTATTCCGCCGTTTCCAATCAGCCTATTTTTTATAATGTTGTTTCTTAATGCAATGTAATTTCTCCGATCTATTCTTCCACCGAATCCGTTAATTAATTCTAAAAGCTTTTGATCAAAAAAATTTATAAATTTCGATTCATCTAACAATGTTTGTCCCAAATCAAAAAATAAAAATAGTTTTTTCATCAAAATGTTTTTGAGGAGTTATATTTTATATAATAGTTTAGATTTCAATAATCTAGTAATCTTCATAAATTTAGTGGTTAACAAACTAATTATAATTGCAAAATTCTTAAATGACTTTCATTTTAGATTTGATGATATACCACTTTAATCTCAATTATTTAAATAAGTGATTATATTCACAATATTCTATTAATTTAATTTATAATTCAATAGTATGTTCTTTAAATTATTTAATTTAAGGATGAAAAATGGATAAAGTTGATAATTATGTAAAAGGTCTTATCAAAATATTACTAAACACAAAAAATAAAGTATTGTATTACGTTTTTATTACAATGATAATTGGAGTTATCTCAGATTCTCATGATGATATAATTAATGTGAAACAAGCAATAAAAATTTTTAATGAATACAAAGTGGATTATGTCATTCATGCAGGAGACTATATTTATCCTGGTATTGTTCTACAATTTAAAGATCTTAATAAAAATATAAAGTTTGTTGGTGTCCTTGGTAATAATGATGGAGAAAAAATGGGACTTGTAAAAAGTTTCATCTCAATTGCAGGAGATTTAAAAGGAGATTTTGGAGAGCTTAATTTAGATAATGAAGTATTTGGAATATATCATGGAACAAATGAAGATTTAAAAAGATCATTAATTCTTGCAAATTATTATGATATTTTAATATGCGGACATACACATAAAAAAGATAATAGAAAAATCAATAAAACACAAATACTTAATCCTGGTAGCGCTCATAGAGATTTACAAAATGATGAATCAAATAAAATGGCATCTATTATAATATATTATACAGGATTAAAAAAATATGAATATGTTGAATTGAATAAATCATAAAACATTTTATTGGAAGTATGCTAAAATAAGTTAACTATAATTATTATAATAATATTATGAAAATAATAATACCTTTATTTCATAAATAGTTGTTTCTAAATATTAATAAATTAAGTTTGTATTATCTTTATTCCCTGTCTAACTTATCAATATGATCAATTATAATTATTATTTAGTTTTCATGGTACTCAATATTAACTTAAATTTATTATTAGAATATTATACAGCATTGATAATTTTTAACAAGTCATAATAATTCATCCATATGTAACTGATCAAGTATAGGTGTGATCTCTATAATAATTATTTTCTCATCCAGTGCTATTTCTTTATTTATTTCCAACAAAACTGCCAAAAGATTTCTATCTTCTCTAGATGTACAAATTAAACTCTTAGACAAATTAAATGTATCGCTATTGCCGTCAATCCATTTTTTCCATGTGATAGCTCTTTGAATACTATTTTGTAAATTGAAAATGGCTTCATCTATAGTCAAATAATCAATATCCAAAAGATTTAATTTTAAAAATGGAATCATTAAATGGCCACCATGTATTTTTTCCTTTTTTTCATTCATTTTTATCATGATTTCTTCCTCTTCCATTTCATTTTTCCCTTTTATGTTATATAATGGGTAAAAATAACCTGCTAGATTATCATCCCAATCATAAATCTTGTAAATAGTATCATCGTATTCACATTTCCAATTTCTTTTTTCTTTTTTTCTAAACAATTATGTTTTGGTATTTGTATTATAATAAAAAAATTTATCTACTATAATTGTAATTTCTTATTTTAATTTCTCATTACGGAAAAATTCCTTTTTGTATTAACTGAAATCATTAATATTTACTAGTATTAAATGGTTTTATACCAATCATCGATAGCATAAGAATTTACAAAAGAGAATCTTAAATTTGAGTGAATTATATAAATAGATGATGTTTATTTATAATAATTATGAACAATAATTACCATTTTTCTATACTTTCTTCAATCTCAGGTATCTTGGTTTTATCATTTTTTTCTTTAATTGATATCTATCCTCAAAACTCTGAGATAAGTGTAATAGTAAAATTAATTAATGGTGACAAATTTATTGGACAAACTTGGGATATTAATGCACAATTAAAAGATAAATCCTCAAACTCTGAAATTTCCAAAGATCAAACTACCTTTAAAGTTAATCAAAACCAAACAATTCAAATGATACTTCCTTTATCTAATTCTACACAAGATCTAAATAGATATTCTTTATTTGTAGATGCATCGTCTACGATAGATGATGTAGATGTTTTTGGTACAATTGATTTGCTGACAAACGACAATAATCAAATTACACTAAATCTTACTAATACACGTTAATATAAATTCTTTAATTGTTATTTTTATTTATACTGAATTACCATGTTCTTTTGTTGGATTCCCTAATATGATAATATAGATATTGTTGTACATAACCAGAATATTTTCCAAAGTAATCATTTATCTTATTATGAATTAATTTGTAATTATTTTCCGGTAACTTTACACTTTTTATTAAACTATCATTTTTAAACATCCATTCATAATGTTGAAATAACGCCCGATAGATCCAAATATCTATTGGAAATGCCTCTGTTTTTTCTAAAGAGAATAAAAGAACACAATCAGCAATTTTATTACCTATGCCAAAAAGTTTAGTTAATTCTGATTTTGCTTCGAGATACTTCATATCTTTTAAAGAGTGTAGATCAAGATTACTTTTTATATGATTTGAAATTGATTTAACAAATTTAGATCTATATCCCAATCCACATCCAATTAATTCTTCAATAGAAGCTTCACTTAATTCATTTACATTAGGAAATAAATTAAAACTTAAACCATTGTATATCACTCTTTTACCAAATTTTTTTGTTATATTTTTAAGCATATGTCTTATTCTTTTTATATTTGTGTTACTTGCACAAACAAAAGAAATAATACATTGAAAAGGGTCTTGTCGTATTATTCTTAGACCTTTATATTTCTTATAAATATTTAAAATAACGGGATCTTTAGATAGTGTTTTGTTAATTATATCTTGATTGTCGTATAGTCTGAAAAAATTATAATTCCAATTTTTATATTCTGGAAATGAATTGTACTCTATATCAATATTCTCTAATTCACAAAGAAATTTTTTATTTTCAATTAATTTGTATCTTTCTTTGTTCTTGATAGTTATTCTTAATATATAATTTCCATCTATACCATACCAAGAATTATTATGATTTTCCCAAAGAAAAACTTGTCCACTATTAATAGTTCTTATGGGGTCTAAAGGGACAAGATTTATTTTGTTATAACTCATGGTCTTTAATATGTAGTTAACATTGGTAGAATGATAGGTTTAATTTTAATTATTTATTTTTTTTAAATCATTTTGTAAATTCTCTATTATCTTAGGGATTTCTTTCTTGGCACATTCAATACAAAAATATTGTAGTGATAATGGGTATGTAAAATATTTTACATTAAGTATAATATCTTTTTTACATGAAATACATTTCTTGAGTTTAAATGGATCTGTATTTTTTATTATCAACATTTAAATTATTAGATTTAATTAATTTTAAATTTACTATTGTTATTCTTAAATTTTAAATACATCACCATAATCTGGTGCAATAGCATCAAACCCATATTTTTCATTTATTTCCTCTGCAAATCTTATACAGGAAATTCCATCTCCATGGACAGTAAGTACTTTAGGATTTCCTTTTATACTGTCTAATATTTCAAATAATTCATCTCTGCTATTGTGACCAGAAAACTCAAATTGTTTTACTTCTGCTAAACATTTTTTTATTCTTCCATTTACTTTAAAAGTGCCTTTATCAAGTAACATCCTTCCTGGTGTGTTTTCTCCTTGATAAGACACAAGAGCAATACCATTCTTTTCTGTCATCATAATATTCTGCATATAAAAAATGGCAGATCCTCCTACTAGCATTCCTGCAGGAGAAATAATTATACAAGGTTCTCTTATCATTTGTTTTCTTCTTTTCCAATCTTTAATCCATTCTACTTCTTCAATATATTTTTTGAAAACGTTTGGATCTCTTATATATTCAGGATATTTTAACATAATTTCATTTACTTTCAGTGCCATTCCATCCATAACGATTTTATGAGGAAATTTATTAGCTTTCAAAACACACGCTATTTCTTGAGCCCTTTCTACTGAGAAAGCAGGAATAAATAATGTTCCACCATTATCAATTATTTTATGTGCAAATTCTAATAATTCTTTTTCTGCTTGTGGCCTAGGTGTCTGATTAGTTTGTGAATACGTACTTTCAATTATCATTAAATGTATTTCATCAATATCCAAGTCAGCCGGCCTCAAGATCTGAGATCCTCTTGTATTGATATCACCAGTATAAAATACTCTTTTTCCGCTATTTTCAACAACAATAGTTGACCCTCCTAATACATGACCTGATTCATAGAGTGTTATATGCATATCATTTATATTATAAGGTTGTCGGTACTCTAAATTTTTATGACATTTTATCATTTTGTCTAAATCAATATTTTCAAATGGGAGATAAAATCCAGAGATCTTTATCATATCTTCAATTAGTAATTGAGATAATTCAATAGTTGGATTAGTTGAAAGTACCGGTAATTTAGACGCTGATGCAAAAAGAGATGGAATAAATCCAGAATGATCTAAATGTGCATGAGATAATACAATGGCATGTAAATCTTTTGGCTTAACATGAACAGGGAATTGAGGCTCTTTTTTTAAAAGAACTCCATAATCCATTAAAACATTAGAGTTTTCATTACTTACTAAGAATGCAGAACGACCAACCTCCTTAGCAGCTCCTAAAATTTTAATTTCCATTATTAATCTATGATACTTATTAGGTATGGTTACTTTAAGTCTTGTTATATATTTTTGTATTGAACATGTCCATTTTCCATAATTTGATTTTAGAATTTATATTGTGATTCTCAATACATTGATGAAATGAAAAACCACATTCATCAAGAACCTTTTCAAAATCGTACTGTATAATTTTGTCTGTATTGGTTTCTTCTACTACTATTTGGTTTTTTAAGCTATCTATTATAAGATCACTTTTTATATTATCTTTGGAATATATATACCAAAAATTATGTGCTCCTCTTAAGTTAGAAAGAAAATCTAAACTTTTAGAATCGAGATTTGAATAGAAATGGTTAGTAATCTCGATATTTACATCTTCCCATGATGGTGTAATCCATTTTACTATTTTTTTGAAACCATATCCTTCATATTCTGCAGCTAAACTTAAACCAGAATCAAGAGTTGTTATTATTATGTCAGTTTTATCTGCTATTTTTTTTCTAAAATCCTGTCCTGGATCCATCCATCCTACGAATATGATATCATAAAAGTCATCTATTCCATATCTAGCATCAGCTATTTCTATATATTCGGGTTTTGTTCTACCAATAGAATAAAATAAGTAAAATAAATTTATATTATTTTCTATTCCTTTTGCATTTGGAATATATTCTCTTATCTTTTCAAGAAAGTCTCCATTGCCGCATCCTACTTCTAAATACTTTATATGTTCTTTTGTTTTATTACTAACAATTTCTGCTATGGTTTTTATTCGTAAAATATCTACTTTACGATAAGAAAAATAACTTCCACATAAATAAGGAAAAAGATACCGTTCATGATGCCTTGACAATGAATAAGTTCTAAATCTATTTAGCTGATCCAATGCATTTTTTAAATTCCCATAATTATAAGACAATATACATTCGTTAAATTACAACTCAAACTTTTAAAATTTGAGAATTAATATAATAAATGAAAAATAAAATAAATAAGTATAATGTTATGGGCAACCTTCCATTTTTTGGATAAAGTATCCTCTATTTTCAATTTCCTTCGCAACCACAGGAGGCGCTTCTTGAATATGACAGAACTGACATTCTTCTTGGGTCATTTTTTGGCCATTTTGACCTACTTGTTCAAGGAATTCCTTTCCGAAATCAATTGCTTTTTCATGAGGTGTATTAGCTTCTACAATAACATCAAAATGCATTATTCTTCCATCTTTTTTTGTTACATATGTGTCATAAACTGCACATTCCATAGAAAGAATATTTATTTAGTAATATTTAATCTATTCACCTGATTTCTTTTTAGATAATATTTATATGAAATAAAACTTGATTAGAATTAAAAACAAATAAATAAATAATAATGAACTTATTTTTATTCTTCATAAAACCGAGGTTTAGTTTGTAATTATGAAATCAAAAAAGGAAATTCGAGATAAAGAAAATGTAGAAAGACTCGAGAGTACAATTGCAACTTTGGAATCATTTAAGGAGAATAAGGATCTGCCACGTGTAATACGCAATCAAATAAAAGATATTTATGATATTTTAAAAGAGGAAAAAAATGGTAGTATATCTGTTAGAGCCGCTAATGCAGTTAGTATGCTAGATAGTTTAACACAAAATAGACATATGGAATCACATATTAGAACAACTCTCTGGCAAGTAGTTTCTAAGTTAGAAAGTATAAGAGAATCATAAAAGAGAAATATCTATGACTTTATATTTCTGTAAAATAATAAATAAAAAAATAAATTGATAAAATTTTTAAACCTCGATAATATAAAAAAAGAATTAAAACAGAATAATTTGAGATTGATTTTTGCTGCTGGAATTAGTTTAGTATTGGTTGGAATTATTTTAATTATATTAATATATCAATTGATATTGAATTAAAGCTATCAACCATATTTATAGATAATTTCATCTAGTTTGACTCTGCTAAAAAATAACAATTATAACTTTAAGATATACACAATTCTTTAAAATGGTTAATAAAAAATCTAATTATGATATGATAATTCCTGGTGAACATGTTGCCTTTATAGAAGAATTTGAAAGTGGTACAAACACTTTTGTTTTAGACGGTTCTATAAGATCATTGAGTTTAGGAATCAAAGAATATGATTTTAAAAAGAGACAAGTTACAATAGAAAGAAAGAAACAGGCAAACTTTCCTCAAATAGGTGATGTTATAATAGGATATATCGAAATGTTATTTGGTAGTATGATTTCTATACGCATCTTATATCTCAACAATAAAAAAGTTGGTTCAGGCCTATCAGCTATTGCATCAACAAGAATAGCATCAGAATCTGGAGGATGGAATCATAGGAGAGATAGAGGTGAGAGAAGAATTAAGTTCGGCTATAGAGTAGGAGATATAGTAAGAGGAAGAATCTTTAGCCTATTGAATTCATCTGCTCATGCTACTATAAGCGATAAAGATCTTGGTATAATCTATTGTATGTGTTATATCTGCGGCGGTGATACAGTGAAATTAAATAATACGGTTAAATGTATTGAGTGTGGAATGATGGAAGATAAAAAACTAGCATCAGATTTTGGTAAAGAAATATTATTAGCATTGGAAAAACAAAGAGAATCACATGTATGATTATGTGAAAGATGGTTATTATTATTATTATTTCTTAATGTACAGTAAATTTATTTTATTTCTTTATCAACTTTTTTTGGTAAAACAGATTATAGGACATTATTGTAATTTTCTGAAAGTGAAACAAGAAAGTTATTTGACTAATTTTTGGTGAAAAGATATGATAACAAATTATAAAACTTATGAAAATAAAATGATTAAATTAATTTTTATTTTATTTCTGATATCCTCTATCCTTATTTTATCAAATATTTATCAAATAAATAGTATAGATGCTCAAATCGGAAAATTCGGAACTTTTACTGGTAATAACTTTAAATACGTAAAAGATTCAGAAGCATTTCGATTAGACCAATTTTCAATTGCTGCTTGGTTTAAAACCAGTAATACTGATCCCACTGTTTCTTTTCTAGTTAATAAAGGTGGTTTTGGATCTGAAGCACAAGGTGAAAACATGAACTATGGGATATGGTTAACTTATCAAGGACACCTTCAAGCAGGATTTGAAGCAATAGATTCCTCTAATTATTTTGTTACCTCTAAAAAGCCAGTGAATGATAACAAATGGCATTATGCTACAGTAACCTATGACGGTTCAATACTGAAGTTATTTATGGATGGTGTTCTAGATGCTAGTATAAATACTAATAATTCTAAACCTGATATCACAGGACAAAATAGAATTGCTATTGCTGCAAATTCTCTTTATAAAGATAAATTGTATTTGGGTGATGTAGATGAAGTTCGTATTTGGAATAGGGCACTTACTACTGCAGAGGTACATGATGCATATACACAAAATAAATTTAATTTAGATGGTCAATTAGTATTTGTGTCATTTGGTGATAATACATCATGTAAACCCGAAAAGGCTGTTGATGTTAATTCTATAGGGAATAATGGCAATCATACTGTATTTAATGCAATTGATGGGAAACAATCTACACATTGGTCAAAATATGGACTTGATTCTTGGATTGAATTGGATTTGGGAAGTGACAAGGAGATATGTGATATTGATATATCTTGGTATAAAGGGGATTTAAGAGAATATAAATTCACTATAGCTACCTCTTCTGATGGTGAAATTTTCAGTAATCTATTTTCTGAAACCAGTAATGGCCTTACTAATGGACCAGAAAAATTCGATATTCCTGATATTAAAACTCGATTTCTTAAAATAACTGTTACTGATAATTCGATGAATAATTGGTCAAGCATATCTGAGATTGATATTAATAATCCCATTGTTCCTGGTTCTCCTTCTCCATGTCCAGTATTGAGTATTCCTGCCGATAAGGTTTCATCAATAGGTAGTGCTTTGTCCAGTCCTGAAAAAAATTCAATAGATAATGATATCTCCACAAAATGGTCTAATTTAGGATTAGGATCATGGCTACAGTTTGATCTTGGACAAGAAAAACAAATATGCGATATTGGTATTTCTTGGCATAAAGGGGATATTCGTGACATTGATTTCATAATTTCTGTGTCATCAGATGGAGATGAGTTTAGGCAGATATTTTCAAGCACTAATAGTTATACTACAGACGCTATTGAAGTTTATGATATTCCAGATACAGTTGGTAAATATCTTAGAATTACTGTTACTGGAAATAATATGAATAATTGGGCTAGTATAAATGAAATTGATATATTTGCTAAACCAATTCAAAAAGAGTCACTGACATCTACCTCACTAAACATTATAACGCAAGTCATCAATAATAATGGCGGAAACAAACAAACTAAAGATTTTGCTGTATTAGTTAATGGTACACAGCCAACTCCAAATTCATTTCCTGGTAATCCTGATGGACAATATGTATCTATACAACCGGGAAACTATGAAATTCAAATAAACAACTTTACTGACTATGAAACTACTTTATCAGCTGGATGTAAAGGTACAATCGGTTCAGGGGATAACAGAGATTGTGTAATTACATTGAATGATAAGGATCCTGCAAATGTATCTAATGAATTAACAAATACCATTGATCTTCCACCAACAGGTACTAATAATCTTCCACCACCAACAACTACTACTAATAATCTTCCACCACCAACAACTACTACTAATAATCTTCCACCACCAACAACTACTACTAATAATCTTCCACCAACAGGAACTGATGATCTTCCACCACCAACAACTACTACTAATAATCTTCCACCACCAACAACTACTACTAATAATCTTCCATCACCAACAACTAATAGATCTGTCACTGATAGTAATATCAATAACAATGCAGAGCTAAAATCACTATCCAAGAAAGCGACCTTGAACGTTATATTAGAAGTAATAAATATTCATGGTGGAAGTAAAAAGCCATTAGATTTTATAATAACAGTCAAAGGAGAAAATGCTGAACCCATTTCATTTACAGGTAGTAATAGCTTCCAAAAAGTATCCCTACAGGAAGGCAACTATGAAGTTCAGATAAATAATACATTTGGTTATGAAATAAATAGAATTTCTGGATGTACAGGGGTAGTAGAGAGAACAGATAAAACATGTATAATAGAATTAATTGATACTCCTAAACTTTCAAATAATACAGAAATAAGTTCTACTTCTAAAAATAGAACATAATAAATTGAAATCAGCTTTAAATTTTTTTGTTTTTTTTTGTTTCTTATTTCTATAACTAAATAAATTAGTTTCTAATTTCTATTATATCTTTCAAGCTATTTTATTAAAAATGATTTTAAATTATTATAGTAGTATTAAATATAAATTTCATGCAGAGAGTATTAATACTAAAAAATATAACATCGATCTAGGTAAAAATATGAAAATGCAATTGCGATTTTTAGTAACGTATAGTTTAATTTTATTAGTGTTTATAAATGGGAGTCATCATTTCTTAAACTTCGTTTATGCACAATCAAATAACATTTCCGATGCAAGAAATATTGATACAGAAGTAAATGATCTTTTAAATAAAATAGGAAGAGGAAATATAATAGATAGTACAATTGATTCATTAATGCAAGGTATGGGTTCATCATCTCTACCAAGCTCTTCTCCAAATACATCACTTCAGCCAAGCTCTTCTCCAAATACATCACTTCAGCCAAGCTCTTCTCCAAATACATCACTTCAGCCAAGCTCTTCTCCA
>Ga0126312_10000694_pt1 | contig 20890 bp, 17 predicted proteins | sample Plot104A_FD_92537 | JGI IMG/M metagenome (GOLD analysis project Ga0126312, IMG submission 92537) | Serpentine soil microbial communities from UC McLaughlin Reserve, CA, USA - Plot104A | ecosystem: Environmental > Terrestrial > Soil > Grasslands | place: USA: UC McLaughlin Reserve, Lake County...
AGAAGCAGCGGGACCAGAGGCAGCGGCAGAACCGGCCGGCGCGGACGTCGCGACCGACCGGGCGCCCGCCGGGGAGGAGGAGCCCGAGGTCGTCGAGGAGGAGGTCTCCGACGAGCCGATCGCCACCGGCGTGCTGGACGTGCTCGCCAACGGCAGCGGCTTCGTCCGCATCGACGCCGCGGGTCAGTCGCGCGACGACGTCTACGTGTCGCCCGCCCAGATTCGCCGCTGCGAGCTGCGCGCGGGAGACGAGATCGGCGGGCCGGTGCGTCCACCGCGGCGCAACGAGCGACACCCTTCGCTCGTCCGTGTGGAGACTGTCAACGGGGGGGACGCCGAGCCGCCCGAGCAGCGTCCCTGGTTCGGCGAACTGACCCCGGTGTTCCCCACCTCGAAGCTAGGGGCGCCGAAGCCGCTCAAGGACGCGCCGTTCGGGAGGGGCTCTCGGGTGGCGATCGCGGGTCCGCCCGGTGCCGGCGCGAGCGCGCTGCTCCGTGACATCGCGACAGACCTCAGCAACGACTCGGACCTCGCCGTACAGGTCGTCCTCGTTGGGGTGCGCCCGGAAGAGGTGACCGACTGGCTGGCCGTCCAGGGGCTCGACGTCGCCGGGGGCAGCTTCGATCGCTCGCCCGACGCTCAAACGCAGGCGGCGGAGCTCGCGGTGGAGCGAGCCAAACGTCGGGTGGAGCGCGGCGGCCACGCCGCGGTCCTCCTCGATTCGCTCGACGCACTGTCGGCGGGCGCCCGGCGGCGCCTGTTCGGCGCAGCCCGGGCCACCGAGGAGGGGGGAACCCTCACGGTCGTCGCCGCGACGGGACACGGCGAGGAGGCGCTCCGCTGGGCGACGACCCGGATCGTGCTCGACCCTGGCGGGAAGCTGAACGGTCAGCGATCAGGCACGCTGCGCGCCGAGCGCCTCTCCTAAGCACTGCGCCCCGGGCGCCTCTCCTAAGCACTGCGCGCCGGGCGTCTCTCATACAGCGGCGCGCTCCCGCGTGTACAGACGCCGCTACTTGACGACCAGCGTCTCCGCCATGGTCGTCGGGTGCACCAGGCAAACGAGCCTGTAGGTGCCCTTCATCTTCGGCGTGACGCTGTACGTGCCGTTGGTCCGCCCCCAGTACACCGACGAGAACCCCCGCGGGCCGTTCGCCACCGTGACGCTGTGCGGTCGCGTGCCGCCGAAGCTCCAGGTGACGGGCTCCCCGACCTTCGTAGTCACCTTGCCGGGTCGGAAGAAGTCGTCGCCGATCTCGAGCGCGTTGCCGTCGAAGGCGGTGAAGACGCCGGTCGGTCTCGCGAGCTGCGGGACCTTCAGGTCGAAGTTCGGGGTGCGGTCGAAATGCCGGGGTCGGTTGATCTCGACGATGTCCTTTGGAATCGGTCCGCACCGCTTGACCGAGTCGTCCCTGAGGAACCACGTGACCCAGAAGCCCATCGCCGCCACGTGGAGGTTGTGGTTGTCGTGCACCGCCACCCGGCGCAGCACTTCGCCCTTCGCGATCGGGATGCCGGTGGGGGTGATGTAGGTGCCCGTCCCGATCGGTCCCGGCTCGTGGAGGATCGGCCGGATCGTGTTGTAGATGTGGTTCGGCGGCCCGTAGTAGACAGGCGCCTTGAAGAGCCGTCGCTGACACGTGCGGCTCTCGAGCGTCTGGTACTCCCCGCCGCCGTGCTGGTGGGACGCCGCCCCGAGGAGACGCCCGGAGAACGGGGCGGTCCACTCGCTCGAGTTGACGAAGTTGGAGCCCGACTTGCCGCCGCCGGGCACGTCGTAGGACATCCCGTTCGCAAGCGTGGAGCAGTCGCCGATGACGATCGGCTCGATCGAGGTCCGCTTCTGGGTCGTGTAGTAGACCTTCGTCCGGATGAAGAAGCTCTTCGGACGCTTGTAGTGGTTCATCACCATCGCCGTCAGGCGCCAGTCCGGAGCCGAGCCATCCGGCAGGCGATTGGCCGTGCCGTAGACGTTCCGCCACTTCTGCGGGATCGGCTTGACGGTCGTGCCGCTCGGATGCTCCTCGCCGCGGCCCCAGATGAAGCCGGCGCCGCTCCAGCAGCTGCCCGGCGCCTCGTCCACACGCCCGGGCGCGAAGTAGAGGAAGTGGTGGACCATCATCTTCGAGAGCGGCAGGGGCTTGGCGTGCGGATCCTTCGAGTCCACCAGCGCCATCTCCTTGAAGCCGAGGATGTAGCCGGGCTTCGCGGGCGCCTCGCGGCCGTCCGCGCGCAGGTTGACGTTGTGCGTGTAGTGCACGTACGGCAGCGAATGGATCCTGGGCGAGTAGAACGTCAGGACCTGTTCCTTGGCGCTCGCGGCGGGCACGCTCATCGCCAGCCCGGCGAGCACGGTGGCGATCCCGGCCACCAACGGCTTCCGCATCTCCACCTCCGGTACTTGCAGCGCGCCTGCGAGAAGCTTAGTACTACTTAGCGCCGGTAACAGACCCGGCGCCAGCTCGGCTCTGGAGACAACTCGATCAGCTCGAAGTTGCGGTCGGGCTGCGCGTAGCCGAAGGAGTGGGTGGTGTCGTCGAAGACCACCTCGAGCTCGCCCTCCATGACGCGCTGGTCGAGCCAGGCGCCGCGAAAGACAAGCCGGCGGATCCAGTGGACGAGCGAGCGCTCGGAGGGTCCGTTCAGGTCCCCCCAGCAGTCGTTGATGTGCTCGCCGAGCTCGGAGTGGGGCTCGGGCACCTCGCCGTTGACCGCGAGGTTGACGAGGTCCTCGCGCTCCTGGTCGCCGAGCAGGCCCCCTACGAAGCCGAGCTTGGCGGCGGCCTGCTCGACCCGCTCGGTGAAGTCGCGTTCGTTGAACGTGAACCGAAGCTCGCCGTACTCGAGCACGTAGTCGGAGCCGGACTCGTAGTTGCCGCGTCGCGCCGTATCCATCAGTGGATGACCACCAAGTCCGTTATCGGCAAAGCGTCGTGATCTTAAGGTCGAATCCTGCCCACCCGGGAGGGCTGCAACAGGGTTTGCATTGACCTACCCAGCCACGGCGCTCAGCGCACCCGCATGCCGACGTTCGTATTCCAATGCAGGGGCGTGTCGTACTTCTGAAGCGGCGCCTCCGCCACCGCCCCGATCCGCACCCCGCGCCCTGTGCCGGGCGGGCAGATCGCAACGAAGCGGGCGTAGCCGCCGACTCCGCCGCCAAAGCGAGGGAAGCCGATGTCGACAAGGCAGCCGGTGGCCGGCACGCGGACCAGGCTCGCGACGCCCTCGGCCTGCGCATAGCCGTGGTGCATCAGCCAGCTCTCGCCCTCCAGCGTGGGGGTGGAGTCGGTGTCGAGCGGCTCATGGCCGTGGAACAGGATGTGGCGCTTCAGGTGGAGGAACTTCAGCGCGGCGAGCGACACGCCGGGGAACTCGGTCAGCGCCGAGAGCGCCGGATCCGGCCAGCGCTTCGACCAATCCGAGCGCACGAAGACCACGCTGCCGCGTGGGATGCGCCCGTGCCGACGCTCGAAGCGGCGGATGTCCTTCACCTGGAGGTGGTAGTTGAAGTTCTTCTTCACCTGGGGAACGATCGAGATCACCACGAGCGGTCGCACCGCGAACGTCGGTGGAAGCTCGTCGATCGCCGCGTATTCGGGCGCCCAGTGGGCGGGCGGATCGAGCTGGGTGCCGAACTGGTCGGTCGAGAGGGTGTACGAGGTGGCTTCGAAGCCGTCCGCGGCGTAGGTGTACGGCTGAGAGGTCTGGGGGTTCAGCGAGGGCGAGAAGACCGAGGGCCCAAAGCCCTTCCAGACCGGGATCCGCGGCGTGAGGGTATGGGTGAGATCGATGTACTTGGCGCCTCTCAGGCCTTGCTGATAGAGACCCCACAGGCCGCCGCTCCGCGCGGCCGATGCGGGGGTTGCCGCGACCCCAACCACCGCCACCGCGGCTGCCACTGCCCACAGACGCCTCATGATGCTCCTTCCCTCGACGACCGGCGGGGGCAAATCGTACGCTTGCTCGGCTCGGCGCACCGCGCGCCGTGCCGCACCAGGGGCACCCCGTTCGACACCGTCACGAGCAGGGTCATCCTGCGGCGACGCTGAAGCGCTGACTGCGCGGCAGCCGGGGCGAAGTTCTCCCTCGCAGCGCGGCCTGAATCAGGTCTGACGGCCGGGCCGCTGCCCGTCAGCTCTGGGGCGCGCCGAGCTCCGCGGAGATCCGTGCGGCGGTGTCTGCGCAGCGCCCTCCGACTTTGCGTGCGGCGCTCAGCGAGAACCGCGACGCCGGCGCCGAGATGGACATGGCGGCTATAGGGGCGCCGCGATCGCCGCGAATCGCGGCACCAACGCAGCGCACCCCGTCTTCGTTCTCTACGTTGTCGATCGCGAAGCCTCGCCTGGCACAGGTCTCCAGATCCTTGATCAGCGCGTCGGGATCGACGAGGGTCCGGTCGGTACGGCGGTCCAGAGGCAGGCTCTCCACGACGGCACGGCGTTCGTCGGGGGGCATTGCCGAGAGGTACGCCTTGCCCAGTGAGGTGCAGTGCAGCGGTACCTCCTGACCCACGCGCGAGGCCATCACCACGCTTCTCGGGCTGTCGACCTTGTCGATATAGACCATGTGGTCGCCGACCGGCACCGCGAGATGCACCGTCTCGGTGGTCCGCTCGCTGAGCTCCACCAGCAGCGGATGGGCTAGCGCTCGTACATCGGAGCCGTGCTCCACCGAGGCCGCAAGGTGGAGGAACCTCGGTCCGAGCGCGTAGCGCTCGGTGGTCGGGTCCTGGCGGACGTAGCCGAATTCGAGCAGCGTGTTCAGCATGCGGAAGACGCTGCTCTTGGGCAGCGAGAGCTCCGTGGCGAGCGCCGTGATGGTCGCGCCACCGCGATAGGCGCTTAGCGCCTCGATCATCGTCAGGGTCCGCACGACCGATTTGATCTGCGTGGCGTTACGGCTCGGGGTGGTCGCCAACGTGCGACTCGCTTTCGCTGGGCTGCGATCGAAGTGGGTGAGCAGAATAGTGCGCCTCCGGGCCGCGCGGCGGACAGTCGGGCACCACGGCCAGCCCATCGATCTGGATCTCGATGTCGGAGCCCGCGAGCTTGCCCGTCGACGGGTCGTCGGCCCCTGGCCGGAGGCGTGGACCAATCGCCCGATCCGAGCGCTTTGGGAGCACGGCCATCGGGTGGGGGGGACGCGATCTGACTCCCACCTGCCGTGCATCGATGACCTTCCTCGCTCGGGCCGCCGGTACGACGTCGTTGCAGCCATCGACCACATCTGATTTGATCGCCGCCGCATCCAAATTTAGAACGTTGTTCTGATTTTACCGTTCTGGGAGGTGCTCGGTGACGAGTGACGCCGATGGCCACCGCTTCGAATCGGCCCGTCTCGCCGTCGTGGGGGCCGGGTTCATGGGGCGGTTGCACGCCAAGGCGATCGTCGACAGCGACCTGGCGGCTCTCGCTGCGGTTGTGGATGTCGACCCTGGCGCCGGCCGGCTCGCCGACGCTCACGGCGCGAGCTACCACCCCTCGATCGAGGCCCTGCTGGACGCCGACGACATCGACGGCTTCGTGGTCTGCCTGCCCGACCGGGCGCACGTCCCGACCGCCTGTGCGCTCCTGGAGGCTGGTCGCGCGGTTCTCTTGGAGAAGCCGATGGCCGACACCCTCGAGGGAGCGCTGCGGATCGTCGAAGCGTCGCGCCGGGGCAACGCCAGGCTGCTGGTTGCGCACATCCTGCGCTTTGACCCGCGCTACGCCCACGCCGCCGCCGCGGTGGCGGAGGGCCGGCTCGGCGACGTAGTGCACCTGTCGAGCGGGCGCCTTGGCGTCCGCGACATCGGTCGCCGGCTCGACGGCTCGAGCTCCGTGCTGTTCTATCTGGGCGTCCACGACGTCGACCTGATCCAGTGGATCTCCGGCAGGCGCATCGTCCGGGTCTCGTCCATCTCGGCGTCGAAGTTGATGCCTTCCCTCGGCGTGGACTCCGAGGACGTGATCGTGACGAACGCGGAGCTGGAGGACGGCATCGTGGCGCAGCTCTACGCGGGCTGGACGCTCCGGTCGGACACGCCGAGCCCGATCAACGCTCGCACCACGGTCGTGGCCAGCGACGGCGCGCTCGAGGTGGACGTCCGTGACCACGGCCTGCGCATGCACACCAGCGCGGGATGGGAGTTGCCGGACGCTCTGCACTGGCCCCAGGTGCACGGGCGGACCGGGGGCGATCTCGCCGAGCAGCTGCGCCACTTCGTCGTAGCCGTTATGCGAGGGGAGCCCTTCCAGATGGGTCTCGAGGATGCCGTGAGCACCACGGCGGTCAACGACGCGATCTTGCGGGCGGTGCGGACGCGACGTCCCGAGGAGGTCGAGCGGTGGTCCCTTCCCGGCTGATGCCCAGGTCTTGCGACGACGAGGGGCGGCGGAGGATCGGATGACCGGCGACGAGCTGCGCCGCGACTTGGCGGAGCGCGGCATCCTCGCCATCCTCAGGGCCCGCTCCGCACGCCGTGCGGTCGCGGCCGGGCAGGCGCTGGCCGAGCGGTCCGTCACCGCGATCGAGGTGACCTTCACCGTGCCCGACGCACCGCTGGCCATCGCGCGCCTCGCCGCCGACGACTCCCTGCTGGTCGGCGCCGGCACGGTGCTCACGCCCGACGACGCCGCGGCCGCGGCGCACGCCGGGGCGCGGTTCCTCGTTTCGCCCCACCTCGACGACCGTGTGCTCGACGCCGCCGACGAGCTCGGGGTTCCCGCCCTTCCGGGAGTGCTTACCCCGACCGAGGTTGCTAGAGCGACGCTCCGTTGCTCGCTGGTGAAGCTCTTCCCGGCATCGATGGGCGGGCCAGGACTGCTCGCCGCCCTGCGGGGGCCGTTCCCCGATCTGGCCGTGGTCCCGACCGGCGGCGTGGACAGCGGCAACCTCGGCGACTGGCTCGCGGCGGGCGCGATCGCGGTTGGCGCCGGGACGGATCTCTGCCCACCCGCCGCCGTCGAAGCCGGAGACGCCGAGGCGTTGCACGCGCACGCCGAACGCTACGCCACGGCCCTCGCTGCCGCTCGCGCCCCTGATCGCGGTCTCCTGGAGTAGCCAGCTCCGCCGTAGGGTATAAAGACAAATACGAAACAGTGTTCTGTATGGCGGAACAGGGGAGACGGAGGGAGAGTGACCGACATGTCCAGACGTTTCGCAGCCGGGCTCGTGATCGTTGGAGCGCTCCTCGCGATCGCGGGTTGTGGCGGCGACGACAGCGACGACGCGGGACCGACGTCCCAGAACTCCGGTGGCGGCAAGGAGTTCAAGCTCGGGGTCTCGATGATCGACCTGAGTAACCCGTTCTTCGTCAGCATGCGCGAGGCGGGGCTCAAGGCCGCCGACGACTACGGGGTCGAGGCGAGCTTTCAGTCCGCCGACGGGAGCCTGGAGAAGCAGATCGGCGTCGTCGAGAACTTCATCGCCCAGAAAGTCGACGCCGTCCTCATCAACGCGGTCGACGACAAAGGCATCGAGCCGGCCATCAAGAAGGCAAAGGCCGCCCACATCCCGGTGATCATGATGGCCAACGACGTCAAGGACCCGTACGCGTACAAGACCCTGTACCCGGACTACGACAACATGGCCATGCAGGCTCGTGCGCTGGGCACGGCGATGGGCGGCAAAGGGGACGTCGCGCTTCTGATCGGCGCGCGCGGCAACTCGGTGTCCGACAGCCGCGAGGCCGGCTTCAAGGACACGATGAAGAAGGAGTTCCCCGGGATCAACATCGTCACGACGCAGACGACGAACTGGGACGCAGCCAAGGGCGCCGACGTCGCCCAGACCGTGCTCAACCAGTACCCCGACATCGACGGCATCTCCTGCGTGACCGACCCGCCCTGCCTGGCGGCCATGACCGCCGCGAAAGCCGCGGGAACGGACGACATCAAGTGGGCGAGCTATGACGGCGACTTCTCGATGCATCCCGCCCTCGAGGACGGATCCTTGAAGATCGACGTGCTGACCGGCGCCGAGCGCGTCGGCTATTGGAACATCGCGCTGGCGTCCCGGATTCTCGAGGGCCACAAATTCCCGAAGACGGTGTACCTCCCGACCTTCTTCGTCACCTCTGACGACACGGGCAAGGAGCTTCAGGACGAAGGGCTCAAGTTCGACTTCATCACTCCCGAACAAGCCAAGGTCGAGGCGGCGAACTACAAGGAGCAAATGGGGCCCGACGCGGACGACAAGAGCCTCAATCAGGGGCAAAAGGGGCGCGTGGAGTAGGAGGCCCCATGGTGGCATGGAGTCCTGCCCGGGCCCACGCCCGGGGGTGGGCAGCCGACGCGACGGAGGATCCGACGCTGGTGGTGTTGGCGGCGACGATCGTCGTCGTCTTCGTCGGGTTCAGCATCTCCCGTCCGGACTTCCTCAGCGTCGAGAACGTCCGCAACATCGGCCAGCAGACCGCGGTCATCGCGATCATCTCGGTCGCGATGACGCTGGTCATCCTCGGGCGCGGGCTAGACATCTCGCCCGGCTCCACCGTCGCGTTCACGGGCGTGATCGGCGCGCTGCTACTCCGCGACGGCGTATCGACGCCGGTGGCGCTCGTCGCCGTCGTGCTCGCGGGCGCGGGCGTCGGGGTCGTCAACGGCATCCTGATCGGCGGGTTCGGGGTGAGCCCGTTCATGGCGACCCTGGCGACGTTGGCCTCCGCTCGGGGGGCGGCGCTCCTGCTCTCCGGCGACAGCGGCGTGGCTGTGCACAACGCGACCGTCGCGTGGCTCGGCGACGGTCGGATCGGCCCGGTCCCCGTATCGGTCGTGGTCGCGGCCCTGGTGATTGCCGCCGGGTGGGGGCTGCTGAACCGGACCGAGTTCGGCCGCTGGGTGCGCGCGGTCGGCGGCAACCCCGACGCCGCGAGGGCCTCGCTCGTCCCGGTGCGGAACGTACGCGCGGCGACGTATGTGCTGACAGGCGCCGCCGCCGGCGTCGGCGCCGTGCTCACGCTCGGCCGGCTGGGCTCTGCACAGCCACTGGCCGGTTCGGGGCTCGAGTTCTCGGCCATCACCGCGGTAGTGATCGGCGGCACGAAGCTGTCCGGGGGGGAGGGCGGCATAACCGGGACGGTGTTGGGGGCGATTCTGGTAGGCGTGATCTCCTCCGGGCTGTCGTTCCTGCACGTCCCCCAGGAGACGACCTACTTCGTCACGGGCGGCCTGATCCTCGTGGCGGTCCTGCTCCATAGACCTGACCTCGTGCACGACGTGCGCCGCGCCCCACGGGCGCTGGCCGCCGCCGTCCGACGGCAGCGACACACCGTCGGCGGCGCGGAAGGCCCGACCACGCGTTCGCGGACCGTCACCTTCCGCGGCGTCGGCAAGCACTTTGGGGGTGTGGTCGCGATCGACGACGTGTCGTTCGACGTCCGTGCCGGCGAGGTCTTCGCGCTCATGGGCGAGAACGGCGCAGGTAAGTCGACCCTGGTCAAGATGCTCGCTGGCGCGCAGCCGCCCGACTCGGGCACGCTGGTGATCGACGGCCGCCCTGTCACCCTCAGCCGGCCCGAGCACGCCACGAGCGCCGGCATCAGCATCATTCATCAGAACTTCAGCCTCGCACCCGATCTCAGCGTCACCGAGAACATCTTCCTGGGGCACGAGCTACGGGTGCCCGCGACCGGGTTGCTGCGGCGACGAGCGATGCGCCGGCGAACCCGGGAGATCCTCGCCGAGCTCCAGGCCGACGTGTCTCCCGACGACCGCGTGGGATCCCTTGGCGTCGGCCAGCGCCAGATGGTGGAGGTCGCCAAGGCCCTACGCGCCGACGCGTGGCTGGTGGTGATGGACGAGCCCACGTCGGCGCTCAGCCACCGCGAGCGCGAGTCCCTCTATGAGCTCGTCCGGCGTCTGCGCCTTCGTGGGATCGGGGTGATGTACATCTCGCATCGCATGGAGGAGGTCTACGAGCTGGCGTCGCGCGCCGTGGTGCTCCGCGACGGGCGCTTCGTCGGCGACGTGGCGCTGGCCGAGACGCCAGAGCCGGCTCTCATCGCGATGATGGTCGGACGCAAGATCGACCAGGTGTTTCCCCACGTCGACGCCACGGCGGGGAAGCTGGCGCTGCGCATCCGCGGTCTCGCCGACGGCCGTCTGCTGCACGAGGCTGACATCGACGTGCACGCCGGCGAGGTCATCGTCCTCGTCGGCCTGAACGGCTCCGGGCGCAGTGAGGTACTCCGCTGCGTGGCCGGGATGACGCGCGCCACCGCCGGCCTGATCGAGGTCCACGGCCGCCCCGTGTCGGATCTCACGCCGCGGGAAGCTTCCGATCTCGGCATCGCCTGGGTGCCGGAGGACCGGCACGAAGCCGGGCTCATCGCCCCCATGACGGTGTCGGCCAACCTCAGCCTGTCGTGGCTCCGCGGCTCCTCCCGGTTCGGGCTCGTGCCGCGCGCGACCGAGCGCGATCTGGTGGCGGACCTGATCGACCGTCTCCAGGTCCGTCCGCCGGATCCGGGTAGGCGCGCCGCGCTCCTGTCGGGCGGCAACCAGCAGAAGGTTGTGATCGGCAAGGCGCTCGCCACGCAGCCGCGCATCCTGCTGCTCGACGAGCCAACGCGCGGCGTCGACGTCGGCGCCAAGGCCGAGATCCATAGCCTGATCTCCGACCTCAAGCAGCGCGGCGCCGCCATTCTCATGGCCTCCTCGGAGCTGCCCGAGGCGCTCAACGTGGCCGATCGGCTGGTTGTGCTTCACGAGGGCCGCACGGTGGCCGTTCGCGACCGCGGCGCCACCGAGGACGAGGTCATGACCGACGCGTTTGGACGGGGGGCGGCCGCGGCATGAAGGCTCGCCACACCCGCATGTCGGCCGAGCGCCTGATCCTCGCCTCGGCGCCGCTCGTGTTGCTGCTCATCATCCTCGCGGTCGTCGCGGTTGTCGAGCCGCGCGTCGTCCACCTCTCCAACCTCAAGGAGGTGGTCATCCAGGCGTCACCGATCGCGATCCTCGCGCTGGGCGCCATGGTCGTTCTGCTCACCGGCGGCATCGACCTCTCGGCAGGCTTCGGCGTGGCGATGGTGGCCGTGGCCATGGTGGGGGCGATGGGCATCGACGGCAACCTCACGCACGGACTGCTGGTCGCGCTGTGCTTCGGCCTAGCACTCGGCCTCGTCAACGGGCTGCTGGTAGGGGTGCTGCGCATCCCGGCCTTCATCGCGACGCTCGCCACCTTCACGGCCGTCCAGGGCGTCACGCTCACCCGGGCCAAGAGCGGCACGCTGATCGTCAGCGACCCGACGCTGCTGCGCATCGGAACCGGCTCGGTGGCCGGAATCCCCTTCCCGATCGTCATCGCCGCCGGAGTGGCGCTGATCATGCTGATCCTGCTGCGCATGACCCGCTTCGGGGTCCGTACCTACGCACTCGGCAGCGGCAGCTCAGACGCCGCGAGGCTGTCGGGCGTCCCGGTGGCCCGTCATCTCGTGCTCGTCTACGTGCTGGCCGGGCTCCTCACGACCGTCACCGCTGTCCTGCTCGCCGGCCGCACCGGAGTAGTGGCGCCCAACATCGGCGGCGTGAGCCTGCTGCTCGACGCGATCGCGGCGACCGTCCTCGGGGGCACCAGCATCTTCGGTGGTCGCGGCACCGTGTGGGGCACGCTGATCGGCGCCGTGATCATCGCCCTGATCACGAATGCGCTGCGAGTCTCGGGCGCCGACGCGTCCAGCCTCGACCTCTGGCGCGGCGGGATCATCGGCCTGGCGCTGGTGGTCGACGCCGGCCTCCAGCTACTGCGTAGCCGGCTGGAGGATAAGGAGGTGTCGCTCGCGCGTAGCGGAGCCGGTGGCGGCGACCCCGTGGCGGCCCCGGTATGAGCGCGTCGACGTTGCCGAGTCACACCAGCGGCGAGCTCGCGGCACGCGAGGCGCGGCTGGCTGTCGTGCCTGTGGGCGCCACGGAGCAGCACGGCCCCCACTTGCCGCTGAACACCGACACGCTCCTGGCGGCGGCCGTTGCCGAGGCGATCGTGGCGCGTACGCCTGGCACCTTGGTCGGGCCGGTTGTCGGGCTGGGCTGCTCCTCACACCACCTCGGATTTCCCGGCACGGTCAGCCTCAGCGTGCCCGCCTTCGTCGCGACGGTGGTGGATTTGTGCCGGTCACTCGCCGCGTTTGGCTTCACCGTGATGCTGCTGAACGGCCACGGCGGCAACCGCGCCCCGCTCGGCGTCGCGCTGATCGAGCTGACCGGCGAGGGGACCCGCGCGTACAGCCTGACGTACTGGGACCTGCTCGGGGACGTCGTGGCCCAGGAGCTTGGCCCAGCTGCTCCCGAAGCCTGTGGGCACGCTTGTGCCCTCGAGACGTCGCTCATGCAGCATTTGCACCCGGACAGTGTGCGCGAATCCCTAATTCCGCCGGACGGGACGCCACCGGCCTGGCCCGATCCGCACATGTTCTCCAAGGAGGTCGTCGAGGTCGTTCGGCCGTTCGAGGAGCTCAAAGCCGACGGAGTCGTCGGTCGCCCGGCACTGGCGACTCCCGAGCTCGGCCGGCGCCTGTTCGACGCTGCCGTCGAGCGAGGGTCACGTGAGGTCGAGCGCATCATGCAGGTGAGAGCGTGACCGCCCAGCCGACCCTGGACTTGATCACCCTTGGCGAGGGGATGGTCCAGTTCGGTGCCCGTACGAGGGGGTCGCTGCGCCACGTGAGGACCTACGACGTTCACGCCGCCGGCAGCGAGCTCAACGTCGCGATCGGCGCGGCACGACTTGGTCTGCGGGTGGGCTGGATCAGCCGGTTGGGCGCAGACGACTTCGGCGATCTGCTGCTGTCCGCCGCCCGCGCCGAGGGCGTGGACACCAGTCAGGTCGTCCGAGACGCAACCGATCCGACCGGGATCTTCGTCGTCCAGCGCGGCTACCCGATCGACGGCCATTCCTCGTCGATCTACTACCGCGCGGGGTCCGCGGGCGCGCGCCTCTCGGTCGCGGAGCTCGACGTCGACTACCTGAGCCGCACCACGATCATCCACACGACCGGGATCTCGCTGGCCGTTTCCGGGGAACTCGCCGAGGCGGCGGCCACCGCCCGCGCCGCGGCCGCGGCCGGAGGTGCGCAGCGGTCGTTCGACGTGAACTATCGCGCCAAGCTATGGAGCCCCGACGAGGCGCGCCCGCAAGTGGAGGCAGCATTGGCGAGCAGCGACATCGCGTTCTGCAGCCTGGAGGACGCACGCGCACTGTGGGGTGTCGACGACGCAGACGCGGCGCTCGAGCTCGTCGCTTCCTTGGGGCCCGACCACACAGCCGTCGCCTGCGGCCGCGACGGGGCGATCATGCTCGGCCCCGACGGGGTGAGGGTGCGCGCCGCGGCCGTCCCGACGCAGGTCGTCGACACGACCGGCGCGGGCGACGCGTTCTGCGCAACCGTCCTCACCGGCATCGCGCGCGACTGGCCGGCCGAGATGCTGCTGCAGCGCGCCTGCCTGGTGGGCTCGATCGTCTGCGGCGTCGCGGGTGATAACGAGGGGATACCGACGCTCGACGAGCTCGAGCGCGTGGCTACGAACAGGTGGGTGCATCGATGACCGAGACCCTGTCCTCCGTCGTCGCCGGACGCGGACAGGACGGCGGCGACCCCTTCGAGCTGCGCAGTCCCGCATCCGGCGAGGTCCTCGCCCACGTGCACGCCGCCGGCCATCAGACGGTGGATGCCGCCGTGGGGGCGGCGCGGGAGACGTTCGCCACGACCCGCTGGGCGGGACTCGCCGAGCGGGTGGGATGGTGCGAACGCGTCGCGGGGGCGATCGACGAGCGTGCCGACGCGCTGGCCGCCGAGCTCGCCGAGGAGCACGGCAAGCCGCTGCACGAGGCCGCCGCCGAGGTCGCGGCCGGCGGGCGCGGCTTCCGCCTGGCGGCCGAGGCCGCACGCGGCCTCGAGGGGTACAGCCCGCCGGTCGAGGACCAGGCCAAGCGAGTAGTCGTCATCCGCCAGCCGCGTGGCGTCTGGGCGGTCCTCACGCCCTGGAACTTCCCATTCAACATCCCAATCGAGTACCTCGGTCCGGCTATCGCTACCGGCAGCCCCGTGATCTGGAAGCCGGCGCCGACGTGCGCCCGGATCGCGTCGCGACTGGTTGACCTCTTGAAGCACGCGGGGGTGCCGCCTGGACTGGTGAATCTCCTCCTGACCGACGACGTGGCGGTCGCCCAGGGGCTCGTCACGCATCGGGCGGTGGATGCCGTCGGCCTGACGGGTGGGACGCGCACGGGAGAGGCGGTCGCCCGGGCGGCGTGGGACAAGCACCTTCTGCTCGAGCTCGGCGGGAACGGCCCGGTGATAGTCCTGGATGACGCGGACATGGACCGGGCATCCGCCGCGGTCGCCTCGGCGGCGTTCACGAACGCCGGGCAGGTCTGCAGCGCGGCGGGACGGGTCCTCGTCGCCTCGACGGTGGCCGACGAGCTCGCCGACGCGCTCACCCGTTCCGCCGGGGCGATCGTCCTCGGCGCCCCCGACCAGCTCGGAGTCACGATGGGTCCTGTCCACACGGAGGCCGTGGCAGCAACCATGGACCGCCACATCGCCGACGCGCTCGACCATGGAGCGACGGTCCGCGCCGGGGGGCGCCGCGCAACGGGGCATCCCACCGAGCTTTACTACGAGCCGACCGTGCTCGACGCTGTGCCCGCGACGTCCCAGGTCGCCATCGAGGAGACGTTCGGCCCAATCGCGCCGCTGGTCCGCTCGTCCTCAGACGAAGAGCTGCTGCAGCTGTCCAACGCGAGCGAGCACGGACTGGTGGCCGCGGTATTCACCCGGTCGTTGCGGCGTGCATGGCATTTCGCCGAGCGCCTCGAGAGCGGCTCTGTGGTGGTGAACGACACCTCGAACTACTGGGAGCTCCACCTGCCGTTCGGCGGCAGGGCTGGACGCTCTTCGGGCCGCGGGCGCCTGGGCGGCCGGCACACGTTCCTCGAGTTCACCGAGCCCAAAACCATCAGCTTCGACGTCAGCTGAGTCGTCCGGCGGTTCCCTCGGTCTGGGCGGAGCTCGTTGACGGCTCGACGGGCTTCCCTCGGGGTGAGCGACGGAACTCGAATCCGCGACCGCCTGGACCACAACAGGGGCCGGGGTCTGGTGGGGTCAGATTCCTGTGATACTCGCCGCGCTGACGAGGAAGGAGGATCCACGCGATGCGTCCGGGCGAGACGATTGAAGCCCCGAACATGGGGATGCGCGTGACCTGCCGTGAGAGCCCCGCCAGCAGCGGCGGAGAGTTACTTAGCTTCGACTTTTGGATGCGCGGCGGCGCCACGCCCCCGCCGATGCACGTTCATCCGCATCAGGAGGAGCGCATCACGGTGGTTAGTGGGTCTGTGCGGTCCAGTAGCGGTGGGGCTGACCGGGTGCTCTCACCCGGCGACACGGTGGTAAGTCCGCCCGGAGAGTCGCACACGGTGGGCCCCGCTCGGAACGAGGATGTCCAGATGGTCGCCGAGCTACGCCCCGCACTTAAACTACGAGCAATTCATCGAACGCAGCTTCGCCCTGGACAGGGCCGGGCACGTAAACGCCAAAGGCCGCGGCAACCCGCTGCGGATGGCGACCGCGAAGCCGCACGAGGCCGAATTCTTCCTGCCCCGCATCCCAATCGGGCTGCAGCGAGCCCTGCTCCGCGCACTGGACCGGCTCGGCCGACGGCTCCCCGGCCCGCGCGGCTGACGAACGGCAGGAGCGCAGCCGACCCTGCTCATTCTCGATCATCTCCGCGCCCTCGCGGCGTCCGTTCACAGACCGTCCAACCGCTCGTTTGTCCTCAAAGGAGAAGTCCTCGACGACGCCCGGCAGGCGACCGCGTCGGACGAGGTGCAGCAGCGCCGCGCACTCGCAAGCAGAGTGCCGCTCCATGGCATCTCCGCAGCAACCGGTCGCAACCCACGGCAACGGTTTTCGCGTGATTGAGCCGTTTTCGACGTGGCGCGATTTGCCACCGATCGCCATCGGTTGCGACCGCTCGGCTCCATAAACGCTCCATGGCTCGCCTCACGCTGGAGGCGCTCGAGGAACCTGGTCCGAGTGTGTTAGGCGCCGTGGGTGAAGCCGGCAATGACGGCGCGTAGGCCGCGCCTGAACTCCGCGTCGCCTGGCCGCCTCGCAAGTCGCTCGGCCAATGCGCGCGTAGTGGGGAAGGCGTCCGCCGGCAGGGCCCCGTGCAGCTGATGAGTCTGTGCTCGCTGCTTGGCATCTCGTGTTCCCGGAGGTCGGGCGGTCTCGAAGGCAACGAACCCGGTCGTGTAGGCGAAGAGCGCAAAGTACGCGGTCACGGTTTCGGACTCGCCGAGTTCGCCATGCCTCAGCAGCGTGAGCATGTCCTCCCGGAGTCGCAAGGCGTTGGGCCCGACCATCGGACGGGACACCGTGAGCGCGATCAGCCCGGGTTGGGCGAGCAGGAGCCGGCGGTACGAGCTCATGAGCGAGACGAGCCCTTGCTGCCAGGTCAGGGTCGAGCGGGGCCGTCTGACGTCGCCGAGCAAGCCATCAAGCACTGCGTCGAGGATCGCGGCCTTGTCCGCGAAGTAGGTGTAGAGGGCGTTCGGCATCACCCCGACCGCGTCGGCGAGCGGTCTCATCGTGAGTTGCTCCGCTCCGTCCCTCGCTGCGATCTGGCGGGCGGCGGTCACGACTCGGTCGCGCGTTAGGCGAGGCGGCCGTCCGACTGTCCGGCGAGTTCTGTCTGGAGAATGTTTGGCGGCCCGCATCGGGATAATTTCTGTACAGTGTACAAGGCTCTACGGACGCCTCGACCGAATCGAGCTGACGGGCGTCAGCGACCGGACAATCGAATAGCGGAGGCAGCTAGTGCGGAAGATCAAGTCGTACTTCTTCATCTCTCTCGACGGCGTCGTCGAGTCGCCCCACAAGGGGCACTTCCCGTGATGCTCCTCCAGTGCGCCGACCTGCCCAGAGGCTCGGTATCCGAGGACGTACCGCGTCTGCCGCTGGAATGGGCGCGCGCCGCCGGCATGCTGAACGCGCGGCTTGTCGTGACACTGGCCGAGCTTCGCCAGCTCGAAGAGCAGTTCGTGTGGCTCCTCGAACCACTCCTCATCCGCGACCCCGCAGCCGTTCCCGCGGACGGCGTACACGTTCGCCTCCTGAGCCACTTCATGCCCGAGCCCCCGCAGGGGCGCGAATGAACGCGCCGCGTGAGCTGGGGCCGATCTCGGGCGAAGCGGCCGGCGTGCCGTTCATCGCGTTCGCGCCGGAGGCCGACCATGAGGCCGCGGCGACGGTCGTCGTCTGGCATCTGCACGACCCGCCGCGAAGCGAGACGGCGATGGCGGCGGCGCTGCCGCTCGGCGACGTCGATGCCTGGCGCGTCTACCTCGGCTTGCCCCTCAGCGGCACGCGACTCCCTCCCGGCGGTCTCGACGCCTTCTTCGCCCTTGGCTACGAAGAGGCCGTGCTCAAGCTGTACGGCCCGACTGTCCGCCAAGCCGTCCACGAGTTCCCCACAGCTCTCATGGACCTGCGCCGAGGTCTCGGGGTCGGCCGCAGCGCGATCGCCTTCGTCGGCGCCTCGATCGGCGCTCTCGTGGCGGCGAGCGTCGTCGCCTCAGGTGAGCCAGCGGCTGCTGCCCTGGCGCTCGTCAGCCCGGCGCTCCGCCTCGAGCGCGTGGTCGCGATGAACGAGCGCCGCTTCGGAGTCGGCTACGCCTGGACTGATGAGTCTCGCGCCGTCGCCGCCGAGCTTGACTTCATCACACGCGAACCCGAACTGGCCGAACGAAAGGTGCCGACACTCCTCGTCGTCGGCGCCGACGATGACGAGGATGGAATCACCAACCCAGCCGAGCAGTTACGCGACGGGCTCAACGACCACGGCGTTGACGCCTCGCTCGTCCGTATCCCCGGCATGGGACATGCACTCGCCGTCGAGCCCGGCCTCGAACCGGCCCCTCAGACGGCTGCCGCCGCCGCCGTCGACAAAACGGTCGCACGGTGGCTAAAGACTCACCTGCGCGAGCCGTGACGGAGGTGCGTACCGATGAATCCTCGTCCGCAGAGCGGTCCACCGAGAAGACGACGACCCCCAGAGGTGACTGAACCATCGACTGAAGAGGGCAGCGACGATGACCGACAATGAGGCGACCGGCGGAGCAAGAAGCTTTCGATTCGGTGTTGTTGCCCCGCTCAGAACTGACCTGCCGGCGTGGCGAGACCAGGTGCGCCGGCGCGAACGCCGCTGATGCGCTCGCTCCTGTCGTCGCCGGCCTGACCGGACATTGACCGGCAAAACAGACGCTATGGGCGAAGGAGTCGATCCAGCTGCGCGTCTGGAATCTCGAGGCCGCCGGCTACTCGAAGACCGCGCCGATTTGTCGCCGCCCTGGGGAGCTGACCGACCGATGACCACGATCAACGCCAATGGGGTCGCCCTGGGCATCGAGTCGTTCGGTGACGACGACGGACCTCTCGTTCTGCTCGCGGGCGGGCCGACGATGCTCTCCTGGCCCGACGCGCTTTGCGAGCGCCTCGCAGCCGCCGGGCGTCGCGTGGTGCGCTACGACCTGCGCGACAGCGGCGAGTCGACGACGGCGGACCCGGCGGCGCCCACCTACACCCTGCGCGACCTCGCCGCTGACGCGGTGGCCCTTGTCGATGCGCTCGGCGGCGTGCCCGCGCACCTCGCGGGGATCAGCCTCGGCGGCATGGTCGCCCGGCTCGCCGCGCTCGACCATCCCGGCGCGTTCTCGGCGCTCACCCTGGCCGGCACTCGCCCGGTTGCGCCCGGCAAGCCTGACGCTGACCTCCCCGACCACGACGAGGCGACGATGAAGCGCCTGTTCACGCTTCCGATGCCCGACTGGACAGACCGCGAGTCAGTGGCGGAGTTCGCCGCTGCCCGCGCGGACATCCGCGGCGACGACCCCGTCCCCGCACGCGCGATAGCTGCGCGCATCTGGGACCGCACACCCGGCACCGCGCCCCCAACCCAGATGGCTAACCAGCTCGGCTTGGTCTTCGGCAAGCTCAACTGCAAACCCCGCTGGCGCGAGCGCCTACCCGAGATCGAGGTCCCCACGCTCGTCGTCCACGGCCGCCGGGACCCGTTCTTCCCCGTTGGCAACGGCGAGGCGATCGCGCGCGAGATCCCCGGGGCACGGCTGCTCGTCCTCGGGGAAGCTGCCACTGCGATCCCCGATGCGGCGGCCGGCGAGGTCGCCGAGGCAATGGTCACGTTGGGGTAGAGGACGACGCGTGCCGCGCGGGTATGGCATCCGCGCAGCAGCGGGCGTGGAGGCTCGAGAGTTCCGCGGGCGCCGATCGCAGGCGCAGTCGCGCGGCCGTGTTGGATACCAACCACAAGCGGCGACTTCGCACGTCAGCCCGCCAAGTAGGGGCGGTGTCCGTACGTCCCGTCCAGAGGAGATTCCCGCGAGGATGCCCTAGCTGCAGCGCGGAGGTCATGCGCGCCGGCGTCCAGCCTTTCCTGCTGCCCCGTCTTCTTCTCGACCTCGCTATTGCGGAGCCAGCGAAGTGACCCCCTATCTATTACGGAGGGGACGACCCTTACCATGGAAGCGGGCGTCTCCACGAAGGCCGTTCTCGCTAGCGAAAGGGACGAATGCGGGTCTCCGTCGGCTCGTGGTCGCCTCCGTGTCGCTCCTGCCTCCGGGAGGGCAGCAGTCGTGCCGGGTCTCGAACGTCAGTTGTCCGGGCGACCCGCCGAGGGCCGACGAGATCATCGCGGTGGTGGGCCACGCTGGGCGCTGGCAACCAGGGCTGCGAACTTCGCTTGCTTTAGCGCCGCCGCCGCCCAGCGGCTTCGACAGATGATCGTCGGCCCCGCGGGCGAAGTTGCGCACGCGGTCGGCCTCTCCAGCCCGGCCGGTGAGGATGATCACGGGCAAGTCCGAGTCGAGGCGCGAGACCAGGCCATCGGCTGAGCGCAGGCGGTCGAGCAGGTCGAGTCCGCTGCTGTCCTCGAGCGCGAGGTCGAGCACGACGAGGTTCGGCTGTCATTTTCTTCCGTGCGTTGGAGCGCAATTCGAGGTGCGCGCTACTTCCAGCGGGAAGCGCAGGTCGTCCGGCGCGGCGGACCCCGTGCAGGATCGCTGCCCCTCTCGAGGAGCAGGAGCGTCACGCTGCGCTTCTGCTCCTCGTGCGGGGGCAAGACCCTGGTTCCGCGTCGGCTGAGACAGCTGCTCCTCCACAATTCCAGTACTGGCGAGGGCGCCGATCGCATGCCCGCGTACGCCTGCTGCTCGTCCCTCGCGGTCACGAGGGGCGCCGCGCCATGGGCTGCCGCTTTGGCAGGCAAGAGGGGCGGTCCGCCCAGCCGCGAACGGGGCCCGTCGGCTCTGCCGGGCTCCTGGGCTACCAGTTCTCCCCGCGGCTGGTCGATGCCGGCGGCGCCCGCTATCGAGCGCCTCATTCCCCTTGGGCACGAGCACATCACCCTCACCGGCCGCTACCGCATCGTCCTACCCGACCCGCTGCGCGACCGCGCCGCCTACCGGCCCCTGAAGGCGCCGCCACCCTACGCGGCCGCCGCCTGGCCCGGTTTTCCGTACGAACTCTCTACTGACCCGCGATTCCGGGCCCCGCGCCCGCGCGTGCGATCGCCCCCGGGACGTGCAAGGCCTGATCGCCGAAGGACATCTTTCGCCTCCCGGTAGATCGGGCGCACCGTCACCCACGTGAGGCGCGCCGGCGCCGAAGGACCGTGCTCGGCTTGCAAATCGGCGCCGCCCCTGCCTCGCTTGAACTCAGGGTGAGCTGCGAGCGCTGCCCGGATTGGACCACCTCTCGGGTATCGCAGCGTCCTCAGCCGACGATCGAAACCGGGAGGTCGTGGACGGTCATGTGCTCGGCCGCTTGCCTGCGCGCCGGGGCCTCGCGCAGCGCCCGGGCGTAGGCGCTCCAGCTGAACCAGCCGCCGAA
>Ga0126312_10000695_pt1 | contig 20882 bp, 24 predicted proteins | sample Plot104A_FD_92537 | JGI IMG/M metagenome (GOLD analysis project Ga0126312, IMG submission 92537) | Serpentine soil microbial communities from UC McLaughlin Reserve, CA, USA - Plot104A | ecosystem: Environmental > Terrestrial > Soil > Grasslands | place: USA: UC McLaughlin Reserve, Lake County...
CACGTAGCCGGCGAAGCGGCCGCCCTCGTAGCGCGGTACGCCCCGCTCGAGGATCCAGCGGTGCTCGCCGTCCCACCGGCGCAGCCGGTACTCGCGCTCCCAGCCGCTGCGGGTGGCGAGCGCGCGCTCCCAGTCGGCCGTCACCGCGCGGGCGTCGTCGCGGTGGACTCCGAGGTCCCAGGTGGCGCCGAGCTCCTCCTCGAGGCTCCTGCCGGTGAAGTCGAGCCAACCGTGGTTCACGAACGTCACGAGCCCTTCGGCGTCGGTCGTCCAGATCATCACCGGTGCGTGGTCGGCCAGTTCGCGGAAGGTGTGCTCGCTCGTACGCAGCGCCTCCTCCGTGGCCTTGAGCTCGTGGATGTCGGTGGCGGTGCCCACGTATCCGAGGAACTCGCCTGCCTCGTAGCGCGGCACTCCGGCCTCGAGAACCCAGCGGTACTCGCCGTCGCGGCGGTGCAGCCTGTACTCCGCCCGGAACTCGTCCCTGCCCGCGATGGCCGCAGCCCAGCTGTCGAGCAGCGCTTCCCGGTCACCGGGGTGCGCCGAGCTGCCGAAGGTGGCGCCCAGCTCGTCCTCGAGCGTTCGCCCCGTAAAGCGCAACCAGCCCTCGTTCACGAAGGTCACGTGACCGTCGGGGTCGGTCATCCACATGAGCGCCGGCGCGCTGTCGGCGAGCTCGCGGAAGCGGCGCTCGCTGTCGCGCACCAGGTCGTCGGCCCGTGCCCGCTCCACCGCCGCTCCTGCCACGTTGGCGACCGACTGGAGGAAGGTCGCGTCGTCGCCGCCGAAGCTCCGGAGGTCCGGGCTGCCGGCGGCCAGCACGCCGAAGTGGCGGCCGCGGGTGCCGATCGGTGCGGCCATGGCGCTCACTATCCCGAGGTCGAGCTGGATCTCGGAGGGCCCGAACCTCTCCTCGTCGGCGAAGTTCCGCACGACCACCGGGCCATCCGCGCTGAGGGCGTAGCCGGGCAGCCCCTCCGCCGAAGCGATCCCGCCGCCCAGGACGCCGCTGGGAACCCCGTGGCCCGCTCGTACCAGCAGCGCGCGCCCATCGCCGGTAAGCTCGAACAGCGAGGCGAATTCGATGCCCAGCTCGCGGGCGACCGCTTCGCAGACCTCCTGCAGCAGCTCGTCCAGGTCCGTGCCTGCGAGCGCCCGCTGGCCGAGCTCCGCCACGGCCGCCTGCTGGCTCGCGCGCCTGCGCAGCTCATGGCCGCTGTCGCCCGCCACGTCCCCGCCACTACTCGGCTTCCGCGAGCGGGTCTCCCTGAAGCCGCGACTTGAGCCGCAGGACCGCCTTGGTGTGCAGCTGGGAGACGCGCGACTCGGTAACCCCCAGCACCTCGCCGATCTCGCGCAGCGTCAGGTTCTCGTAGTAGTAGAGGGCCACCACGAGCTTCTCTCGCTCCGGCAGGCGCGCGATCGCGTCCGCGAGCCGGTCCTTCATCTCGGTGGTGTCCATCTCCTGGGCGGGGTCGACCGCCTGCGGGTCCTGGATCGTGTCGAGCAGCGAGACCTGGTCGCCCGAGGCGTCGGAGACCGTCCAGAGCTCGTCGAGTGCCACCACAGAGGAGTTGGAGATCCGCACGAGCGACTCCTGGAAGTCCTCGACCGAGACCTCGAGCTTGTCGGCCATCTCCTGGTCGGTGGGCGCGCGGTGCAGCTCGTGCTCGAGCTTGGCGTTGGCCCTCTCGATCTCGCGGGCCTTCGTGCGCACCGAGCGCGGGACCCAGTCGAGCGAGCGCAGCTCGTCGATTATCGAGCCCTTGATGCGCGTGATCGCGAAGGTCTCGAACTTGATCTCGCGGCCGGGGTCGAAGCGCTCGATGGCGGAGATCAGGCCAAGCAGCCCATAGGAGATCAGGTCGGCCTCCTCGACGTGGGAGGGCAGCCCGCTCGACATGCGTCCGGCCACATACTTCACGAGCGGCGCATAGGCCAGCACGAGTCGCTCACGGGCGTGCTCGTCCCTGTCGTCCTTGTAACGACGCCAGAGGTCCCTGAGCTCGATCGCCTTTAGGTTGGTCTCCACCCTCGTGTCCCTTGGTCGGTCACGCGCGTGGATGAGCCAGCGCGTACGCCTTCTTTAGGCGCTTCGACTCTACCCGAGTGTACGTCTGGGTCGTGGAGATGGACGCGTGCCCCAGAAGCTCCTGGATCGCCCGAAGATCGGCTCCCCCTTCGAGCAGGTGCGTGGCGAACGAGTGCCTGAGCGTGTGCGGGGAGACGCCGCCTTGGAGCGCGGCGCGCCTGACCTGGACGCGCAGCCGGCGCCTGACGTCGGAGGTCGAGAGCCGCCGCCCGCTCTTCGACAGGAACAGAGCGCGCTCGCGGCCGGCCATCGCTTCGCTGGGACCGCTCCGCCTGGCCCCGCTTGCGGCGGCCAGCGCCGGCCGCCCGCGGGAGAGGTACGCCTCGAGCGCGCGCCAGGCCGGCTCGCCGCCGGGGACCACGCGCGTGCGTCCGCCCTTGCCCTCCACGCGGATCTCCTCGCCGTCGGCGTCGGCACTGTCCACGTCGAGGTTCACGAGCTCCTCCGCTCGCAACCCCGCCGCGTAGGCCAGCTCGAGCATCGCGCGGTCGCGCAGCTCGAGCGGGCCGGAGGCGGCGATGCCCTCCAGCAGGCTCGCCACCTCGCCGGGCTTGAGCACCCGCGGCAGGTAGGAGTCGCGCTTGGGCCTGGAGACCAGTCCGGCAGGGTTGGCCTCGAGCCGGCCGCGCTCGACCTGCAGGTCGTAGAACGTGCGTATGGCGGCCAGCTTGCGCGCCACGCTGGACTTGCCCACGCCGCGCTCGGACAGCACCCCGGCGAAGCGTCGCAGCTCGCGCGGGGAGAGCTCGGTGGCCTCGAGGTCATAGCCGGCGGCCCAGTCCGCCAGCTGGGCCAGGTCGGCGCCGTAGGCGCGGCGGGTCTTGTCCGCCAGCCCGCGGGCGCACAGCCCGTCGTCGAATGCCCGCAGCTCCGCCGCCCATCTAGCCTCTGCTGCCGTGGGTCTCTTCTTCGTCAACACGGAGGACGGTCGGATCGCGACCCGCGGTCAGCTCGAGGAGGTGGGCGTGGTGGACGGCGCCGGCAAGCCATTGCCGCCGTGGCACCGCATCCAGGGGCCGAGCGACGCCTCGACGTTGTGGTACGCGCTGCTGCGCAAACGGGAGCGGGGCGTCTTCATCGGCACCCTGTGCATTCGCCATTCACCGCGGCAGGCCTCCCTCGAGGAGCGCGGCTGGGAAGAGGTGCCGGTGGGCGAGATCGGGCCGCGGTCTCCCGGAGCCGCCTAGCCGATGTAGATGGGCGCGCCCACCGGCACGCGCGGATAGAGGTCGATCACGTCGGGGATGCCCATGCGCACGCAGCCGTGCGACGCCGCGCGCCCGAGCGAGGCCACCTCGTCGGTGCCGTGGATGCCGGCGCCGTTGAAGATCCCCAGCCAGCGCGCCTTGAGCGGGTTGTCGGGGCTGCCACCGGGGACGACCGTGCCGCCCAGGCTGCCCGCCCAGGCCGCCTTCGGCACGTTCCAGGCGGGGTTCACCGCCTTGTTCTGAATGTGGTAGAGCCCAGCCGGGGTATCGAAGCCCTGTGCTCCGATCGCCACGGTGTAGTTCCTGACCATCTTGAGCGCCCTGTAGAGCTTGAGCTGGAACGAGCCGCGGTCCACCACCAGCACGATGGGGTACTTCCCCGCCAGTTGGGCGCGCGTGATCTTCGGCTCGATGACCTGCGCGGGCACCTTCACCGTGCGCTCGGCGCTGGGCTCGGCGAGCGCCGCCTCGACGCTGCGCCGGAGCGAGCCGGCCTGGACCCGGAGCCCCGACTGCTCGGCTACCTGTGACAGCGAGGGGAATTCGACGCGCGCGTCGCGCGCCGGCCGGTCCAGCGCCCTCCTGACGCTGCTCACCAGGCGCTTCACGGCCCGGCGGGAGTAGCTGACCCGCGCCGGCACCCGGGCGTGCGCCTGGCCGCCGGTCAGGTCGCGGGCCACCCTGCTGACCACGTTGCCCTCCCGGCTCGCCTGGACCGCCTCGTCGACCATGCCGCCCACTTCGGCGCGCACCTGCGCGTCGCGAGCGGAGAGCGTGAAACGCCGATGGCCCCGTGTCACGAGCACCGGGCGGTCGAGGGGAGCGGCGAGCTCGCGCCGGACCACGGCGCGCGCCTCGCCGGCGCGCAGGCCGCCGACGTCGCGGCCGGCGATCGTGACCCCCTCGGCGATCAGGTCGTCGCGCGAGGAGTCGTAGGCGTACGCGGCCAATGCCCCTGCGATCAGCAGGAAGACGAGGACCGCAACGAAGATGAACGACCTGTGCCTCATGGACGGCGGTTGCGGCCCCCGGCCGCAATCGGACCAGTGTACGCGCAGCGGCCGCCGTCCCCTACGGACCGCGGCCCGGTGCAACCCCGCTTGCGCCCCCGCTCCTGGCCAGTACTGAGTCGATGGCGCCGAGCACGCTGTCCCGGCCGGCGTGCTCGCGCTCGTAGTCGCGCAGCACCCGCAGGTCGTCGGGCTCGAGCGAGCCCAGCAGCGAGATGACCTCCTCGGACTCCAGGTCGTCGTAGTGGTCCACAGGGGCACCGGGCTGCAGCGGCCGGCGCGGCTCCGGAGCGGGGCGCTCACGCGGCGCGCGGCTGGGCCCCGGCTCGCGGGGCGGGACCACGGCCGGCGCCGGCGTGGCCTGTGAGTCCTCGGCCGTCAGCTCGCTGAGCGCACGCCGCAGCTCGGCCAGCTGGTCGCGCGACAGCCCGGTGGCGTCCGACCCGCGGCGGCTGCTGCGCACGTGCGGGCTCCAGCGCAGGAACTCCTCGACCTCGCGTTCGTAGCGGTATGGCTGCGATCCGCGCATGAGCGGGTGCAGCCGCAGGTGTTCCCCGAGGGCGTTGACCGTCTCGCGGCTCGTGTAGCCGTAGTGGAAGCCGGCGGCCTTGTAGCGGCGGTTGTCGACGCCGCGGCCGAAGCGCAGCTGGTTCTGCATCTCCGGCGGGATGCGCAGCCCCAGCCGGGCGAGCAGGCCGGTCGCGATGCCGGTGCCCCACGGCGGGATGATCGGCGCGTAGGGCCGGCCGAGCAGGCCGGCCACCTCGCTCAGCGCGAGCACTCCGTCGGCTGCCACGTTGTAGATGCCGGGCAGCGTGTTGCGTACGCCGTGCTCGAGCGCGTGCACGACGTCGTCCTCGTGCACGAACTGGTAGCGCGGGTCGAAGCCGAGGATCATCGGCACGGCCGGCAGCGAGAGCAGCTGGACGTGCGATGTCCGCACATCCTGGCCCAGCACGTTGGCGAAGCGGAGGATCGTGACCGCGAGCTCCGGATTCTTCTCGGCGAAGTCGTCGAGCGACGCCTCGGCGTCGACGATGTCACGCTCGATCGGCGTGCGCGGCTGGTGCGGCCGCCCCATCGTCTCGTCGAAGAAGGCCGGGTCGTCCTGCTCGCAGCCGTAGTAGTGCGTCGACGACTTGAAGACGATCTTGCGCACGGGCGTGCTGGGCCCGCTGCACGCGGCCAGGATGTTCATCGTGCCGATGACGTTGTTCTCGTGCGCCTTGGCGGAGGTGGTGGTGGCGGAGTCGACCACGAGGCGGGTATCCACGACCGTGTCGATCTCGGCGGCCTCCACGACCCGCCGCAGCAGGGCGTGCTGGGCCCCGACCTTGACGTATTCCGTGCGCTCGAGCTCGACCGTCGGCTCCTCGTTGTCGACGCCGATGATTGCCTCGACCTCGGGGAAGCGCTCGAGCGCCTTCGCCAGGCGGCCGCCCCAGTAGGTCGACAGGCCGGTAACCAGGATGCGGCGTGAGTCGGTCATCCGAACCACACCGACTTGCGCCTGCGCAGCATGTCCCAGAGCCCCTCCTGAATCCGGGCGCGCACCTCGTGGGCCACGGTCTGCACGAGACCCTTGTCCTCGTGGAGCCCTTCCTCCTCGAAGCGGATCGGCTCCAGGAAGCGGATCTTGAACTTGGCGGGCAGGTAGCCGAGCATCCCGAGCAGCCCGAAATGCGGGAAGGTCGGGGTGATCGGGAAGTAGAGCAGCCCGGTGAGCCGTTTCATCAGGTTCATCTGGGCGAACACGGGGGCCGACTCCTCTGCGCCCACCACGCAGATCGGCACGATCGGGGCCTTGGCCCGCATGGCGGCCTCCACGAAGCCGCCGCGACCGAAGCGCCGCAGCCGGTAACGGTCCTTGTAGAGCTTCTCGGTGCCTTTGCGGCCCTCCGGGAACACCAGCACGAGCTGCTCCTCGTCGAACAGCAGCCGGTGAACGTTCGCCGGATGAGCGGCTACGCAGCCGATCTTCGGGATCAGCATCGAGAAGCCCGGATAGCCCTTGAAGAAGTGCTCGACGGTGATGTTCACCGGCCGCGGGTGCGAATGCTCCTCACGCACTGCCTTGGCGATCATCGCGGCGTCCGGCGGCAGCGCACCGGCGTGGTTCGAGACCAGCAGGGCGCCGCCGCTCGACGGCACGTTTTCGATGCCCTGCACCTCGGCCCGGAACCAGTAGCGGTAGAAGAACTCGACGAGCGTCTGGTCGAGCAGGCCCTCGATCCGCTCCGAGCGGCCCCAATCGGTCAGCTGGCGGTCGGTCTCGACCCCAGGCAGGTGCTCGCGCAGCTGCTCGGGCGGCAGCGCCGGCAGCGGCGCGCCCGCCCTCACCGCCGGCTCGCGCTCGCGCATCGACAGGGTCGTTCGCCCTCGCTCGGCCATCCGGCGATTGTGCCAGGCCCGCTCCGGCCGACGTTACGATCCCGCCCTCATGCGAACGAAGGACGCGGTGAGGGCGGAGGTATGGCGCGCCATGGACAGGGAGGGCGTGTCGCGCTTCCCCGGCGCAGAGGGCCGCATCCCCAACTTCGCCGGTGCCAAGGGCGCGGCCGAGCGGCTGGCGCGCCACACCGCCTGGACCAGCGCGCAGGTGATCAAGGCCAATCCCGACTCACCGCAGACACACGCCCGCCGGCTGGCGCTCGGGCAGGGCAAGACGCTCGTGATGGCGGTCCCGCGCCTGCGCGACCAGCACCCCTTTCGGCTGCTGGACCCGCGCAAGCTGAACGAGGACGAGCTGCGCGAGGCGGCCACGATCAAGGGCGCGCTCAAGCACGGCCAGGTGATCGACCTCGACCAGGTGCCCGAGCTCGACCTGGTGCTGACCGGCTCGGTGGCGGTCAACCTCAAGGGCGCCCGCATGGGCAAGGGCGGCGGCTTCTCCGACCTCGAGTACGGCCTGCTGTCGGAGGCCGGGCGCATCGATCGCCACACGCAGGTGGCCACGACCGTGCACGCGATCCAGATCCTGCGCGAGAACCTGCTGATGACCGGGCACGACATCCCCATCGACGTGATCGCCACCCCGCACGCGGTGATCGACGTCGAAGGCGCCTACCGCCGCCCCGCCGGCATCCTCTGGGACCACCTCCAGCCGCCACAGATTCACGAGATCCCGGTCCTGGAGCGCTTCGGCTACGTGGGATAGCGCCAGCGGCCTCTCGACCGGGCCACGCTACGCCCCGCCCTCCTCCAGCCGCGCGAGCAGCGGGCGCAGCTTTCGCTCGAGCTCGACCCAATCGCCGCCGCCCACCACGCCGTCCTCGCCGACCAGCTCCTCGTTCCAGGGGTGCACGATCGTGGCGGCCAGGATGCCCCGTTCGCGGGCGCGGGCGATGTTCACGGGGCTGTCGTCCACCAGCAGGGCGATGCCCAGCTCGACGCAGCGGGTGACCTTGTCGAACGAGCAATGCAGGTCGTCGCAGGGCATGCCGATGCGCTCGAGCCAGCGGGCGGTGGCCGGGCCGGCGCTGTCGCGCCGGTGGCTCGTGATGTGGATCCAGTGACCCTCGTCGTGCCAGCGGCGGACGGTCTCCACGGCGCCCGGGTATGGCTCGGCCGCCTCGATGTTCTGGTCCGAGTGGGTCTCCTCCACGCAATGCACGAGCGCGTCGCGCTCGAGCGCCGTGATGCCCCAGCCGCGCTGCTCCTCGTAGGGCAGGTCGACCCCGTAGCGCTCGCGCGCCACCCGCTGGAGCAGGTCCCAGTAGTGGTGCAGGGTCGAGTCGATGTCGAGCGCGATCCGGGCCAAGGCTCTCTACCCTAGGGGCCGCGCGTGCCCAAGCTCGTCCCCACCACATCGCCGCCGACGACCCCCTGGAAGGCCCGTCACGCCGACGAGGACTATGGGGGACGGGCTGAGCCGAACTGGCGCGACGTCGACTGGGCGCCGCATCTGCACCAGGTCGAGATCGACGGCGCCGCGCTGAACTACGTCGACATCGGCGAGGACGACGGCACGCCGGTGGTGCTGGTGCACGGATTGGCGGGCCAGTGGCAGAACTGGCTGGAGAACATCCCGGCCATCGCCCGCCGGCGGCGCGTGCTGGCGCCGGATCTGCCCGGCCACGGCAGCTCCGCCATGCCGCGCGACAAGATCTCGATTCAGGGCTATGGGCAGGTGGTTGACGCGTTCTGCGAGCGGCTGGGGCTCGAACGCGTGGCGCTCGTGGGCAACTCCATGGGCGGCTTCGTGGCGTCCGAGGTGGCCATCCAGTTCCCGCGACTCGTGGAGCGGCTCGTGCTGGTGTCCGCCGCCGGCATCTCGAACGCCAACCTCTACCGCGCCCCGGCCCTCACCGTGGGGCGCGTGGCCCGCGCGCTCACCGTCGCCACGGCAGCGCGGCACCGCTGGATGGCGGCCCGGCCGGTCACGCGCCACCTCGCGATCGCGCTGGTGGCGCGGCACCCGGCGCTACTGGCGCCCGACCTCGTCTGGGAGGGACTCATGAAGGGCGCCGGCAAGGAGGGCTTCGACGACGCCTTCCGGGCCTGCCTCGAGTACGACTTCCGCGAGCGGCTCGGCGACATCCGCAGCCCTACGCTCGTGGTCTGGGGGGAGAACGACTCGGTCCTCTCGGTGAAGGACGCCCAGGAGTTCGAGCGGCTGATCCCGGACAGCCGCAAGGTCGTGATGGAGGACACCGGGCACATCCCGATGCTGGAGCGGCCGAACGCGTTCAACGAGCTCCTGATGGGGTTCCTCTCGGAGAGCGGCCCGGCGGAGGACAAGGAGCCGGCCGATCACGAGAGCCAGCGCGTCTAGCCGGTGACAGCGCCCTCCGCGGCCGAGCCGACCAGCTTCGCGTACTTTCCGAGCACACCGTTCGAGTACTTCGGGGCCGGCGCCTCGTAGCCCGCCATGCGCGCGGCGATCTCGCCTTCCGGAAGCTCCAAGCTGAGCTCCCGGGCGGCCACGTCGAACACGATCGTGTCCCCGTCGCGGACCGCCGCGATCGGGCCGCCGCGCGGGGCCTCGGGCGCCACGTGACCGGCCATGAAGCCGTGGGTCGCGCCGGAGAAGCGGCCGTCGGTGATCAGCGCGACCGAGTCGCCCAGCCCCTCACCCACCAGCGCCGCCGTGACCTGCAGCATCTCGCGCATGCCCGGGCCGCCTGAAGGACCCTCGTTGCGGATGACCACGACCTCCCCGGCCCGGATCGACTTCCCCTTGACTGCGGCGAAGGCATCCTCCTCCGACTCGAACACCCGCGCGGGGCCCTGGTGCTCGGTGCGGTCGTGCCCGGAGAGCTTCACCACGCAGCCCTCGGGCGCCAGGTTGCCGCGCAGGATCGCGAAGCCCCCGTTGGGCTTGAGCGCCCGGTCGAGCGGGCGTATCACCTCCTGGCCTTCCGCCTCCTCGGCCTGCTCGGCCACCTGACCAAGCGTCTCCCCGCTCACGCTGACCGCGGCCTCGTGCAGCAGCCCGGCCTGGTTCAGCCGCTTGATTACGAGCGGGACGCCACCCGCGCGATAGAGGTCGGTTGCCACAAAGCGGCCGCCCGGCTTGAGGTCGGCCAGCAGCGGCGTCCTCCAGGCGATGCGGTCGAAGTCGTCGATGGTCAGCGGGACGCCGGCCTCGCGCGCCACCGCCAGCAGATGCAGCACGACGTTGGTCGAGCCGCCGCTCATGGCCGCCCCGGCGATCGCGTTCTCGAGCGCCTCCTTCGTGATCACGCGGCTGGGCCTGAGGTCGCGCTCGAGCACCTCCACCACCAGCCGGCCGCAGTCCTCCGCGACCTGCCCCTTCCTGCCGTCCTCGGCGGGGACCATCGAGCTGCCGACCGGCGAGATGCCCAGGACCTCGAAGGCCATCGCCATGGTGTTGGCGGTGAACTGGCCGCCGCAGGCGCCGGCGCCCGGGGATGCGCTTGCCTCCAGCGCAGCCAGATCCTCGTCGCTCATGTCACCGGCCGCGTGGGCTCCCACGGCTTCGAACACCTCCTGGATGGTCACGTCGCGCCCCTTGAAGCGGCCGGGCGCGATCGAGCCGCCGTAGAGCATCACGCTGGGCACGTCGAGGCGCGCGAGCGCCATCACACAGCCCGGGATCGTCTTGTCGCAGCCGCTCAGGGCGATGACGGCGTCGAACATGTGCCCGCGGGCGACGAGCTCGATCGAGTCGGCGATCACCTCGCGGCTGACCAGCGAGGTCTTCATGCCCTCGGTGCCCATCGTGATCCCGTCCGAGATGGCGACGGTGTTGAACTCCATCGGCGTGGCGCCGGCCGCGCGCACCCCGTCCTTCACGCGCTCGGCCAGCCGGCGCAGATGGAAGTTGCAGGGCATCGTCTCGGTCCAGGTGTTGGCAATCCCCACGATCGGGCGCGCCAGCGCCTCCGAGTCGTAGCCGATGCCCCTGAGGTACGCGCGCGCGGCGGCGCGCTCCGGGCCGTCGAGGATCAGCCGGCTGCGGCCGCGCGGGTCGCTCACTGAGCGCTGCGGCCGACGGCGCCGCTCGAGCGGCGGCGCTCCCACTCGGCCAGCCGCCAGAGGTCACGGCGAACGCGCGCCGGATCGAGCTGACGGCCCACGAGGTGCATGTTGGCGCGGCGGATCACCCGAGCCTCGTCCGAGGTGAGCGCCATCCACTTGGCCAGCACGTCGTCGGAGGCGGGCAGGCGGCTACGGCCGCCCATCCCTGCGCCGAGATCGGGGAACTCCACGCAGTACTCGCTGAGCAGCTGCCCGCTCTCGGGGACGTAGGCCACGATCGGCTTGTGCGGATAGACGAGGTAGGCGTAGGGCGCACGACTCACGCGCCCGTCCGCGGCGCGCCGGACGTGGCGGCCCTCGACGCGGATGAAGCCGAGGTCGCGGTACATGCCCCACTCCTCGTCGTTCACGCACGAGCGCAGCAGCTCGCGGGCGCGCTGCTCGGCGCGGCGCTCGCGACCCGGGTCGTACATGGGCACGTCGAGCGCCGCGTCCGCCGTCGGGCGCCGGCCCGACCGCCGCTTCCGCCAGCGCCGCGCCTCGCGCGCGGCCATTGGCGCGGCCAGCGCCACGGCGATGAGGGCGAGGGCGAGCAGCGCGAGCAGCACGTACGCCCCTGGTCAGCCGCCGGAGGCGCGCGGGAAGAAGATCACGCGTTCGGCCTCGGGCGGGATCTCGCCGTACTCCCTGATCAGCTCGGCCTCGCGGCGGCCGCTGCCGGCGTTGACCGTGGGCACCGCGGCCCACATGCCCTCGTCGAGCTGACGCCGGAACTCCCGCACGAGGCGCTCTTCGTCCTGCCGCACCCGCGGGTCACCCTCCGCCAGGAGAACCTCGCCGTGCCCGGGCTTCATGCGCAGGAAGCGGATCACCAGGGCCGGGATTATGCCACGCGTTTGCCCTTCGCCCCGACGGGTAGGCCCGGAGGGTGCCTACCGAGCCACAGCCGCCCAGCCTGTCCGAGATCGTCGGGCGCGCGGCCGTGGTGTGCGACCCCGGCGGCGCGAATGCCGGCGTGGCCAGCCTGCAGCAGCGCTTCGAGGATCGCGATGAGCCCGTCACGGGCGTCGGCCGGCTCGAATCCGAGCTGGCGGAGGCGGTCGGGGCGGTGGATCCGCAGAGCGAGGACCCCGCCGTCGCGATGACCTCGGCGCTGATCCTGCACATGGCCCACCGGCGCGACCAGCTGGTCACCGACCCGAAGCAGCTGCTGACCCAGGCCGCGCGCGACGAATTCGCCGGCACGCCGCCCGAGCACGTCCAGGGCTGGCTGGCGGCACAGGGCGTGTCGGTCTAGCGGCGCCCGGCCAGGCCGAGCACGTCGACCGGCCCCGCTCCGGACCCCAGTTCGCGCAGGCCGTCTCTCACCGCGCGCGAGGCGGCCTCCTTGGCCTGCCGGGCGGCGGCGAGGGGATCGGCGCCGTTCGCGAGTGCCACTGCGAGTGTGGCCGAGTGCGTGCAGCCCGAACCGTGCGCGGCGCCATCGGGGTGGCGGTGACCCGGGATTGCCTCGAGCCGCTCGCCGTCGAAGAAGACGTCGGTGGCCTCCTCGCGGTGGCCGCCTGTGACCACCACCGCTCGTGGGCCCAGCGCGTGCACCGCTCGCGCCAGCTCCTCGGGGTGCTCTCGGGGCTCGCGTCCCGCGAGCACCGCCGCCTCGGCGAGATTCGGGGTGACGACGGCGGCGCGGGGCACGAGCAGCTCGCGCAGCGCGTCGTCCGCCTGCTCGTCGAGCAGCCGCGCCCCACTCTCGGCCACCATCACCGGATCGAGAACCACCGGCGCCTCGCCCACGAGCTCGAGCGCCCGCGCCACCGCCTCGATCGCCTCGGCGCTGCCGACCATGCCGACCTTCACGGCGTCGACGCCTATGTCGTCTGCCACGGCGCGCACCTGCTCGACGATCGCGTCCGCCGGCACGGGAACGAGGGCTGTGACCGCTGCCGTGCTCTGAGCGGTGACGACCGTGATCGCGCTCATGCCGTGGGCCCCCGCGGCGGCGAACGCCTTGAGGTCCGCCTGGATTCCGGCTCCCCCGCCCGAATCGGAGCCGGCGATCGTGAGCAGTCTTGGCGGCGGCGCGGTCATGGGCGCATGAGCATAGGAGGAGCTAGCGCGCGCTTCGCTCGTACGAGCCGAGGCCGGAGCGCCTGACGAGCCCATGGGACTCGAGCCGCGCAAGCGCGGCCCGCGCCTCGCGAACCGGCAGCTCGGCCGCCCTGGCGAGGCCATCGAGCGAGTGGCCGGCCTCAACCGCCTCGAGCACCTTCTGCAGGGTGGGGTCCGGTGCGGCCTCTGCCGCCTGCAGCTCGCGGACACCCACGCCGAAGAGCTCGTCGAGCACGTCCTGCGCGCCTGTGATCGGGATGGCGCCGTCGCGCAGTAGCCCGTTGGTGCCGGCGGCGAAGCGGGACGTGACCCGGCCGGGCACGGCGCCCACGGCGCGCCCGAGGTCGCGCGCGAACTCCGCGGTAATCAGCGAGCCCGAGGGCTCCGCCGCCTCGACCAGCACGGTCAGCCCGGCGAGCGCGGCCATGATCCGGTTGCGGGCGGGAAAGCTCCAGCGGTAGGGCCGCACCCCCGGCGGCATCTCCGAGATCACCGCGCCCTTCTGCTGAACGCGCTCGTGGAGGCGCGCGTTCTGCCGGGGATAGGGAACGTCGGGGCCACCCGCTACGACCGCCAGCGGGCACCCGCCCCCGTCGAGGCAGCCGCGATGGGCGGCGGCGTCGATCCCGAGAGCAAGTCCACTGACCACGGTGACGCCGGCAGCACCAAGTCCACGACCGAGCTCATAGGACACCTCGAGCCCGTACGGAGAGGCCGAGCGTGCGCCGACGATGGTGACGGCTTGCTCCGCGCCTGCGGCATGGCCGAGGCTGAACACCACGGCCGGTGGGTCGGGCAGGTCATGAAGGCCCGCCGCGAAGCCGTCGCCGTGGCGGCACACTGCCTCCACGCCGAGGTCCTCGAGGCGTGCGCGCTCGCCGGCAACGTCGAAGCTGCTCAGAGCGCGGCGAACGTCGTCCCGGCGCCCGCCGGCCGTGGCTCTGATCAGAGCGTCGTCGGACAGGGCCAGCAGGCCTGCATGCCGGGCGGCCGGTCGGTCGAGCAGGGCGGTGATGCGGGGGGCGAGCAGGCCGACGAGATGAGCCCGCAGCAGGCAGTCTTCGCATGCGCTCACGCCGCCAATTCGTCCCAACCCGCGACGCGGTAGCCGAGCGCCTCGTCGACGTCGTGCCCCGCGACACGCTCGCGCCCGTCGACGTCGGCGATCGTGCGGGCCACGCGCAGCACGCGGTCGTGGCCGCGGCCGCTGAGCAGCCGCCCGCCGCCGACCGACAGCAGCCGTTCGCGCACTTGGCCGTCGACCCTGACCACCCGTCTCGTCAGCCGAGCGTCCATCTCGCCGTTGCAGCCCGCGCTCGTGCCGGCGAGGCGCGTGCGCTGCCGCTCACGTGCGGCGATCACGGAGTCCCTCACCTCCTTCGTGCCGCGGCCGCTGGCGCGCTCGCCCACCAGCTTGAGCAGGGGGACCGCTTCGACCTGGCAGGCCAGATCGACGCGGTCGAGCAGCGGTCCGCTCAGCCGCCGTGCGTAGCGGCCGCGCTCGAGCGGGCCGCACGTGCACCTGTCGGCGGACTTCGCACACGGACAGGGGTTGCAGGCGGCCACGAGCATCGCCCGGGCGGGGAAGGCGATCGGGCGCTGGCGGCGCATGATCCGGACCGTGCCGTCCTCGAGCGGCTGACGCAGCGCGTCCAGTGCGTCGCGGCCGAACTCCGCGAGCTCGTCGAGGAAGAGCACGCCGCGGTGGGCGAGCGTGATCTCGCCGGGAAGCGGCGTGGCGCCGCCGCCGACGAGTCCCTGCGGCGAGGTGGTGTGGTGAGGCGCCCGGAACGGACGCTCCTGAGCCAGCCGGCCGTCTCCCACCCCCGCGGCGCTGGCGATCTGGGTGATCTCGAGCGCCTCCTCGAGCGTGGGCGCGGGCAGGATCCCGGGAAGGCGGCGGGCCAGCATGGTCTTGCCGGCGCCCGGCGGTCCGACCATCAACAGGTTGTGGCCCCCGGCGGCCGCGATCTCGAGCGCGCGCTTGGCGTCCTCCTGGCCGCGGACGTCGGCGAGGTCTGCGAGCCGACCGGAAGGCGACCCACGCCCTGCGCGTGGGGTTGCCGGCGGCGGTGTCCAGCGCTCGTGCAGGAGGTCCGCCAACGCGGTGAGCGTGGGGACTCCCAGCACCTCCAACCCTTCGACCAGCGCCGCCTCGGCCGCGTTGTCGACCGGGACTATCAGCCTGCGCAGGCCGCTGATGCGCGCACCCATCGCCGTGGCGAGCGCTCCACGGACCGGCCGCAGCTCGCCGCTCAGCGAGAGCTCACCGCACACGGCGCAGCCGGCGAGCGCCTCGGGCGGCACCTGCTCGCTCGAGGCGAGCACGGCGACTGCAATGCCCAGGTCGAAGCCCGGACCGGCCTTGCTCAGATGGGCGGGAGCGAGGTTTACCGTGAGGCGCTTCATCGGAAACTCGAGCTCCGAATTCAGGAGCGCCGCGCGCACCCGCTCCCGCGACTCCCGGATCGCACGGTCCGGCAGTCCGACCAGCGTGAACGCGGGCAACCCGCGGCGAACGTCTGCCTCGATCATCACCTCTCGGCTCGCCACCCCCTCGAGGGCGAAGGTGGTCACGCTGGCGAGCACGGCCCCGAAGCTACGCCCACGGCTGCGACCGGCGGGCGACGAGTGTTACGACCTTGTTACACCAGCGTCCACTGGCGTCGGGCCCGCCGCTCTAGCTTCGCCGCTATGCCCGAAGACCGCCGAAGAAGGCTGGGCACACTCGGCGAGTCGCTCGCCGGCCGCCACCTGGAGGCCCGCGGCCTTCGGGTGGTGGACCGGAACTTCCGGACGCGCCACGGGGAGCTCGACCTGGTCGCGGCCGACGATCGCTACCTCGTGTTCTGCGAGGTCAAGACCAGGATCGCCCGCGGACCTCCCGGGCCGCTGGGACCCTTCGCCGCGATCGGCGCCCGCAAGCGGCGCCAGGTGCGCCAAATGGCACGTGAGTGGCTGGCGAGCCGGGCCTCAGCCGCTCGCACGCGCCCACCGGAGCTGCGCTTCGATGCGATCGGCGTGACCTTCGACCAGGCGGGCAGGCTGATCGAGCTGGAGCATCTCGAGGGAGCGTTCTGACCAGCGCGGGCCGGCAAGTCCGGCGGGCCCGCGGGCTCGCGGCCTTTCCGCGGCGGGCGAGGCCGAGGACGGCCGGCGCCTGACGTCCGGCCTACGACTCGATCGCCAGTTGCTGGTAGGCGATCGACTGAAACGAGAGCCGGTGCAGCGGTGAGACGCCGTTCACCGCGATCGCGGCGCGGTGCTCGGGTGTGGAATAGCCGACGTTGGTCTCGAAGTCCCAGCCGGGATGGCGCGCGGCGGCGCGGCGCATGTACCGGTCGCGGGTCACCTTCGCCAGCACGGAGGCGGCGGCGATGGCCGCGGAGCGGCAGTCGCCGTCCACCACGGCGCGCTGCTCGAAGCCGAACTCCGGCACGTTGAAGCCATCGACCAGGCACACCGTTCCGTCGCGGGCCACGCCGAGGAGCGCCGAGCGAAGCGCCTCGAGGTTGGTCACGTGCAAACCCCGCCGGTCGATACCGCGCACGCAGCGCGACACGATCGACGAGCGGGCAGCCGCTCGCAGGACGAGTGGGTAGAGGTCCTCGCGGGCCTCCTCGGTGTGCTGCTTCGAGTCGTTCAGTCGGCTCAGCGCGCGCCGGTCGGAGAGCGTCAGCCGCTCGAGGTCGAACAGCACGGCGGCGGCCACGAGCGGCCCTGCAAGCGAGCCGCGCCCCGCCTCGTCGGCGCCGGCAACGCAGCGGCAGCCGAGGTCCCGATCGAACGCGAACAGGCGCCTGCCGCTGTAGCTGCTCTTGCGCCCTCGACCCACGCCGAGGCGGATGATAGGACGGAGCGCGGCGGACCTAGAGCGTGCCCACGCGCCCGGGCGGCCAGTAGGTCATGAAGGCCTGGCCGATCATCCACTTCTTGGGGACCGGGCCCCAGTAGCGGCTGTCCGCGCTCTCGCCGCGGTTGTCGCCCATCATGAAGTACATGCCCTTGGGGATCTGGATCTGCCGCGGCAGGTCGCAGATGTCGCAGCCCTTGTCCTCGTTGATGAACGGCTCCCTCTGGCGCCGGCCGTTGAGATAGACGCGGCCGTCGATCACCTTGATGCGGTCCCCGCCGATGGCCACCACCCGCTTGATGAAGTTCGTGTCGGAGCGCGCTGCGGTCGCCTTCGGGCAGGGTGAGTCGCTCGAGTGGCTGACGCCGCAGGTGTTCTCGTCGGCCCCCGCCGGCGGCTTGAACACCACCACGTCGCCGCGCTCGGGCTGGCCGATGCGGAAGGTGACCCGGTCCACCAGCACGCGCTGTCCGATCTGCAGCGTGGGCACCATCGACTCGCTGGGGATCCGGAAGGGCTTCACGAGCACAGCCTGGATGCCGAGCGCCAGGCCCAACGCCACGGCGACGATCGTCACGAGCTCGACGAACGACCCGCGGGAGCTCTGCTCCTTGCTGCGCGCCACCTGGTAGCCGGCGGGGACGCGCCCGCCTAGGACTCGTTCTCGGACTCGGGCTCGGGCTCGGCCGGCTCCGCCTGGACAGCCGCGGCGTCGCCGGGCTGCTCCGCCCCCGCGCCCTCCATCGGGCCCTGGTCGTCGCCGGATCCCGGACCCCGCGCCTCCGAGTCGGACGGCTCGCCGGCGGGCTCTGTCTCCGCTTCCGCCAGCTCCTCCTCGCCCGGCCGTGCGGCGTCCTCGTCGACGGGCATCGCTCCGGCCGGAGGTTCCTCTGGCGGCAGGGCGGACAGGTCCTCACCTGTGAAGCGGCGCTCGCGCACGCGCGCGCCGCGCCCGACCCGCTCTCGCAGGTAGTAGAGCTTCGCTCGCCGAACGTCGCCGCGGGCCGCGATCTCGATGCGCTCGATCTTCGGCGAGTGCACCGGGAAGGTGCGCTCCACGCCCACCCCAAACGATTGCTTGCGCACGGTGAAGGTCTCGCGCGCGCCGCTGCCCTGGCGCTTGATCACGATGCCCTCGAATACCTGGGTGCGGCGGCGGTTGCCCTCGACGACCTGGAAGTGCACGCGGACGCGGTCACCGGCCTGGAAGCCGGGCACACGGCGCAGCTGCGCGCGCTCGAGGCTGTCGATGACGCCTGACATAGAAGAGGCGCGACCCCCGGAGGCATGCCGCGCGGGGGCGAATGGTAGCGAAGGGCCTAGCGCTCCCGGGCTCGCCGCCGGGCCTGCTCCAGGCGCCATTCGCGGATGCGCGCGTGGTCGCCGGACAGCAGTATCGCGGGCACCGCGTGGCCGTGCCAGTCGGCCGGCCGGGTGTAGTGGGGATATTCCGGCGAGCCCTCGAGGGCGAAGCTGAACGACTCCTCGAGCGCGCTCTCCGCATGGCCCAGCGCGCCCGGCAGCTTGCGGATGACGGCGTCGCAGACGACCATCGCGGCCAGCTCGCCGCCCGCCAGCACGTACGGCCCGATCGAGACGACGTCGGAGGCGAGGTGCTCGTGAACGCGGTCGTCGAAGCCTTCGTAGCGGCCACACAAGAGCGTCAGCTGATCCTGGCGGGCGAACTCCCCAGCCAGGGCGTCGTCGAACGGCCTGCCCCCGGCGGCGAGCGCGATCACCCTGCGGCCCGGCGGCCGCTTCAGCGGGTCGCCGCCGTAGCGGGCCCGCAGCGCCGCCTCCACCACGTCTACCCGAATCACCATCCCGGCGCCGCCGCCGTAGGGCGTGTCGTCGACCTGACCGGCGCCCAGCGGGGTACTGGCGCGCAGGTCCACGGGCTCGAGCGAATGACCCCGCGAGACGGCGTTCCTGACGTGCCGCTGCTCGGCGAACCAGCCGAACCAGCCCGGGAACAGCGTGAAGACGTCGATCCTCACTGCCGCCCGAGCCAGTCGGCGTCTGCCCGGATGCTGCGCCGCTCGGTGTCGACCGCCTGTATGGCATCGGAGACGAACGGCACGAGCGTGCCGTCGTCGAGCTCGAGCAGAGCGCAGGTCGGCGCCTCGACCACCCGCATGACCTCGCCGAGGCCCTCGACGCGGCAACCCTCGAGGTCCCCCGCCAGCCACTCGCCCTCCTCCAGCTGAGCCTCCACGAGCAGCGCCTCGCCGCGCAGCCGGCGTGGATCCCGAAGGCCGGAGAGCCGAACCAGCGGGCGCTGCTGGGTTCCTCCTCGCCGCTCCACGCGGTGCTCTTCCCCGGCCAGCTTCACCGTCGTGCCGGGGGCAAGCTCGTGCTGGGGGCGGTCGACGTAGAAGCTGCCGTCGTGGCCGTGGGCGCGCCCGACGCAGCCCGCGCTGACCAGCGTCAATCGAGCACGTCGACGAGCACCCGGCGCTCGTGCCTGACCGCCGCGGCCTTGACCACAGTGCGCAGCGCGGCGACGGTGCGGCCCCCGCGGCCAATCACCTTGCCGGTGTCGTCCTCGGCCACCTGCAGCTCGAGCACGAGCGTGCCGTCGTCCTCCTCGAACGACTCGACGGAGACCTCCCCGGGCTCGTCGACGAGCGCCCGGGCCAAGTAGGCGAGCAGCTCCTCCAACTAGGAAGAGGGCTCGGGTGCCCCGGCGGCGGCGCGGGAGTGCACGCGCATCAGCTGCCTGACCGTGCCGCTGGGCTGTGCCCCGCGCGAGACCCAGTGCCGGTAGCGCTCTTCGTCGACGACGATCGTGGAAGGCTCTGTCTGAGGGTTGTAGTGCCCGATCGTCTCGATGAAGCGGCCGTCGCGCGGCGAGCGCTGGTCGGCCACGACGACTCGCCAGATGGGGTTCTTCTTGCTGCCCACTCGCGTGAGCCTCACTCGTACGCTCATGGGGCGAGGATAGCCCGTGCGGGCATCCTGCCCACACCACGTCGGCACAGGCGCCTGCGAGCGCCGAGGATCAACGGCCGCCGGCCAGCTGCTGCAGGTCGGGCATCTTGCCGCGCGCGAGCTGGCGCATCAGCTTCTTCATCTGGCCGAACTGCTTCACGAGCTGGCCGACCGCCTGAACGGTCGTCCCGGAGCCGTGCGCGATCCGCCGGCGACGGGAGCCGTCGATGATCTGGGGGTTGGCCCGCTCCGCGGGCGTCATCGACTGGATGATCGCCTGCAGGCGGTCGAGCTCGCGCTCGTCGAGATCGATCTGGCCCAGCTGCTGCCCCACGCCGGGCATCATCTTCAACAGGCTCGTGAGGGGGCCCATCCTGCGGATCTGCTGCAGCTGGTCGAGGAAGTCGTCGAGCGTGAACTGCTCCTTGCGGATCTTGCGCTCGAGCTCCTGGGCCTGGCGCTCGTCCATCTGGCGCTCCGCCTTCTCCACCAGCGTCATCACGTCGCCCATTCCGAGGATCCGCTGGGCCATGCGGTCCGGGTGGAAGCGCTCGAAGTCGCGGAGCTTCTCCCCCGTGGAGGCGTAGATCACGGGCTTGCCGGTGACCGCCCGCACCGACAGCGCCGCGCCGCCGCGCGCATCTCCGTCGAGCTTCGTGAGCACGACGCCGTCGAACTGCGCGACCTCGGCGAAGCGCTCGGCGACGTTGACGGCGTCCTGCCCGGTCATGGAGTCGATCACCAGCAGCACGTCGTGCGGCTTGACGCGCTTCTTGACGTTCGCGAGCTCGGCCATCAGCTCCTCGTCGATGTGCAGACGGCCACTCGTGTCGACGATCAGCGCGTCGCGCCCGTCCCGCTTTGCCTGGTCGAGCGCCCACTCGGCGATGTCGACGGGGTCGCGGCCGCTGCCCTGCTCGTACACCGCCGCCCCCGCCTGGGCGCCGACCTTCACCAGCTGATCGACCGCGGCGGGGCGGTACACGTCGCAGGCCGCCAGCGCCACGTCGAGCCTGTGCTCCTCGCGCAGGTGCCGCGCCAGCTTGCCGCACGCGGTGGTCTTGCCCGAGCCCTGCAGGCCGGCCATCAGGATCACGGTCGGCCCCTGCTTGGCGAACACGAGCTCGCGCCCCGAGCCGCCCATCAGCTTGGCGAGCTCGTCGTTGACGATCGCGACGACCTGCTGCCCGGGGTTCAGCGACACGAGCACCTGCTCGCCGAGCGCGCGTTCGCGC
>Ga0126312_10000696_pt1 | contig 20881 bp, 20 predicted proteins | sample Plot104A_FD_92537 | JGI IMG/M metagenome (GOLD analysis project Ga0126312, IMG submission 92537) | Serpentine soil microbial communities from UC McLaughlin Reserve, CA, USA - Plot104A | ecosystem: Environmental > Terrestrial > Soil > Grasslands | place: USA: UC McLaughlin Reserve, Lake County...
GCCGGCCTTGGCATTCTCGTACGCCTGCGGGACGGCGGTGTTGGGCTTGTGCGAGCCGGCCGGGGAGACGCCCTCGTACTTGTAGTAGATGTGCGCCGGGGTGCCGAGCGCCGCCTCGAGCCGGCGGGCGCGGAACAGCGGCGTCGGGCGCCACAGGCCGTAGGCCCTGCGGACCTCCTCGGGGATCTCGACCTCGGGCTCCGTCGAGACCTCCTGCGCGATCAGCCCCATCGGGAAGATCGGCGTCAGGTCCTCGGGCCCCGCCGGTTGCCCGGTGGCCGGGCTCAGCGGCGGGAGCGGCTCGCCCGGGAGGTCGGGCAGCAGGTTGATCCAGCGGCTCGGGACGTCCGCCTCCGAGAGCAGGAACTTCGTCGGCTCGGGCATGCCCCGATCGTATGGCCGCGGCTGGTGTGGTGGCTAGAGCCCGGGCGCGTCGTCGGCGCTCTCGTCGCCTGTTTCCGTCCCGGAGTCCTCGAGCGGCACGGCGGTCCACACCGCTCTGGTGCGGCGGGCGAGGCCGGCGGCGTCGAGCTTGCGCAACGTCTCTCGCAGCTCGGGCTCCGGGATGTCGAGCTCGTCGAGCAGGCGTTTGACCGACTGGCCCTCCGGCTCGGCCGCGAGCCACATGTACACCCTTCTTCGCTGCCGCGGCTGAACGTTGAGCGTGGCGGCATCGGCGCGTCCGATCATCGGGTCATGTCCTTTCCGGCGGTGCCCCAGGCCAGGTGGTTCCTTGCCGCTGTCCGCGCTTGTGCCTAATGAAACTAGCAGTCCTACCCGGACCGCGGGGTCGGTGGTAAAAGATCCTCCTTGTGGACAACCGGCTCCTGAAGAGGGGGTTGCGGCTCGCCGCCGGCCTCGCCGCCGTCTGCGCCGTGGCGTCCGGATGCGGCGGCGAGGAGCCGCACCGAGTGGTCGGCGCGCCGGACCCGCAGCACGCGCGCGCGGTCGCCGGCGATCCGTTCGCGCTCACCTGCGGCGACATCGCCAACCAGCATCAGCACCCCGACGGCGAGAAGCTGGTGATCGGGGTCGAGTTCGCGCTCGCGCGCGAGCCCGCGCTCCACAAGCGTGTCGAGCGGATGACGGAGAACCGCGTCGGCCGCAGCGTGTACTGGGCGCTGACCGAGACGTGCAAGGGCCGGCCGGCGTCGTTCGAGCCGGGGCGGCTCGCGGTCGAGGCGGTGCAGCAGGGCAAGTACCTCGTCCAGCCGCGGTCCGGGTCGTGGCGGAGTGCCGAGAGCTGGTGGACGGAGCATCCCGAAGACCGGCCCAAGACGCACCGGGGCGGCTGACCGGCACTCGTCGCCTCCCCGCGAATTGCGGATCGCGGGCCTGGGTAGACCCGCGGTCCTTGTTCCTCTTCTTCTCCAACCGCCTCGGCTGCCTCGGATCGCTGCTCGTCTCGGCGATCCTCACCCTCGTGCTGCTGGTGATCCTCGGGGTGCTCTAGCGGCTAGTAGTACGCGGGGCGCCGGCGTCGCCGGGTCGCGAGCAGCACGATCACGCCGAAGAGCAGGATCAAGCCGAACGGGCTCCCGCCCGGGCCCCAGCCGAACAGCAGGTTGAACAGGTAGGCGAGTCCGAGGAGCTTCAGCACGCCGCCGAAGAAGCGCCCGATGCCGAAGCCCGGCCGCCGGTGGGGCCGGGCCCGGTAGCGCGACGGGTAGCGGGAGCGCGAGCCGAAGGACGGGGCGCGGCGGCCGAACCCGCGGCGGCCGAGCGCGGCCTGGTTCGGCTGGTTCGGGTACGCCTGGACCGTGGTCGGGGCGGCCTGCGCCGGCGCGGCCGGAACGAGCAGGCTCGAGATCAGAACGGGGAGGATCAAACGGTTACTCATCGTAAGCAGAGATACCCCGCGCGACCTCGCCGGCTACCAGGGCGAGTCGGTTTCCGACCGTGGACGAACGTCACGTTTGCGTGGTGGTCGTCGTGATCCTCGTGGCGGCACTCGCCGCCGGTCTCGTCGGCGTCTCGACCTTGGTGTCGGGCGTGTGGGGACATGCGATCGGCGGGATCGTCAGCGCCTTCCCGCTCATCGTCGGGCCCGTGCTGTTCCTCGCGGCGCGGCGGGAGGACGCCGCCTTCGCCGCGCAGACGGCCGTTGCCACGCTGCTCGGGCTCGTCGCCCTCAGCGGCTTCGCGCTCGTCTACGGGCGCTCGTCGGGCCGCTGGGGGTGGCTCCCCTCGGTCGCCCTCGGCTGGGCCGCGGCGGCGGCGATCGGATTCGCCGCCGCGCGGATCGAGACCGGTCTGCTCGCCGCGCTCGCGGTCGCCGTGCTGTCGATCGCGCTGGCGCGCGCCGCCCTTCCCCGCGGGGCCCCGAACGAGCTCCCGCGAGCGTTGCCGGGGTGGGAGCTGCCCGCCCGGATGGCACTGACCGCGCTGCTGATCGTCGGGATCACCCTCGCCGCGGAGCGGTTCGGCCCGGTCGTGGCGGGGATCCTCGCGGCGCTGCCGACGCTCGCGTCGGTGCTCGCCGTGTTCACGCACGCGCGCGACGGGCACGATGCGCTGCTCGCGCTGCTGCGCGGGATGCTCGCCGGACTCGCGGCGTTCGTGATCTTCTGCGCCTCGATCGCCGTCCTGATCGAGCCCGCCGGCGTGCCGCTGGCTTTCGTGCTGGCGACCTCGACAGCGGTGCTCGCGCAACTCGCGACCGCTCGCCTGCACGCGTCGGCAGAGGTTGACGCCGCGCGATCCGGGTAAGGCGCAACGCGATGCGACTCTGGCCAGGCTCTCCGTTCCCGCTCGGTGCCACCTATGACGGCACCGGCACCAACTTCGCCGTGTTCTCGGAGGTCGCCGACGCCGTCGAGCTCTGCCTGTTCGACGCCGACGGCGCCGAGACGCGCGTGGCCCTGCCCGAGCGCACCGCGCAGGTCTGGCACGGGTACGCGCCGACGGCCGGCCCGGGGCAGCGCTACGGGTTCCGGGTGCACGGACCGTACGAGCCCGCCGCCGGCCTGCGCTGCCATCCGTCCAAGCTGCTGCTGGATCCGTACGCGACCGCGGTCGAGGGCGAGGTGGACTGGGGCGAGGCGATGTTCACCTACCGCTTCGACGCCCCGGACGGGCCGCTGAACGACATGGACTCCGGGCCGCACATGCCCAAGGGCGTGGTGACGAGCCCGTACTTCGACTGGGCGAACGACCGCCCGCCGCGCACGGCCTGGAACGAGACCGTGGTCTACGAGGTGCACGTGAAGGGCTTCACGGCGCGCCACCCGGACATCCCCGAGGAGCTGCGCGGGACCTACGCCGGGCTCGCCCATCCGGCCGCGATCGAGTACCTCTCCGCGCTCGGCGTCACGGCGGTCGAGCTGCTCCCCGTCCACCAGTTCGTCCACGACTCCCATCTCGTCGAGCGCGGCCTGCGCAACTACTGGGGCTACAACTCGATCGGATTCCTCGCGCCGCACAACGACTACAGCGCGTCGGGCCAGCTCGGCGGCCAGGTGCAGGAGTTCAAGCAGATGGTCAAGGCGATGCACGCGGCCGGGCTCGAGGTGATCCTCGACGTCGTCTACAACCACACCGCCGAGGGCAACCACCTCGGCCCGACGCTGTCGTTCAAGGGCCTGGACAACCGCGCCTACTACCGGCTCGTCGAGGACGACCCCCGCTTCTACTACGACACGACTGGCACCGGCAACAGCCTCAACATGCGCCATCCGCACGTGCTGCAGCTGATCATGGACTCGCTGCGCTACTGGGTCACGGAGATGCACGTGGACGGCTTCCGGTTCGATCTCGCGTCGGCGCTCGCGCGCCAGTTCCACGAGGTCGACCGCCTGTCGGCGTTCTTCGATCTCATCCAGCAGGATCCGGTGGTCAGCCGCGTCAAGCTGATCGCGGAGCCGTGGGACATCGGGGAGGGCGGCTACCAGGTCGGCAACTTCCCGCCGCTGTGGTCGGAGTGGAACGGCAAGTACCGCGACACGATCCGCGAGTACTGGCGAGGCGAGGCGCAGACCCTGCCCGAGTTCGCGTCGCGGATCGCCGGCTCGAGCGACCTCTACCAGGACGACGGCCGCCACCCGAACGCCTCGATCAACTTCGTCACGGCGCACGACGGCTTCACGCTCGCCGACCTCACGGCCTACAACGACAAGCACAACGACGCCAACGGCGAGGGCGGCGCGGACGGGGAGTCGCACAACTCCTCGTGGAACTGCGGCGCCGAGGGCCCGACCGACGACCCGGAGATCAACGAGCTGCGCGGCCTGCAGCGGCGCAACTTCATCGCGACGCTGCTGCTCTCCCAGGGCATCCCGATGCTGCTGGGCGGCGACGAGATGGCCCGCACCCAGGGCGGCAACAACAACGCCTACTGCCAGGACAACGAGATCTCCTGGTTCGACTGGGAGAACCAGGACGGCGAGCTGATCGCGTTCACGCAGCGCCTGATCGCGTTCCGCAAGCGCCATCCCGTGTTCCGGCGCCGGCGGTTCTCGACGGCCACGGAGATGGCGTGGTACCGGCCCGACGGCGAGCGGATGAGCGACGAGGACTGGGCCTCGGGCTTCGCCAAGTCGCTCGGCGTCAGCCTCGACGGCGAAGCCATCACCGAGACCGACGCGCGCGGCGAGCCGATCCGCGGGGAGACCTTCCTGCTCGTCTTCAACGCCCACTTCGAGCCGCTCGACTTCTGCATGCCCGAAGCCGAGGGCCGATGGCTGCGCGTCATCGACACCGCGGACGCGTTCAACGAGGGCGACGCGCCGGCGGCCGGCGAGACGGCTGCCATCGCGGCGCGCAGCGTCGCCGTGTTCAGGCGGACCGGCTGATGCCGCTCTCGATCGACGTCGAGCGCGACGACCGGACGAGGGTGCTCGTCCTGCGCGGCGACCTCGACGCCGCGACCGCCTCGCAGCTGCGCGAGTGCCTCGTCGAGGTCATCGACGAAGGCACCCGCATCGTGATCGACATGGAGGCGCTCGACTTCCTGGACTCCGCGGGGCTGGGCATCCTCGTCGGCGGCCTCAAGCGCGCGCGGACCTACGGCGGCGAGCTCGAGCTCGTCTGCTCGAGCCGCGCCGTGCTCAAGCCGATCGAGATCACGGGCCTCGACCGCGTGTTCACCATCCACCGGGGCAGGCCGGAATAGCCGTACGATGCGGCGATGGAGTGGCAGGTCTACCTCTCGGGCGAGATCCACACCGATTGGCGTGAGCGCATCGAGCGCGGCGCCGAGGCGGCCGGTCTCGCCCTGAGCTTCAGCGCACCGGTGACGGACCACGCCGCCTCCGACGCGGCGGGGACCGCCGTCCTCGGCGAGCAGGAGCGGCCGTTCTGGAACGACCACATCGGGGCCGGCGTCAACGCGATCCGGACCCGCACGCTGATCGAGCGGGCCGATGTCGTCGTGGTCCGCTTCGGCGAGCAGTACCGGCAGTGGAACGCCGCCTTCGACGCCGGCTACGCCGCGGCGCTCGGCAAGCCGTTGATCACCCTGCACCCGCCCCAGCACGATCACGCGCTCAAGGAGGTCGACCGGGCCGCCCTCGCCGTCGCGCGCGAGCCCGAGCAGGTGGTCGAGGTCCTCCGCTACGCGCTGCAGTGAGCGCCATGCCGGCCGGCGGGCCGGCACGGCGCTCGACGTGTTCGGCTAGGGCAGGAAGTAGAACGGGTTGGGGAGCTTGAACGCCACCGCTTCGTGCCCGCCCGCGAGGTCGGAGTACTGGTCCCCGACGCTGGCGAGGATGCGGTAGCCCTTGTCCTCGATCGCCTTGCGCGCGCCCGACTTGTAGTCGACGGTGGTGGCCGTGGAGGCGTCGGGCTTGAGGATGAGCTCGGTGTAGTCCGTGAAGCCCTCGCGGCGGAGGTTGCTGTCGGTGTGCTGGCGGGTGTTCTCGCGCCGGCCCGTGATGAAGAACGTGGCGATGCCGCGCTCCTGGGCGAACTTGTACAGGTCGAGCGTGGGGTCGATCGCCTCGCCGATCTCGTTCGTCGCCTCGGCCTGCGAGTTGGGCCCGAAGGTGAAGTTGTCCTTGTCGATCGCGGAGTAGTTCGACAGCGCGGTCTCGTCCACGTCGAAGACGATCGCCGGCTTGGCGTTGCCGTGCCCTCGGTGGTGATGGCCCTTGCGCGCTGCGCGCACGACCTTCACGCCGCGGGAGTGGCCACGGCGGCGCTCGAGCTTGAAGCGCCCTCGGCCCGCACGGCTGATCCAGCGCTCGGCGACCGCGTCGACCTTGGCGATCTGCTTGACGTAGACCTTGCTGGTCACGTACGTGCGGAGCGTGTTCTCCCAGTCGCCGGCGTTGTAGGACGTCGAGGAGCCGAGATAGGGAAGGCCGCCTCCGCCGTCCCAGAGCTCGACCATCGGCGTGTGGCCGATCTTGGTCAGGATCGGACCGGGCTCCGGGATCGTGGCGCCGGTCTGTGCGGTGGCCGCTGCTGCGGGCGCGACGGCGAACGCGGCCGTCGCGAGCGAGATGAGCATGAAACGTCGCATGGCCCGGCGGACTAACACGGCCAGATGGGAGGTCGAGGAGAGCGTGGCCCGGCCGTGGCCCGGGTATCCGGGGCCCACGATGACGGCACGAGGCCCCCGGCTGCGCCCAGCCGGCGCGACTGCGCTGATGGTCGCGGCGCTCGTCGGCGGCGCCGGACCAGGCGTCGCGGGCGCCCAATCGCCGTCCTACGGCGGCGGGCTGCTCCCGTACACGGTCGTGCCGCGGGGCTTCAACCCCTCGGTGGGCATCGCGCTGCAACCGCGCGGTGACCGTGTGGCGCTGCGGTTCGACACCACGCTGCTGTGCGGCGGGCGGACGTTCGAGGCCGTCGGGCGCAAGCTGGCGGCATTCGACGGCTCGGCCATCGGCGCGCGCGGGGCTTCGCGGGTGCGCGGCCTCGGGCTGCGCTACGCGTGGACGCTGAGCGGCGTCCTATCCGGCCGGACGGTCTCGGGCGAGCTGCGGATCGCCGGTACCCAGCGCCGCGACGGGCGCCGGTTCCGGTGCACCCGCCATCCGAGCCGCCGCTTCCAGGCCCGGATCGGCTCGCCGCCCGCGGGAGCGCCCGCGCCCGCGCGGCCCGCCGCGGTCTATGACGGCATGAGCGAGCTCAGCATCGGCGGCCTGCCCGGCCCGGTCGTGCTGCGTACCTCCCGCGACGGGCGGAAGGTGGCCGCGCGCTGGAACGCGATCGCCCGCTGCGGGCGCGGCCCGCGAGAGCGGCTGGTGAACTTCACGCCGCTGACCCGGATCGGCGCCGCCGGAGGCTTCCTGCGCAAGGAGCGCTTCAAGGTGCGCTACACCGACGCTGTGGTCACCTACCGCGTGCGCTTCGGCGGGCGGTTCACCACCGACGGCGCCGGCGGCCGGCTGCGGATGCGCGCCACGGTGCGAGATCGCCACCGGCGCCTGCTGACGCGCTGCGACACCGGCACGCGTGCCTGGCACGCCCTGGCGGAGGAGCCGGCCGCGCCCGCCCCGCCTTCCGGCGGCCCACCCGCTCCCGGCCCGGGAAGCCCGGCCCCGCCCCCGCCGGCGAGCACGGATCCGCCCCCGCGCGTGTCCGGCGGCACATGGTCGCTGCACATGGAGAGCGAGCCCGGCGACTACATCGGTCAGGGGAGGACCTACGACTTCAGCTCTCCCGGCGATCGGATCTCCGCCGGCGGCTCGCCCGACCACCTCGACTTCGCCGTCTACGCCTCAGGCAGCGGCAGCGAGTACGCGGCGGGCTTCTTCGCCCCGCAGGGGCAGACGCTGCGGGCGGGGGTCACGTACACCGACAACGCGGAGTACAGCGCCACCCCGTCCGATGCGGGGATGGCGATGGGCGCGGAGTCGCGAGGCTGCAACACCGGGATCGGGTCGTTCACCGTCGAGGAGATCGGGTTCGCGGCCGATCGCACGCTGCAGGCTGCGGTCGTCAGCTGGACGTTCCGCTGCAACACGGGTGCGGCCGCCATCCGCGGCAGCTGGTCGTTCCATCGCTAGACCCGGCGGCGGAGCAGGGCCGAGGCGTCCGCCAGCGCGGCGGAGAGGTCGCGGGCGTGGACGATCACGAGCGCCCGCGTGGAGCGGGTCAGCGCGGTGTAGAGGCCTCCCGGCCCGCCGTCGGGGCGCTCGTCGTAGATGGCGGCGGGCTCGACGACGAGCGCGGCGTCGAACTCCAGGCCCTTGGCCACGTGGGGGTCGAGCAGGTTGATCGCCGCTCCCAGCGGTCCGAGGGTCGCGTCGGCGAAGCCGAGCGGCTGCAGCGCCTCCCGCATGGCGGGCATGAGCCTCGTGGGCGCGATCACCCCGACGCTGCCGACCTCGCGCGCGAGCTCCGCGGCCTGCTCGGCCGCGGCGCCGCCGAGGCGGGGCTCGTCGGTGGCGATGGCGAGCGGCGGCCGGGGCGCCTTGCGTATGCCGCGCGGCACCGCGCTGCCCGGCGGGACGAGCGCGGCCGCGAGCGTGAGGAACTCGTCCGGCACGCGGTAGGAGATCTCCAGCTCGCGGACCATGTGACGGGTCACGCCCGCCTCGGCCAGGACGGAGTCCCAGGCGTGCACGCCCGCCTCGGCGGTGCGCTGCGCGAGATCGCCGAGGATCGTCAGCGACTGCCCGCGCGCCCGCCGGGTCGCCATGCGCAGCTCCATCGGCGTGAGGTTCTGCGCCTCGTCGATCACCACGTGGCCGTAGCGGCGGAAGTCGGGATCGACCAGCCAGTGCGCCTCGTCGAGCAGCGCGACGTCCGTGGGCGTCATGTCCCGGCGGGTCTCGGGTCGCGCCGCGCCCGTCAGCGCGGCGATCTCCTCCTCCGAGAGGAGGTCGCCGGCGATCGCGCTCAGCCGCTTGCGGTTCTTGAACAGCCGCGCGTACAGGCCCTCGGCCGTCTCGCGCGGCCACATCCGCGTCGCGAGGCGCTGGTAGTCGCGCGTCTTGCGGACGGCGGTCAGCAGCTCGTCGTGGTCCGCGAACGTCGCCCGCCCGCCGTCCGTCGCGCGCGCGGCGATCCGCCCCGCGAGCAGCTCCCGGAAGCGCTCGCGCGCGCCCTGATAGCTGCGGGTCCGCTCGCGGCACTCGGCCACGAGCTCGCTCAGCTCGTCCTTGTCGAGCGTCACGGTCCCGCGCCCGAGCTCGACCGTCTGGTCCTCGCCCGGAAGCGCCAGCCGGTCCCAGAGCAGGCGCTCCAGCACGACGGCCATGCGCGCGCCGCCCTTCAGCGCCGCCAGCTCGCGGCTCTCGCCCGCGTCGCGGTGCGCGCGCGAGATCAGCGCGCCGATCGGCCGCTGCTCGACGCCGCCCTCGCCGAGCGCGGGCAGCACGCCGGCGATGTAGCGGATGAACGTCTCGTTGGGCCCGACGACGAGCACGCCTTGGCGCCCGAGGTCGCGATCGGCGTAGAGCAGCCACGCGGCACGGTGCAGGCCGACGGCAGTCTTGCCGGTTCCGGGGCCGCCCTGGATGACCAGCGCGCCCGGCGCCCCCTCGGAGATCAGCTCGTACTGCTCAGGGGTGATCGTCGAGACGATCTGCCGCATCTCGCCGACGCGCTGGCGCGCGATGTCCTCGGCGATCGCGTCGGTGAGGTGGTCCTCGCCGCCTGCGCCGAGCGACTCGTCGACGAACCCGAGCACGCGCCGCTCCTCGATGTCGAGCCGCCGCCGGCGCACGACGTCGCCGGGGTCCTGCGGCGTCGCGGCGTAGAACGGGCGCGCGCTCGGCGCGCGCCAGTTGATCGCCAGCAGCCGGTCGGCCTCGTCGGCGACCGCGTGACGGCCGATGTAGAGCGCGCGGCCGTCCCGGCCGTCGATGCGCCCGAAGTAGAGCGGGCCGCTGGCGGCGTCGTAGGCGCGCACGCGCTCCACGCGCATCCGCTCGAGCGCCTCGGTCGCGAAGTCGTCGACGCCGCTGGTGCGAGCGCGCGAGCGGAGCAGCCGCAGCGCGGTGTCATAGGCGGCGTACGTCTCGTCCAGGTGCCGTTGCTCGGCCTCGAGGTCGCGCCGCTCGCCCGCGTCCATCACCGTGGGAGCCTAAACCGCGCAACTACACTCGGACCCGGTGGGCGTGCTCGAGCGCAACAACGTCATGGTCTCGGGCCGGCCGGATGGCCGGCCGATGGTCTTCGCCCACGGCTTCGGCTGCGACCAGCAGATGTGGCGCTTCGTGGCGCCCGAGTTCGTGGACGAGTACAAGGTCGTGCTGTTCGACCATGTCGGAGCGGGCGGGTCCGACCTCTCGGCGTACGACCCCGAGCGCTATGGCTCGCTCACGGGCTATGCAGAGGACGTGATCGAGATCTGCCGGGCGCTCGAGCTCGCGGACGCGATCTTCGTCGGGCACTCGGTGAGCGCGATGATCGGCGTGATCGCGGCCAAGCGGGCGCCGGAGCACATCGGCAAGCTCGTGCTCGTCGGCCCCTCGCCCCGCTACATCGACGACGAGGGGTACCGGGGCGGCTTCTCGGCCGCGGACATCGAGGAGCTGCTGGAGTCGCTGGACAGCAACTTCCTCGGCTGGTCGAGCACCATGGCGCCCGTGATCATGGCCAATGCCGACCGGCCGCAGCTCGGGGCGGAGCTCACCGAGAGCTTCTGCCGGACCGACCCGGACATCGCCGCGCGCTTCGCCCGCGTGACGTTCACCTCGGACAACCGGGCCGACCTCGAGGACGTGCACGTGCCCACGCTCGTGCTCCAGTGCAGCGACGACGTCATCGCGCCGGACGAGGTCGGCGAGTACGTGCACCGCGCGATCCCGGGCTCCCGTTTCGTGCAGCTCGCCGCGACCGGGCACTGCCCCAACCTGAGCGCCCCGGAGGAGACGGTCGAGGCGATCCGCGCGTTCGCCTGACCGCCGCCATGTCCGGCTTCGATGACGCGGACGGCGTCGCGGCGACGTTCGACGAGACCGCCGAGGACCTGTTCGAGAACGCCCCCTGCGGCTACCTCTCCACGACGCCGGAGGGAGTGCTGCTGCGCGTCAACGCCACGTTCCTGCGCTGGACGGGGTACAGCCGCGACGAGCTCGTCGGGATTAGGCGATTCCAGGACCTGCTCAGCGTGGGCGGCCGGATCTACCACGAGACGCACTACGCGCCGATGCTGCGCATGCAGGGCAGTGCGCGCGAGATCGCGGTGGACATCGTCGCCGCGGACGGCGAGCGTCTGCCCGTGCTCGTCAACTCGGTGCTCGTGCGAGCCGCCGGCGGCGCGCCGATCGCGGTCCGCACGGCCGTCTTCGACGCCACGGAGCGCAAGCTCTACGAGCGCGAGCTGCTGGCGGCGCGCAACCAGGAACGCGCGGCGCGCGAGCGCACCGAGACGCTGCAGCGTCTGACCTCCGCCCTCGCCGATGCCCCGGACGCGCGGACGATCGCCGCCAGGGTCACGGAGGCCGTGTCCACAGCGCTGGGACCGGATCGCACCGGCTTCGCGCTCCACGACCCGGAGCGCGACGAGCTCGAGCGGCTCACCGGGAAGGGCGCTCCGGACGCCGTGCCCGCCGCGCCGGAGTTCCTCGAGAAGGGCGGCGGAGCGAAGGCCTGCCTGCCCTGCGGCGGCCGCGGCGTGCTGTGGCTGGAGTGGGACGCTGCGCGGAGCTTCGGCCCCGACGAGCGCGCGTTCCTGGTCGCCTGCGCGATCCAGGCCGGCTCGGCGCTCGAGCGGGCGCGGCTGCACCAGGCCACGCAGGAGGTCGCGCACTCGCTCCAGCGCAGCCTGCTGGCCGGCGCGCTGCCGAGCGACGCGCGGTTCGAGATCGCCACGGACTACCGGGCGGCGGGCGAGCATCTCGAGGTCGGCGGCGACTGGTACGACGCGTTCGTCCTGCCACGCGGCACCGTCGGGATCGTCGTCGGCGACGTGGTCGGGCGCGGGCTGGCGGCGGCGAGCGCGATGGGCCAGCTGCGCAGCGCGGTGCGCGCGCTGGCCGGGGCCGGGTTCACGCCCGGCGAGGTGGTCCGGCACCTCGACCAGTTCGTCGAGCACGTCGTGCCGGCGCGCTACGCGACCCTCGTGGTCGCGGAGGTCGCGCCCGGCGACGGATCCGTCACGCTCGCCGCCGCCGGGCACCTGCCGCCGGTCGTGATCGGGCCCGACGGAGAGCCGGAGCTCTTCATGGACGGCCGCTCGCCGCCGCTCGGCTTCTCCGCGGAGGGGCATCCCCGCTCGGAAGGGCGGTTCACCCTTCCGCCCGGGGCGGGGTTCCTGATCTACACGGACGGCCTGGTGGAGCGGCGCACCGAGACGATCGACGCCGGACTCGACCGGCTGCTCACGACCGTGCGGGAGGCAGGCGACGTGAGCGCCGGGGCGCTCGTCCGCGCGCTACCGGAGCGCCTGCTCGAGGGCGATGTCATTCCGGACGACGTCTGCCTGCTCGCCTACCGCCGGCTGAGCTGATCACGCAGGAGGGCGCGGCGCGGTCTCGTCAGCCGGTCCCGGCGACGACGAGGATGTCCTCCTCGCGCACACCCGGATCGAGCAGGCCGGCGCGCTCCATCTCGGGCGCGCGCGCGGCGAGCAGCGGCCCGAGCGGGCCGCGCCGCCGCTCCAGCACCTCGGGCTCGAGTCCCGCGTCGCGCATGCGATCGAGCGTGCGCTGCTCGTCGTTGACGGAGGAGTGCGTCACCAGCAGCGCTCCGCCGGGCGCGAGGTGCTGGGGCGCCTGCGCGATCAGCCGGTCCAGGAGCGTGCGGCCGTGGGGCCCCGCCTCGGTGTGGCGCGCGGTGCCGCGGGTCGGGAGCGCGGCCGGGGAGGGCAGGTACGGCGGGTTGGAGACGATCAGGTCGAACGTCTCGCCGGGAACGGCGTCGAGCAGGTGGCCGCGGCGCGTGCGCACGCGTACGCCGTTCAGCCGCGCGTTGAGCTGCGCCGTCGCCAGCGCCCGTCGCGAGACGTCGACTGCGGTCACCGATCTGGCGGCTGCGAGCGCGGCCGAGACTGCCAGCGCTCCCGAGCCGGTACAGACGTCGAGCACGGCCCCGCGCACGCGCGGGTGACCCCTGAGGTGCTCGGCGAGCATCCACGTGTCGCTCCGCGGTGCGAAGACCCCAGGTAATCTCAGGATTCGCATCGGATGACGAGCTACCCATACGCCGGAGACGAGATGCCCGGTGCGGACGCGATCCGTAAGCGATTCGACGGCGTCACCGCGCTCACGATCGGCCTCGAAGAGGAGGTGATGCTCGTCGATCCCGATTCGCTCGACCTCCTGCCGCGGGCGGAGGAGGTCGTGGAGCGGGCCGCAGACCCTCGCTTCAAGCTCGAGCTGCCGGCCTCGCAGCTGGAGATCGTGCTGCCGCCGACGGGGACCGTGGCCGAGAGCATCGCCACGCTGGCCGCCGCGCGATGCGATCTCGCGGCCGCCGCCGAGGGCGTCGGGCTCCTGCTGGCGGCGGGCGTGCACCCGTTCGCGGCGCCGCTCGGCGTGCTCAACCGCGGCGAGCGCTACCGCGCGATCGCGCGCGAGTACGGCGACGTCGCGCGGATGCAGCTCGTCTGCGCGCTGCAGGTGCATGTCGCGGTCGGCGGGCAGGAGCGCGCGCTCGCCGTCTACAACGCGCTGCGCTCGCACCTGCCGGAGCTCGCCGCGCTCGCCGCCAACGCGCCGTTCTACGCGGGCCGGGACACCGGCCTGGCCTCCGTGCGCCCGCAGATCGGCGAGCTGCTTCCGCGCCAGGGCGTCCCGCCCGCGTTCGCGAGCTGGGACGACTTCGCGGACGCCCTGCGCTGGGGCGGCTTCCCGGCGGCGCAGTGGTGGTGGGAGCTGCGGCCGCGGCCTGCGCTGGGCACGCTCGAGCTGCGCGTCCCCGACACGCAGACCACGGTCGCCGACGCCGCCGCCGTCGCGGCGCTCGCGCACTCGCTGGTGGCGTGGCTCGCGGAGCGCCACGACGCCGGCGACCTGCCACGGCCGGCGCCCACGTGGCAGATCGAGGAGAACCGCTGGGCCGCCTGCCGGCACGGCCTCGACGGCGTCTTCGCCGACCTCGCCACGGGAGCGCGGCTCCCCGTGCGCGAGCTGCTCGCCGAGCGCATCGAGGCGCTCGCCCCGACCGCCGCCCGGCTGGGCTGCGCGGGGGAGCTGGGCGAGGCGAAGCGGCTGCTGGGAGCCAACGGCGCCGAACGCCAGCGCGCCGCCGCCGCGGGCGACGCCGAGGCGGCGGCCCGCAGCATCGTCAGCGCCTACGCACCGCTCCGCCCATCGGCCATGCCGGCGGCGAGGTGACGCGCGCCATGCCGACGCTCCCGACGCCCCGCGGAGAGATCACGGACGCGCTGTTCGCCGCGCTGCGGCGCCCCCCGCACGCGCTGCCGCCGCTGCCGGCGCCCGCCGCGCCCCGTCCCGAGGGCGACGAGGACCTCCAGCTCGCGCTCTACTGCTGTTACGAGCTGCACTACCGGGGCTTCGCGGACGTCGACGAGCGCTGGGAATGGGCGCCCGCACTGCTCGCAGCCCGCGCCGCGCTCGAGGAGCCGTTCGAGGCGGCGTTGCGGGAGCTCGCACCAGTGCAGCCGTTCGAGCGCGAACCCGCCGAGATGGACCTCGCGCTGCGCGAGGTCGTCGCGGGCGACGACGGCCCCTCGGTCGCGCGCTTCGTCGAGGCGCGCGCGAGCGAGGAGCAGCTGCTCGAGTTCCTCGTGCACCGGTCGGGCTACCAGCTCAAGGAGGCCGACCCTCACTCGTGGGCCATCTCGCGCCTCAGCGGACCGCCGAAGGCCGCCCTGGTCGAGATCCAGGCCGACGAGTACGGCGGCGGCAACCCGGAGCGCATCCACGCGCAGCTGTTCGCGGACTCGATGCGAGCCCTGGGGCTGGACGCGGAGTACGGTGCCTACCTCGACCACCTGCCCGCGCCGACGCTCGCGACGGTGAACCTGATGTCGCTGTGCGGCCTGCACCGCCGGCTGCGCGGCGCGATCGTCGGTCACCTCGCGCTGTTCGAGATGACCTCCTCGGCGCCGAACCGGCGCTATGCGCGCGGCCTGCGCCGCCTCGGCTTCGACACGCCCGAAGCGACGCGATTCTTCGACGAGCACGTCGAGGCGGACGCCGTGCACGAGAACATCGCCGCCGTCGACCTGGCCGGCGGCCTCGCCGCCCAGGAGCCGGCGCTCGCGGAGCAGATCGTCTGGGGCGCCCGGGCGCTCGTCGCGCTCGACCGCCTCTGGGCCGAGCACGTCCTCGGCGCCTGGGAGGACGACCGCTGCTCGCTGCGTCACCCGGTCGGGCGCGAGCGGTCCTCGGCGGCGCTCGGCGCGCTGAAGCCCGACAGCTTGTGCGTGCCGTCGCAGAACGGGCGCAGCTTGGACTTGCCGCAGCGGCAGAGCGCGATCGTCGATCGCTCGGCCTCGATCTCCCGCCCCTCCTGATCGACGAGCCGGAACGGGCCGCGTACGAGCAGCGGCCCGTCGCGGTACGGCGTGATCACCGCCCGGTCCTCCTCGTCAGGGTCCGGCGCCATCGTGCCCCGGGGCTAGCCGCCGGCGCGACGTCCGAAACCCGTATCGACGGCGTCGGCGAGCTCCCCCATCGAGCCGAGCTCGAGGTCGTAGCCGTAGTCGCCGCCGGGCTCTGGCGTGGCGCCCCAGCCGGGGCGGTCCCGCCGGCGGTTGATCCACACCGACGGCAGGCTCTCGCGCTTGGCCGGGACGTGGTCGTGGAACAGGCTCTGCGCGACGTGCAGCAGCTCGCCGCGCTCTACTCCGAGCCCGGGGAGGGCGGCCTCGAGCGCGCGGAAGTGGTTCTCCGCGGGCTTGTAGGCGCCGACGTCCTCGGCCGTGATGATCGCGGCGAAGTCGCCGCGCAGCTGCTCGTTGCTGCCGGCGAAGCCGGCCCGGTGCACGTTGGAGAGGATGATCAGCCGGTAGTGGCGGCCCAGCCGCGCCAGGGCGTCGGCCGAGTCCGGGAACGCCGGCCAGTCCGGCACCGACCCACCGAGCCGCCGTGCCCAGGCCTCGCTCACCGGCGCGCCGAGCGCCTCGCCCACACGGCGGAACGCGGTCGCGATCACGTCCGGGTAGAGCGCCGCCGGCAGCTCCTCCTCGACGGCCGCCTCGGCGTCGCCGTACGCGAGCAGCAGCGCCTCGTCGTCGGCATCGAGACCGTGCTCGCGCGCCCACGGCCGCAGCAGGGCGGAGATGCCGGCCTCCCAGTCGATCAGCGTGCCGTAGCAGTCGAAGCTGAGGGCCTTGAAGCGGGTGAGGTCCATGGGGCGGGCGCCCGGCGGGTGGTTACTTGTGCTTCGGCCCGCCTCCGTGGCCGTGACCCTTCCCGTTCCCGTTCCCGTTCCCGTTGCCGGGTCCGGCCTGGACCGGTGCCGTGACCGAGGGTCCGCGCTTGTCGTGCGGCACCGTCACGGTCACGGTCCCAGAGCAGCTCGCGCCGCTCGGGTCCTTGGCCACGTAGGCGATCGTGTACACGCGACCGTCGCCGCGGCCGCTGCGCTCGGCCCGCAGCTTCACCTGACCCGCGTTCGGCCCGGCGACGACGTCCGGCGACGTGTTGCCGTCGGCCTTGCCGTTGACCGGCTCGTCCTGGGTGACGCCCGTGATCGTGATCGCGACCGGATCGCCGTCCGGGTCGGTCGCGCCGGACAGCGTGATCGTGCGCAGCTTGTGGTTCGGCGGCCACAGCGACGCCTTGCTCGGTGCGACGCTGCCGCATCCGGGCGGGCTGTTGGTCAGCTCGACGGCGACGAGGTCGACGTAGGCGCCCAGGCCGCCGGAGGCCTGCTCGGGCGAGAGGTCCAGGAACTCGATGCGGCTGGAGGCGGCGGTCGCAACGAAGTCGAGCGTGCGGGTGGCCCAGCTCGTCTGGGCGCCGCTCGCCAGTGGACCGATCTCGGCCGCGGCCGGGCCCGCGGAGACGCGGAAGTGATTCTCGGCGGCCGCCGTGCCGGGGCGCGCCGAGTAGGTGAACGAGAGGCGGTACGTCGATCCGGGGCTGGTGGCGACGTCCTGGAAGATGCGGCTGGGGCCGTTGGAGTCCAGCTCGACGAACTGGTTGCCCGCGCCGGCCGCCGGCGCGCCCGCGACGTGGTCCTGGATCTCGATGCCGGAGCTGGTGGTGCCCGCGCGCGCCTGGTGCGACCAGCCCGGGATCGACGGGAAGATGCCGATGTTGCCGGCCGGAACGTCAGGCGTCTCGAACGACCCGTTCACGATCAGGTTCGGCGCCGCGGCAGCCGTCCCCATCGCTCCGCCCAACCCCGCGACGACCAGCCCTACCCCGATCCAGCGTCGCAACCCGCGCATGGCCCCTCCTCACCTGGTGTCATGGCGACACTAACCCGGCGAACGCGGGCTCGTGTGCGGGGATGTCCGCCTGCGGACCTACGCCCGGGGAGCTGGTGACGCTGCCGGCTCGGGCTGGGGGAACATCCCGACCAGACGCTCGACGGCGTGCCGGTCGCCCTCGATCGCCAGGCCGCCGGCGCGCTCCGCGTCGGCGAGATCGCGGCCTTTCCAGACGACCGCACTGAACGTGTCGGGGTCGGTGTCGATGACCGCGGCCGGGTCCTCCGCGGGACCGCGGCCGAGCTCGATCTCGCCGCGGGCGATGGCGGCGTGGAAGATGTCGTCGCCGAAGCGCAGCTCGTAGGCAGCCCGCAGGTCGCCGGCCGCGTCCGAGTCGAAGAAGGTCCCGAGCGCGATGATCACGGAGTCGGTGCCGACGGGCGCGCCCTCGGGGAACGTGGGGGAGCGCACGGCCCAGGTGCCGAGCGAGATGACGATCGGCTTGAGCTCGCGGCCCCACTCCGTGAGCTCGTACACGGAGGAGCCCGCCGGCGGCGGCAGCGTGCGGCGGCGGATGATCGCCGCGTCCTCGAGCTCGCGCAGGCGCTGGGAGAGCACGTTGGTGCTCGCGGGCGGCAGGCCGGCGCGCAGGTCCTTGAAGCGCTTGGGGCCGAGCAGCAGCTCGCGGATGACCAGCAGCGCCCAGCGCTCGCCGACGAGGTCGAGCGCGTGCGCGATCCCGCAGCCGTCGCCGTACGTGCGCATGGTGGTCATGGCCTGCAGTCTAGTGCGAGTGTAGCTATCCGTACTTCAACTTTTGAACTAGCTGGTAGTTTGGCGCAACCAGCAACCCGAGGAGCCACCTCATGTCCGCCCCGCCGCCCACCCCGACCGCCTCCGATCCACGCCGCTGGAAGGCCTTGGCGCTGCTCTGCACGGCGTTCTTCATGGTCATCCTCGACTCGTCGATCGTGGTCGTGGCGCTGCCGTCGATCGACGCCGACCTCGGGTTCTCGACCGGCGATCTGCAGTGGGTGCTGAGCGCGTACCTGCTCTCCTTCGGCGGGCTCCTGCTGCTCGGCGGCCGCGCGGCCGACCTGCTCGGCCGGCGGCGCCTGTTCGTGATCGGGACGTCCCTCTTCGCCCTCGCGTCGCTCGCCTGCGGCCTTGCCGGCTCCGTCGCGCTGCTGATCGCGGCGCGCGTCGTCCAGGGCGTGGCCGCGGCGATCATGACCCCGACGGCGCTCTCGATCGTCACCACCACCTTCGCGGAGGGCGCCGAGCGCAACAAGGCGCTCGGCATCTGGGCCGCGATCGGCGGCGTCGGCGCCACCGCGGCGTGGCTGGTGGGCGGCCCGATCACGGAGGGACTGGGCTGGGAGTGGATCTTCTTCCTCAACATCCCGGTCGCGCTCGCCGTCGTCGCGCTCAGCCCCGTGCTGCTGAGCGAGAGCCGCGACCTGGGGCGCGGGCGCCGGTTCGACCTCGCGGGCGCGCTGACGATCACGGCCGCGCTGGTCGCGCTCGTCTACGCCGTCGTCGAGGCGCCGACGACGGGCTGGGGCGACGGCCAGACGCTCGGCCTGCTCGGGATCTCGGCCGCGCTGCTGGCCCTGTTCGCCTGGATCGAGTCGCGCTCGCCCGCCCCGCTGGCGCCGCTGCGCGTGTTCCGCTCGCGCTCGCTCGTCGGCGGCAACCTCGTGCTGTTCGCGCTCGGCATGCTCGCCTTCGGGATGCCGTTCACGCTCACCCAGTACGCGCAGGAGGTCCTGGACTACTCGCCACTGCAGTTCGGCTTGGCCTCGGTGATCATGCCGGTCACCGCGGCGCTCGGCTCGATCACCGGGCAGGCGCTCGCCACCAAGGGCGACCTGCGCCCGATCGCCGCGGCGGGCATGGTGCTCACGGCCCTCGGCTGCCTGTCGCTGAGCCAGGTGCGCGTGGACGGCAGCTACCTGGGCGACATCTTCTTCGGGCTGCTGCTGTTCGGGCCCGGCCTCGGCGCGGCGTACGTCGCCGCGTCGATCGCCTCGCTCTCCGGCGTCGCCGAGTCGGACGCCGGCCTGGCCTCGGGCCTCAACAACTCGTCGTTCCAGATCGGCGGCGCGGTCGGTGTGGCGATCCTCTCGACCGTCACGGTCTCGCAGGCGCACGGCGCCGACCCGCTGTCGGCGATGACGAACGGCTTCCAGTCGGCGTTCGCGACCGCGATCATCTTCGCCGCTGCCGGCGTGATCGCCGCCGGCGCCCTGCTCGGACGGCGGCGTGCGCCCGCGGGGGCGCGCGTTGCGGAGCCCGCCACCGCGCGGGTCGACTAGAGCGCCGCGATGTGAGAGCCTCGTCTCGGAACCTCGCACGAAGGAGCAGTCGTGGACACTCCGGCCGGTAGACGGGTCCTGATCGTCGCGCACAAGTCCGTGGCGACGCCGTCGCTCGTGGACGAGGTGCGGGCCCGCGTGGCCGCGGGCCCGTGCAGGCTGGCGCTGCTGATCCCCGACGCGAGCGATCCGGAGGTCGCGGCGTGGACGCTGCGCCGCGCGCGCCGGATGATCTCCAAGGCGGTCGGCGTGCCGGTGGACGGCATCGTCTCCGAGGGCGAGGATCCGTACAGCGGGATCGCGGCGGCGCTGCGCGAGGACGACTACGACGAGGTGCTGATCTCGACGCTGCCCGAGGCCGGCTCGCAGTGGCTGCGCGATGACCTCCCCGCGCGCGTGCGCGACCTCGGCGTGCAGGTCGGCGTGGTGAGCGCGGCGCCGGTCGCGTCCTGATCAGCCGATCGCCGCGAGGTGGCGCTCGGCGAGCGTCATCAGGGCGCGCGTGGCGGGCGAGGGCCGGACGTTGCGCCGGGTGATGAAGGCGAACGTCTCGTGCAGCGGCGGGTCGAGCGGGGCCCTGTGGAGCCGCTCGCGGTACCCGAGCCGGTCCAGCAGGGCACCGGTGACGAGCGTGTCGCCGTGGCCGCCCGCGGCCAGCTCGAGCGCGGCGGAGACGTGCTGGACCTCGATCCGGGGCGCGATCGCCACGCCGGCGTGCTGGGCGCGCTCCGCGAGCTGGCGCCGGGTCGGGTCGTCGTCGCCCCAGCGCGCCTCGGGCAGCACGAGCGGGGTGCGCGCCAGGCGCTCGACGGTCATGGCCCCGCCGGTGCGCCCGGGATCCGCGCTCGCGTAGACGACCTCGAGCCGCGCGACGGCGGCGCCGACCTCGAGGCCGTCGTCGTCGACGGGCAGCGCGACCAGGCCGGCCTCCAGGCGCCCGGCGCGCACCGCGTCGGCGAGCTGGCTCGAGTTCTCGCCGACGACGCGCACCGCCACCTCGGGGTAGCGCCGCGCGAAGTCCTCGACGAGCCGCGGGAGCAGCAGGTGGTCTGCCGTGCTGAAGGTGCCCAGCGACGCCGTGCCGCCGGTCAGCGTGCGGGCGCGCCGGACCGCGTCGGCGGCCTCGCGGGCGGAGGCGACCGTGCGCTCCGCCTCGGGCACGAGCAGGCGGCCGGCGTCGGTGAGCTGCAGCCGCCGCCCGGCGCGGACGAACAGCGCGACGCCGAGCTCCGCCTCCAGGTGCGCGATCTGCTCCGAGACGCTCGGCCGGGCGAGGCGCAGCACGTCGGCCGCGGCGGTGAAGGAGCCGTGCTCGGCCGCCGCGAGGAAGTAGGTCAGCTGCTGCAGCGTCATGTTCCCGTAGGCGATGCCTACGCCA
>Ga0126312_10000697_pt1 | contig 20849 bp, 21 predicted proteins | sample Plot104A_FD_92537 | JGI IMG/M metagenome (GOLD analysis project Ga0126312, IMG submission 92537) | Serpentine soil microbial communities from UC McLaughlin Reserve, CA, USA - Plot104A | ecosystem: Environmental > Terrestrial > Soil > Grasslands | place: USA: UC McLaughlin Reserve, Lake County...
CAGGACGGCGGCGTGCCGGCGCAGTTCGTTGCCCCTATCTGGTCACGACGAACGTGCTGCTGCCGAGCAGCCGACCGTAACGAGCGGCGGAGATCCGACCGAATCCCGGCCAGACGTACCAGCGATACACGCCGGGACGGAGCCGGTAGCGACGCCCCTTGTAGGTCCACGTTCGCCGCAGTCGGAAATTCGTACGCAGTGGCCAGGCGCTGAGCACCTTGCGGCCGCGTACCAGCTGGAGGTTGTAGTAGCTCGCGCCCTTGACCCGAATCCAGGCGAGGTTGGGCGGGGAGGTCACGCGCTCGGCGAGCGCCGGGCTCAGGAGCGCGCCGGTGGCGACGAAGTCGATCTTGCGTTCCGTTCGGTTTGCGGCCTCGTCGATGCCTGCGACTCGGTATTCGTACTTGCGGCCGACCAGCAGGCCTCTGTCGCGATAGCCTGCCGCGGGGCCGCGGTAGACGACTGACTCGCCCTCGCCGTTTCGGCCCGGCGCCCGCAGGACCTCGACAACCTGCGTGTCGGTCGACTTCCGCCAGGTGAGCTCGCAGCTGCGGTTCCCGCGCTTCGCGGTCACGGCGAACAGGTTGGGAGGGGTCGCGTCGTACTTGAACGAGAACCAGGCCCCGGCGACGTTGCCAGCGTTGTCCGTGCAGGAGCCCGCGACGGCGGCGGCCGCATTGTCGGGGCCCCCGTAGCCTGCCGACGAGCAGCCTGCAAGTCCGGAGGTTGCATCCGTCCCGGAGAACGAAACGGCAAGGCCGCGGTTGTACCAGCCGTTGGCATCTGGCGGGCGATCGGCAGCGGCCGAAATCGCGGGGGCGGTCTTGTCTAGCTTGATCGTGACACTCTTGGCGACCTCCTCCTCTATGGGCGGACCGGGCGGCGTGTCGTTCCACGCCCTGCACGTGATTTTGGTGCCGGGCGTATCAACAAGCAGCGTCTGCGTCTGGCAACCGTCGTCTCCCGTCTCGCCTGTGGTCTCCCAGGAGACCGTCACGTTGCTTCGATACCACCCGTTCGACCCAAGCGTCCCAGTAATCGTCACATTGACGTTCACGGCAGCCGGAAGGCCCGAAGCCCCTGGAGCGACCAGCAGCATGCCGATCAGGGCACACAGAAGGACAAGTCGGCGCCAATTCCGGCGCCGACCTCTACGCCGCAGCAACTTAGGGTTCCCGGCCACGGTCGCCCACTTGTTGCCAGCCCCTCATCTCGGAGCTACTACTGCTCCGAAGCTACTACTCCTTTAGGGACGTGTCAACGCGCCAGCGAGGGGCGGGCAGAAGCCCGCCCCTCGTGGGCTGAGCCGCTAGTTGTCGACCCAGTAGGTCGCGGATGCGAGCATCGGCCACTCGCGTTCGGGATCCGCGCGATAGAGCGGGTTCATCGCGAACGACACGACACGTGCCGAACCGGCTGTGTTCGCGCCGTGAGCGACGACCGCCGAGCCCGGGGCACCCGCAGCCTTCCATTCGAACGGCGCGAGGCCCGAGAGGAAGAACCCGGTCAACGGCAGCGAACCGTCGGCCGTCATCGTCCCGGGTATCGACGTGAACCACGTGGGCGGGTCGACGATCGCCGTGTCGGTCGCCCGGTACGCGCCCGTGATGACGCTGCCGGCTCCGCCGGAGTTGTTCCAGCTGATGATTCCGCTGTACCCGGAGCCGCCGCCGCTGTTCGCGACCGCGGTCAGCCCGGTGACCTGACCACCGTTGGTCAGGAATCCGGCTCCACCGGCGCCGACGCCGACGAAGCCACCGCCTCGGGCGAAGTGGGCCGTCAGCCTCGCTCGCGCCGTCGGGAAGTCGGCCGACGGCCAATTGCTCGGGCTGAAGACCAGGTCGTAGCCCGGCAGCGGGTCGGTCGCCGCGTCGTTCAAATTCACAACCCTGTACGGATCGGCAACGAACCCGAGATTCCGGAGCGACCAGACGTTCTGGTCGACACCCGGCGCCGGGCTTCCGGCCGCCGCCATCTGGGTGACGATGACGGCGATCCTGGGAACACGGTCGATCGCCTCTCGTGGCGGCAGGGTGCCCCTGATCGGGTGGAACCACACACCGGCGTCCTCGCCGGCGTCGTCGAGCTGCCCGGCCGCGTTCGCCGGGAAGATCAGGCTCCCGGCTCCGGCCGAACCGCCCGACTTGGTCGAGAACGGCGCGGTCGCGAGCTCGGCAGTGAGCCCGCCGCCGATCAGGCTGTTCCCTACGCGGATCGCCGTCGGCGAGTCAAGCTCGAGCGAGTAGCCGACCGGCTTCTTGCCCTTGGCCGTCCCGCCGTCGAGCCGGTTGGGCCGGCGAATCCGCTCCGTGTCGGCACGGAAGCGGGCCTCGTCGGGAACCGTAATCACGTCCGCGCCCCACAGGTAGCCATGGCTCCACGACGCCGGCGGCGCGTAGAGGATGGAGATGTCCTGCGAGATGTCCCGCCCGATGCCGAGCGCGGTGTCGATCAGCCCCCGCCGGACCTGGTCCATCCGGACGACGTAGGTCCCACGCTCGAGTGTCTGACCGGCATAGCGGTACTTCTTCTCGAGCCGCTCGACCTCGGCGCCGTTGAAGAGCAGCCACTCGACGAGGCGGTTCGCCTCCGGGTCGCTGCGCTGGCTCTTGCCTAACGGGATCACGTAGGCCTGCGGGTACTCGTGCATCCAGTTGTTCGCCACGTCGAACGGCGGCGGGCAGCACACCGGTCGCGGAGCGTCGACGGCCCCACGGCGGTAGAACTCGAGTTGGTCGCGGAGCAAGTCGCTCCGGTTCTCCGTGTCGTAGAGGAGCGTCGACCAGCTCGTGATGTATTGCGCCAGCCGCGCGCCGAGCCGGCCAACCTTGGCGTTTTCGCTGACGAGCGGCCCGCAGGCCGTCCGCGCCGGGGGCGTGCCGGGGACGGGCTGCGTCTGGTTGCACATCTCGACGGTCGAACCGTTCAGCCCGACATGCTGGGCGTACATGGGTGTGTAGAACGGCCCCCAGTCGTCCCAACCCTGTGCGAACGCAGGTCCGGGCGGATTCCCGTCGTCGCAGAGGCCGCCCGGCGGTGGAGGCGTCTCATCGGGGTCCGAGCACCAGTCGTTGATCGGACGGGTGACCAGGAACTCCTCGGCATTCATCGCGGCCTCGTTGGCGTCAATCCGCGCCTGGTTCCACTTCAGCCAGAGGTCGTACTCGATGCTCGGGTTGTGCGGCTTCGTCGTCGCCTCGATCAGCGTCGGCGTCATGTAGCCGTGCAGGTCGAGCAGCTCCGGCGGCTGCCACTCCTGGATCACCGACACGGACGCCTTCGTCTCGGGCTGTGCCTGGGTCAGGAAGTCGCGATTGAGGTCGAAACCGTTTCCGTTCTGGCGGAGACCCACGATGCGGCCGTCCGGGTTCTGGACCACGTTGAAGAGCACGACAGAGTGATCCAGGATCTGGTCGACCTCGGGGTCGGTTCCGTACGGGGTCGTCGCCAGCCGCTCGATCAGCTGCATGGCGGCGTCGACGCCCTCGTACTCGTTCCCGTGGATGCCGGCCTGGATCTCCAGCGGCACCTTGACGCGGCCGTCCATCTGATCGAGCAGTCGCTGCGCCAGTCCTGGACGGGACCTGGAGAGCGAGCGGAGCACGCGCCAGTTGGCGTAGTCCCGCCGTTGGTTCTGTGTCCCCAACTCGTTGATCGTGACCAGGTATAGGTCGCGGCCGAGCGCCGACCTTCCGATCACCTCGACCTTCATCCGGCCGTTGCTCTGTGCGGCGATCGAGTTGAGCGTGCAGCCGATCGCGTAATACGGGATATGCGGAAAGCTCCCGGGATCGCTCCCGGGTAAGGCCTCCGCGGCGTCCGGCATCGGCGTGCCGCACCACGGGGGCTCGATCGCAGCTCCTCCTGTGCTCGTCGCCGCCAAAGGCACGACGAACACGAGGAGGAGCAAGAACCACCTGCTCAGTAGACGGTTCAAGGGCAACACCTCCTAATCCGGGAGCGTTTCCCGACTCTGGCGGGTCCCAATCCTCGAGGTCGGCGCTTGCCTCGCGAAGGGTCCGCCCCTTGGTCAGGATGACAAGGTGCGCAACCTCTTCGATGCGATCGAGGTCTTCTTCGAGACTCTCACCTCGATCCACTGGGCGCCGCTCGGCCTGGCCGTGCTCTGCCACGTGGGCCGGATCGCCTCGCGCTCGCGAGCCTGGCGGAACGTCATCGCTGGGGCGTACCCCGAGACCAACGTCGAGTGGCGGCAGGTCTTCGGCGGCTACTGCGCGGGCATCGGCGCGAACGCGATCCTGCCGGGCCGCGGCGGTGATCTTCTGCGCCTGTACATCGTGAAGCACCGAGTCGAAGGGACGACCTACCCGACGCTGGGCGCGACGCTCATCGTCGACGGCATCTTCGATCTCGTAGCCGCTTCGCTCCTGCTCGCCTGGGCGCTCTGGGAGGGGATCCTCCCCGGCGGCAACGTCCTGCCGAGCCTGCCGGCGATCGATTGGCTCTGGGTGTTCAAGAACCCGTGGCAATCGGTCGTCATCGCCGGCTTCTTCCTCGCCATCGCCCTGATCGCATTTGGGCTCACGTACCACCGCATCACGGCGTTCTGGGAGCGGGTCAGGCAGGGATTCACGATCCTGCGGACTCCGCGCCGCTACCTCCGGGAAGTCGCGCTCTGGGACGCGGCCGATTGGGCGCTCCGCCTCGTGGCGATCTTCTTCTTCCTCCACGCCTTTGGCCTTCCGGCCACCGCCTACAACGCGTTCGCCTATCAGGTGGCCGGGAGCCTCTCGACCGCGCTGCCGCTCACTCCAGGGGGGATCGGCACCGAGCAGGCGCTGCTCGTCTACGTGTTCTCGGGCGTCGCCGCCTCGTCGAAGATCCTGGCCTTCAGCGTCGGCGTGAAGCTGGTCACGATCACCGTCAACGTGACGCTCGGCGTGGCCGCCGTCGTCATCATGCTCGGCTCGGTCCGGTGGCGGGATCGAATCGAGGCCGAGCGAGGACTCTCAGGCTAGAGCGACGCCATCGTCGGCGGCGGCCGATGCGGCCTCGGCCGCCGCCGGCGGCGGCGTCGCCAGAGATCGGCGGGGAGTATCACGCATCGCGTGCTTGACTGGCACAACAGCTTTCAGTAGCTTGGCTCAGCTAGTAGCTACTAACTTTAGCGCCACTCCCGGGAGGAATAGAGTTGTCAGAGAACGGCAGTCGTGACGGCGCGGTCGTAACCGCGCACGAGATCACCCGCCGCTACGGGGAGGGCGACGCGGCCGTGGACGCCCTGCGCGGCGTCTCGCTCGACGTCGAGCAAGGGAAGCTGACGGCGGTGATGGGGCCGTCCGGCTCCGGGAAGTCCACGCTGATGCACATCCTCGCCGCGCTCGACCGCCCGACCGGCGGCTACGTGACGATCGCCGGGACGCGGCTCGGCGAGCTCAGCGACAAGGAGGTCACGAAGATCCGGCGCGAGCACATCGGGTTCGTCTTCCAGTTCTTCAACCTGCTCCCGATGCTGACCGCGGAGGAGAACATGGAGCTTCCGCTGTCGCTCGCCGGCGAGAAGCCCGACAAGGCGTTCTTCGACGATCTCGTGAAGCGGGTCGGGCTCTCCGATCGGCTCACGCACCGGCCCTCGGAGCTCTCCGGTGGACAGCAGCAGCGCGTCGCGATCGCACGGGCGCTCGTCTCGCGGCCGACCGTCGTCTTCGCCGACGAGCCGACCGGCAACCTCGACTCCAAGACGGGCGGCGAGATCCTCGAGCTGCTCCATGAATCGGTCGAGAACTACGGCCAGACGATGGTGATCGTTACGCACGAGGCGCGCGCGGCAGCGGCCGCGGACCGGATCCTCTTCCTCGCCGACGGCCGAATCGTCAAGGACCTCGGCCGCGCCGACGAGGAGCAGATCCTGGAAACGATCCGCGAGGTCACCCTGGCGTGACGCGCGTCGCCCTGCGAGGCCTGGCCGGACGGAAGTTCCGCACCGCGCTGACCGCCTTTGCGATCGTGCTCGGCGTCGCGATGGTCAGCGGCACCTACGTCCTCACTGACACGATCAACAAGGCGTTCGACACGATCTTCTCCGAGTCGTACGCCGGCACCGACGCGGCGATCACCGGCAAGGCGCCCGACATCTCCTTCGAGGGTGAAAGCGCCGACACACCTACCGTGCCCGAATCGGTGCTCGAACGCGTACGACGCCTCGACGGCGTCGAGGCGGCGGCGGGCACCGTTGCCGACGAGGATGCGACCAAGATCCTCAAGCCGGACGGCAAGGCGATCAACACGCAGGGAGCGCCGTCGTTCGGCTTGGGCATCGATCCGACGCAGTCGCGGTTCAACCCGCTCAAACTCGTGGAAGGCACCTGGCCGTCTTCGCCAGATGAGGTCGTGATCGACGCGGGCACCGCCGACAAGCAAGGCTACGGCGTCGGGGACACGATCCGGATCGCGACTCTGAAGCCGGTCAGACCGTTCCGTGTTACCGGCATCGCGCGGTACGGCAGCGTGGATTCGCTCGGCTCGGCGACGTTCGCAGTCTTCACGATTCCGATCGCCCAGGAGCTGCTCGATCGCGAGGGTCAATTCGACACGATCTCCGTAGCGGCGAAGGAGGGCGTCACACCCGAGGAGCTGGTCGCCGACATCAAGCCAATCCTTCCTCCGACGGCCCAGGTTCGAACTGGCGTCGAGCAGGCCGAGGAGGAGTCGAGCGAGGTCGCGGAGTTCACCAGCTTCTTTCAGTACTTCCTGCTCGCCTTCGCCGCCGTCGCGCTGTTTGTCGGCGCCTTCGTCATCTTCAACACCATGTCGATCACGGTCGCGCAGCGCACGCGCGAGCTGGCAACGCTCCGTACGATCGGGGCCTCGCGCGCCCAGCTCCGGCGCGCCGTCCTGCTCGAGGCGCTCGTGATCGGCGCGATCGCATCGCTGATCGGCCTCGCGCTCGGCATCCTGCTCGCTGTCGGCTTGCAGGCCTTGTTCAGGGCGCTCGACCTCGAGCTCCCGACGACGGACATGGTCATCGCGACGAGGACGATCATCGTCGCGCTCCTCGTCGGGGTCGTCGTCACGGTTCTCGCTGCCTTCGTGCCTGCACTCAGAGCGACTCGGATCGCGCCGATCCTCGCCGTGCGAGAAGGGGCCGAGCTGCCGAAGGGCCGACTCTCTCGGTTCACTCCTTACATCGCGCTGGCGGTCATCGCGCTCTCGCTCGTCCTCCTCGGGCGGGCGATGTTCACCGACGAGCTCGACACCGGCCAGCGGCTGCTCACGATCGGCTTGGGCGTCTTGCTGCTCTTCGTCGGAGTCGCGATGATCTCGCCCAAGCTCGTGCGCCCGCTTGCCGCGATTGTCGGCGTTCCGGGAGAGAAGGTCGCGGGCATCTCCGGCTTCCTCGCCCGCCGAAACACGCTCCGGAACCCCGGCCGAACTGCGGCGACTGCGGCCGCCCTGATGATCGGGCTCGCGCTCGTCACGTTCGTCGCCGTGCTGTCGAACGGACTGAAGGTGTCGAATCGCGGCGCGATCGAGGAGCAAATCAAGGCCGACTACGTCGTCACGTCTCAGGACGGCTTCACACCGTTCGTGGCAACGGCCGGCGACGCCGCCGCGAAGGCGCCAGGCATCGATGTGGCGACGAGCGTCCGCGCCGAGGTCGGCAAGGTCGCCGGTACCGACAAGTACGTCACCGGGCTCGAGCCGGACAAGATCGCCAGCGTCTACAACTTCGACTGGGTGGACGGCTCCGACGCCGTCCTCGGTCGACTCGGCGAGCACGGCGCGATTGTCGACAAGGACTTCGCCGAGGATCACCATCTCGAGGTCGGCGACCGGTTCCGGCTGCTGTCGGCGTCGGGACGCGGCACGACCCTCGAGGTGCGGGCGACCTACAACCCGCCGCCGTTCTACCAGTTGCTCGGGTCGGTCAGCATCCTCAAGTCAGAGTTCGACAAGCTCTACGACCGCCCGCGCAACCAGTTCACGTTCATCAACGTTCCGGGCGAGCCGACGCCGACGGCCGAGGAGCCGATCGAGCAGGCGCTCGCGAGTTTCCCCGACGCCAAGGTTCAGACGCGAGAGGCATGGATCACGGAGCAGGACGAAGAGTTCAACTCGTTCCTGATCATGCTCTACGTCTTGCTTGCCCTCTCGGTGATCATCAGCATCTTCGGAATGATCAACACGCTCGCGCTCGCCGTCTTCGAGCGGACACGCGAGCTGGGGATGCTGCGCGCTGTCGGGATGACGCGCTGGCAGGCGCGGGTGATGATCGGAAGCGAGAGTGTGATCACGGCGCTGATCGGCGCCGCGATCGGCCTCCCGCTGGGGATCTTCCTCGCCGGGCTCGTCACCGAGGCGCTCTCGCAGTACGACCTGAGATACGCGATCCCACTCCTGCCGCTGATCGTGTTCGCGGTCGTCGCCGTGCTCGTCGGCCTCGTGGCGGCGATCATGCCCGCGCAACGCGCCGCTCGACTGAACGTTCTGCAAGCGCTCCAGTACGAATAGCCTCAGCGCGTGGAACGCGACGTCTTCGACGAACTCTTCGACGAGATTTACCTAAGCACCTATTCGCCGCGGCTCGGCGAAGTCGACTCCGCGGCGGAAGCGAAGGCGGCGGTCCAGCTCGCCGGCGTCGAGCCGCCGGCCGAGATCCTCGACGCGCCCGGTGGCTTCGGTCGCCACTCGATCCCGCTGGCCGAGGCCGGCTACCGCGTGACGAGCATCGACCGGTCGGCCGTCCAGCTCGAGAAGGGACGGCGCCGGGCCGGCGAGGCGGAGTGGCCGCAGTTCGTTCAAGCGGACATCCGCGAGCTGCCATTCGACGACGAGAGCTTCGACGCCGTCCTCTGCCTCTTCAGCTCCATCGGCTATCGCGGGGAGGAGGGTGACCGGCAGACGTTCGCCGAGTTCCTGCGCGTGCTCCGTCCCGGTGCTGCCGTGATCATCGAGACGATGCACCGCGACCGCCTGATGTGGATCTTTCAGGCGCGTCGTTGGGAGCCCTTGAAGGACGACGCCGTGCTGATCGAGGAGGGGCGCTTCGACCACGTCGCCGGTGAGATCGAGACCGATCACATCCTCGCCCCGGCCGACGGACCGCGCCGCAGCGTCACCTACCGCCTGCGGTGCTACACCGCGACCGAGCTCGTGCGGATGCTGGCCGCCGCGGGCTTCGGCGAAATCGAGGCCTTCGGCGACTACGAAGGCGGCGAGCTCACGCGCGAGTCTAGGCTCGTCGTCCGTGCCCTTAAGCCGGCCTAGCTATTCGGCCGGCTCGTTCGGATCCTCTTCGGCCGCGAGCTGAAGCGACCCCTGCTTCGCCTCCTCGAAATGCCGCTGCTGGATCGGAGTCGCCCACTGGATGACGCCTTGCAGCTCGGCGTTGCCGGCCTGCTCGTTCATCGCGCCGAGCACTTCCCAGTGGCCAACCTCCCCGGCCTCGGCCATGGTCAGGAACTCGAAGCCGTCGAGCCCATCGGCGCCGGCGCCGAGATAGGTCTGCATCATCTCGGTCGCTTCTTGCTTCGTCTCTCGCGCCTTGTCGAGGATCGCGGTCTTTTTCCCGTCGAAGTTCTCGACCACTGACGTCGTCCTTTTCTCGGTCTCCTTCGCCTCCTCGCGCATGCGCGCGAGTGTCTGCTTGAGCTCCTCGTCCGCGACGAGCTTCTCGATCTTTTCGGTTGCGCCCTGCGCGGCCTGCGCGAGGCCGATCACCTCAGCGACTTTCGTCTCCAGATTCGTCAGCTCCGCCATCCTCAACCCCTCCTCGGTCGTTTACGTGCGAAGCTGAATGCCCCGTACTCAGCCAGACGAAACCAGCCGGCGGAGCTGCTCTGCGTACCGAGGCGCGGAGGGCTCGTCCTCGTGGCGGAAATAGCAGTAGACGTCGACGCCGTCCTGGAGCAGCGGGCGGATCCGGTCGGCCCAGGCGCGGAGCTCGTCGTCGTACGGCGGCTCTCGCAGTCGGAGGTAGCGGAACGGCGCCGCCGCGGCGAGATCGTTCACGCGCACGGCGTTGTCGGGCAGCGCAGTCCTGGCGCAGGCCCACGAGTCGTGGCGGAAGTCGAACGCGATCCGCAGCTCGGGGTCGATCGAGCCGAGCAGCAGCTGCAGGAAACCTTCGTCCCGAGCGGAGCCGACGAGGACCCGGATCGGGCCCAGCCGGTCGCCCAGCAGTCGGGCCCGCTCTTCGAACGTGCCGACTTCGCTCAGCCGGAAGGCGTTCAGCTTCGGAGCGAAACGAAAGCCGGGCGGCGTCGCGGCCGCCCACCGCTCGAACTGCAGCTCGGCCGGGAGTCGGTACCCGGTCGTGTTCAGCTCCACGCTCGGCAGGCGCTCGGCGTAGTAGGCGAGGAACTCCGCCGGCTTCGCTTCGAGTGGATAGAAGCCCGGCTTCCACGACGGGTAGGACCATCCGGAAGTGCCGACATATAGCCCCGTTACACTCGCTGAGATGTCCGTCACGCCCGAAGTCATAGCCCAGGGGTCGATTCCGGTCCTCGACCACGGCTTCGTCCGTCTGGACGAAGCGATGGCCGACGATCTCTCCGTCGTCAACGGTGCCCGGGTCAGCTTCGCCAGGCACAAGACGGAAATGGACGACTCCGACGCCGGCCTGATCAGGTTCCTGCTGCGTGAGAAGCACGCCTCACCTTTCGAGCATGCGGTCTTCCGCTTTCACATCCGCTGTCCGATCTTCGTCGCGCGCGAATGGTTTCGCCACCGCTGGTCTTCTTTCAACGAGTTCAGCATGAGATATGCGAAGGCGACCGACGACTTCTACATTCCGGCGCCCGAGGATGTCCGCAGCCAGGTCGGCAAGCCGGGGGCGTACTCGTTCGAGCCGGTGTCGGACGAGGTGGCGGAGACAACCCGCGAGGAGCTGCGACAGGTCTACGAGGCCGCGTACGCTGCCTACGAGAAGCTGGTCGAGCTCGGCGTCGCCCGCGAGCTGGCGCGAGCGGCCCTTCCGGTCGGCGCCTACACCGAGTTCTACTGGACGGTCAACGCGCGGTCGCTGATGAACTTCCTCGCGCTGCGCAACGCCGAGGCGGCGCAGCGTGAGATCCGCCGCTACGCGGAGGCGTGCGAGCGGTTCCTGGCCGAGCGGATGCCGGTCACCTACGAGGCGTTCGTCGCCGCCGGCCGCACCGCGCCCTAGAGATGGTTGACGCCACGATCTCGCGCGTCCGGCTGCGCGATCTGACGCGTCTGGGCCGCTCCCGCCTCGCCGCCGCGCCCCAGAGCGGCTAGCTCGCGCCCCGAAGCTGCGAGCTCATGGCATCACCCATCTAGATGCGGTCGCTCCAGAGCACGCGGGTTTCGCCTCGCGTCTGGGCGTCCCAGAGCATGACGGCCCAGCCGTCGAATCGCTGCAGGTCGTAGGCCGCGATCATGCGCACGGTCGTCCGGTTGCCGGAGACGTTGAAGGTTCCGCAGGTGACGATCGGCTTGCCCTTCTTCGTCAGCGCGAGGGTGTAGTAGTCGCCGTCCGAGAGGTGGTCGAGCCCCCACACGGTCACCACCATCGGCAAGTTCCCCCTCGCGTCCCGAACACCGATGCCGATCGCGCCATCCGTGTCACCCGCTCCTTCGAGCTGAACGGTCCGTGCGATCTTGATCCCGGCTGCGGGCCCCTCATCCGAACCGGGCGAGCCGGCGAGGAGGCCGATGAGAAACGCCCCGAGGACGGCGGCGCCGATGAGGACCAACCGGGGACTGAGGCGACGCCGCGGGAACAACACGTGCCCCCGTGGCGGCGGTGGCTTCAGGAGCGTCGAAGACAGTTCCGGCGGCGGCTCCGTCGCGACCAGCAGATCATGAACCCGCCTCAGGCGAGCCCGCTCCTCGGCGTCCTCGACGCCGTCCACCAGCTCCTCGAACTGAGGCCGCCGGCTCACAGCCGAATCTCCTGGGGTCCAGAGCGATGTCTCACAACACGTCCTCCAACATCTCGCCAAGCCGGGCGAGCCCGGTGCGAGTCCTGGTCTTGACCGTCCCCAGCGGGACGCCGAGCAGGTCGGCGATCTCGGACTGAGAGCGACCACCCCAGTAGGCGAGCTCGATCACCATGCGCTCGTTCTCCGGGAGTTCGGCAAGCGAGCGGTGGACTCGCCAGGCCACCCAGCTGGACTCGGCGCGGTCGGCAGGCGTCTCCTCGTCCGAATGCTCGTCCGCTCGCTCCACGGGCGGCTCGCGGCGCACTCGCCCGTTGTCGACGATCGCGTTGCGCGCCACGGCGTAGAGCCACGGTGCGCCGGGCCCGCGTTCCGGCCGATAGCTTCGGGCTGCGCGCCAGACCGAAGCGAACGTCTCCTGGACGGCGTCCTCCGCGCGACCGCGATCCCCGAGTCGGCGGAGCGCTAACCCGAAGACCGGACGCGAGTAGCGTCGATAGAGCGCTTCGAAGGCGCTGCGGTCGCCGTTTCCGACCCGGCTGATCAGCTCCCCGTCGCTGACATCCGATGGCACGGGCTGAATGGTTGCGGCTAGAGCCGCGCGCGGCAAGCTGGCATCAACAAGCAGGACCGGTGCCGCAGCAGTCATAGCCCCTGGTTCTACGGAAGCGTGGCGCGCCCGGATTGGAGCAGCCGGCCGCCGTCGACCACGAGCGTCGTCCCCGTGACGAAATCCGCTCCGGCGAGAAAGAGGACCGCCTCGGCCACATCCTCGGGCGATCCGAGACGCCCGACCAGCGTTTCCGCGGCACGGCGCTCGACCTGATCTGGCTCCACCGCCACCGATCCCGGGGCGATCCCACAGACGCGCACGTCCGGAGCCAGCGCGCGGGCGAACACCCGCGTCAGCATCGCCTGCGCGGCCTTGGCGGCGCAGTGGGCCGCGAACGACGGCCACGCCTGATACGCGGCGACGTCCTCGATCATCACGACGACGCCTCTAGACTCGCGGAGAAGCGGCGCCGCCGCCTGCGTGACGAAGAAGCTGCCTTTCGCGGTCGCGCCCAGCGCCGCGTCCCAGTCCGGCTCTTGCACCTCCTCCACGGGCAACGGCGCGAAGCCCTCGCCGGCCGCGTTGACGAGCAGGTCGAGCCCGCCGAGGCGCTCGGCCGCCGCTCGCACGACGCTTCGTGCGCCGTCGGCGGTCGCGAGGTCACCGTCGGCGCGCCCCGCCGGGAACACATGCCACCCCTCGCGCTCGAGCCGCTCGGCGATCGCCGTGCCCACGCGTCCGGTCCCTCCCGTTACCAGCGCCCTCATAACGAAGGGAACTGTAAGGAGTTGTATGAAGTTGATTTGGATTGGCCATTTCTGGGATTCGGGGCGTCAAGCTTGGGGCATTAGCCGCTCATGAAGGGGGGTTCTCGGCACATGAGAAAGGCACTACTGCTTGCCGCCTCGATTCTCGGGCTCGCCGTGGGCGCAGTCGCACTGGGCGCCGTCACGAGGGTGGTGGCCATCAAGCCGAACGGATTCAGCCCGGCCACACGAACGATTCAGACGGGTGACAGCATCCGCTGGCGCAACGACGACACTGTCAACCACCAGGTCGTCGCCGACAACGGCCACTTCGCGTCGCCGGTCCTGAGGCCGCGGCAGTCGTACACCCGGCTGTTCAACACGGCGGGGACGTTCCGCTACCGCGACGCGCTCGAGCCGGCCGAGCGTGGAACCATCGTCGTCCAGGGTCCACCACCGTCCGTCTCGATTGCTGCTTCGGCCGGGGCGGTCTTCTATGGCGCCGGCATCAGGCTGACCGGATTCATCTCGTCGGGCGCTGCGAACCAGAGGGTTGAGATCTGGGAGCGCCCGTACGGTCAGGCGTCGTTTGTGAAGACCGCTGAGCTCATGACGGTGGCTGCTGGCGGCTACGACTGGTCGGATGTCCCGACCATCCTGTCCGAGTACCAGGCCAGGTGGGGCAACCGGACAAGCGCCGTCGTCATGGTCGGCGTCCGCCCGCGGATGACTTTGATCCGCCGCGCGCCCTGGTTCGTCACCTCTGCCAAGGCCCAGACGTCGATGGCCGGACGCTGGGTCTACGTGCAGCGACGCTCGTCGCTCAACCAGTGGGTGAACATCAAGAAGGTGCGGCTGGGCAGCTCCGGAGCGAGGCGCTTCAAGCTCGATCTCCGGCCCGGACGCAACGTCCTGCGCATGTTCATGACCACGAACCAGGCCGGCTCCGGCTACCTCTGGAGCCACAGCCCGACGCTGTTCATCCGCAAGCGATAGTCGGCTAAACGAGAGCCGGCGGAGCGCTATGCTCCGCCGGCTCTCGACCGTTTGAAAGGAGCCCCCTTGGCCACGCTTGCGTTCAGTCACGAAGAGATCGCTCCGCGCGAGCTGAAGCCGCGCCTCTACGAGCTCGACGGCATCTCGCGCGAGACGGTCGAGGCGCACTACAAGCTCTACCAGGGCTACGTCGCGAAGCGGAACGAGATCCTCGGGAAGCTCGGCGACGTCGATCTCGCGTCCGCGAACCAGGTCTACTCCGAGGTGCGGGCGCTCAAGGTCGACCTCACATTCGCGATCGGCGGGATCAAGAACCACGAGATCTACTTCGAGCACCTCGGCGGTGACGGCGGAGACCCCGACGGTGCGATCGGCGACCTGATCGAGCGCGACTTCGGCTCGATCGCGAGCTGGAAGGCCGACCTGACTGCCACAGGGATGGGCGGACGCGGGTGGGCCTGGACTGCCTACGACTGGGACGAGGGCCGATTGTTCAACTACATCGGCGACACGCAGAACACGTATCCGATCTGGAACGCGACGCCGCTGATCGCGCTCGACGTCTACGAGCACGCGTACTTTCTCGACTACCAGACCGACCGCGCGTCCTACATCGACGCGTTCTTCGCGAACCTCGACTGGACGACGGTCAACAGTTGGGTGAATGGCTACGCCATTCCCCTTCGATGAAAGTCTCCCGACTTTCATCGACCCTATGAAGCCGGGCGCGGTTAGCGCCGCGCGCGGCCCAGAAGCGCAGCGGCGCTTCCTTCTCTAGGTGGCCTTAGCGGCGGAACCGCCACAGCCGGTTCCGCGGCGTCTATGAGGCCAGCCAGTCGCTCAGCTCGGTGTGACGCTCGAGCGGTTCGGTGCCGGCGAGCTCCTGCCGCAGCTCGCCGACGGTTCCGTACCGCTCGGCGACAACGTCGTGCGTGTGGATCGTCTCGAGGTTCACCTGCCGCGAGAAGAGGAAGTCGCCGTCACCCAGGCCGGGGTACGCCTCGAGCGTGCCCTGCAACGCGAGCCGCACGGAGTCCTCCACGAAGCGCGGCTGGAGGTGGGCATGCTCGACGACGAACAGCTCGTCCGGCCGCTTGAGCACCTCGTACACGGGTGAGCTCATCGACGACTCGACGATCGAGACGAGCTGCTCGGCGTTGACCAGTTCCTCGCTCCCGACGAAGAGCGTTCCGCGTCCGCGCTGATTGTGGGTCGCGAGCGGCACGAGCTCGAGAATGCGCTCGACATCGTCCCCCGCGAACCCCGCATCTAGCAATCGCGAGCTCGCCGCGCCGCGCACCAGGCCCTGAGCGCAAGGGCAAGCGTTGATCCCGGTCGCCTCGACGCCTACGACTCGTCGCACTCCGCGGCCACTCGCTGCGGCGATTCCGATCAGCGCGACCATCTCCTGGGTCGCCAGATCCGTGACCGGTGTGCGGCGTCCGATCGGATAGCGGGCGACGATCCGGGTCTCGGCCCGGCCTGCACCCTGCCGCTCGACGACATGCTCGGCGATGTGCGCCGCCAGGTCCTCGATCAGGAACGCCTCTTCCAGGACGACCCGCTCGATCGCTTCCTCGAACACCTCCGGGAAGCGAGACATGTGCACGCCCTTCTGGGCGCTGTCGAGGTCGACTGCGCAGTCGATCTCGGCAGCGATCAGCTTCTCGGTCTCGCCGTAGCGAATCCGAATCGCCTTCGAAACGCCTTGAACGCCCGCGCGGGACAGGCCGAGCCGGACCTCCGGCTCCGAAGCCTGCAGATCGTCGAAAAAATGGCGTACCTCGGTCATCCATGCCAACCTAGCAAGGCAGTCGTGGCCTCCCAGTCGTTCGCCCAACTCGTCTCGCTCGCTTGCCATGACCTCCGAACGCCGCTCGCCACGGCTTCGGGCTTCGCTCACACGCTGCAGCGACTCGACCAACTCGGGCAGCCGGCCGACCGCTACGTCGAGATGATCAGCGCAGCGACCGATCAGCTCTCCGAGCTACTCGACCTGCTCAGCGCCGCCGCACGGATCGAGGCGGACCGGTTCGAGCCCCGGCTGCTCCGGACGAGCACGCGCGAGCTGGCGGATACAGCCGCCGCGCGGATCGAGGACGGCAGGGCGTCGGTCGAGGGGGACGGCGTCGAGGTTCAGGCGGATCCGGACTGGGGAGCGACGTCGCTGTCCGCCCTCGCGGAGGCGGCACGGCGGCACGGCGGTCTCGAGCAGATCACGATCACCGTTGCTGGGCCGACGATCTCGATCGCGCCGATCGTCGACGACGCTGGGGTGATCGCGGTCGGCGACGACCTAAGAGATTTCGCCGCCGCCGTCGGAGCTCGGGTGCTCCAAAGCGGTGGAGCCGTCGTCGAGCTCGATGGCGAGGCGCTCCGCGTCCGCTTTCCGCCCTCCTAAGGATTGAGCCTCTAACAGAACGAAGCCTTGTGCGTCGGGCCGCGCTGAGCGGCGCGAGGCGGCGTCCTCGGTCTCGCCCGTATCCTCCGGATACGAACGAGACGCTGCGTCCTTGCCTCGCACCACCCATCGCCCCGACGACGAAGCGTCATTCAGTTAGAGGCTCTCAGCGCAGGAGCCGCGACAACCGCCGGTCCTTGAGAATCCGCCCGCCGGTCTGGCAGGCAGGGCAGTAGTAGATCGTGTGCTCCTCGAAGTCGACCTGCGCGATCGGCGTCCCGCAGACGTGACAGGGCTCCGCGAGCTTCCTGTGCACGCGATACGTGCGCTGGTCGTTCGCGCCGCGCTCGCGAAGCTCGAGCCCGCGCGCGAGCTCGGAGTCGATCGCTTCGGCGAGGCGCGCCACCTGGGCCGGGGTCAGGTCTTGCGTCAGCGCATAGGGCGAGAGCTGCGCGTGATGGAGGATCTCGTTGGCCCACGCTCGCCCGATCCCCGCCACCACGCGTTGGTCGCGGAGAAGCGAGTGGAGACGGCGTGACTCCTCGGAGCAGATCTCGGCGAGTCGCTCGGCGCCGATGCCGTAGGCCTCCGGCCCGAGATGCTCCAGCTCGGCCTCGGCCTGCTCGGGCGAGAGCAGCCAAACGCCGGCGCGTTTCTTCGCACCCGCTTCGGTGAGGACGAGCTGCGCGCCACCCTCGAACTCGAGTCGGAACGCAGGCTTCTTCGGACCGGCCTCCCCGGCGCGCAGGTATTTGAGCCGCCCTGCGGTCATCAGGTGGAGGAGCAGCACGAGCTCGCCGTCCTCGGTCGGAAAGAGCAGCCGCTTCCCGCGGCGCTCGACGCCGTCGAGGCGGCGACCCTCGAGCACGGAAAGCGGCGGATCGAAGGTCTTCAGCGTCGCGATGTGCGCGGGCCCGGCCTTCGCGATCGGGAACGCCTGGACGGGATCGTCCAGCTGCCGCCTCCACGCCTCCATCTCCGGGTACTCCGGCACTTATCGTCTCCCGCTCATGGAGCCGATCACGGTAGCCGTCCGCCGCGGGGAGACGGTTGAGTCCCGGCACCGCGTCCATGCCGTCGCCGTCCAGGATGGAACGGTGATCGCGGAGGCGGGCGAAGGCAGCCTCGTCACCTTCATGCGTTCCGCGGCCAAGCCGATCCAGGCGCTACCGCTGACGCGGGCTTTGCCGGAGCTTTCCGAGGAAGAGCTCGCGATCGCCTGCGCTTCGCACCTCGCTCGCCGCGAGCAGCTCGCCGCGGTGCGCTCGCTGCTCGCCAGGGCGCCTGCCGGTGAGGACGAGCTCGAGTGTGGCGCGGTCGGTGACCCACCTGCGCCGATCAACCACAACTGCTCGGGCAAGCACGCCGGGATGCTCGCGCTCTGCCGCGCTCACGGCTGGGACTCACGCGGCTATCGCCTACCGGACCACCCATGCCAACGCGCGATGCTCGCCGAGGTGGCGCGCGCCTCCGACCTCGCCGAGGACGGGCTCGAGACCGCGATCGACGGCTGCGGCGTCGTCACCTTCGCCCTACCGCTCGAGCGGATGGCGCTGGCCTTCGCGCGGCTGGAGCGTCTCGACGGCGGCGACCGGGTCGCGGCGGCGATGCGAGCCCATCCCGCCCTGATTCGCGGCCCCGACAGCGTCGACACCAACGTCATGCGCGCACACGAAGGCTGGGTCGCGAAGGGCGGGGCCGAAGGGCTCATGTGCGCCGCCGGTCCCCGCGGGCTCGGCGTCGCGCTGAAGATCGAGGACGGCAATGGAAGAGCGATCGGGCCGGCGGTCGCCGCGTTCCTCGCCAGGCTGGGCTACCCGGTCGAGAAGCTCGAGGACGCGACCGTCGAGAATGGCCGCGGCGAGGTGGTCGGGGAGATTCGAGCCGAATGACCTGTGTGGAAAAAAGTGTCGACCACCTGTGGAAGGCGTTGTAGTATCGGGCCGCCGGAGGGGAGCCGGGTCGACAGCCGGCACTCTTCGTGCAGAGGTCGAACCTCCCCGTCCCAGCACGAGAAAGCGAGGCCCCACTTGCTTACGGTCGACATCTCGCTCCCCGACGTCGAAGAGCTCCACAAGCTCGTTCAGGAGGGTCAGGAAAAAGGGTTCCTCACGTACGACGAAATCGTCTCGGCGCTCGAGGAAGTCGAGCTGACGAAAGAGCAAGTCGAAGACTTCTACACGTATCTGATCGACCACTCGATCGAGCTCATGGAGGGTGAACAGCACAAGCACCCGCCTCATGAGCAGCCGGCGCTCGCCGAGGAGGATGCGAACGCGAAGACGCCTAAGCTCGACCTGACCGTCGAGCCGTCGCTCGACTCGCTGCGCCTCTACCTGCGCGAGATCGGCAAGGTGCCGCTGCTCACCGCCGACCAGGAGGTCTATCTGGCGAAGCGGATCGAGCGCGGCGACATGATCGCGAAGACCCAGATGATCGAGGCAAACCTCCGCCTCGTCGTCTCGATCGCGAAGGGCTATCTCGGACGCGGCCTGTCCTTTCTCGACCTGATCCAGGAGGGATCGCTCGGGTTGATCCGCGCGGTCGAGAAGTTCGACTACCGCAAGGGCTTCAAGTTCTCGACCTACGCCACCTGGTGGATCCGCCAGGCGGTCACGCGCGCGATCGCCGACAAGGCGCGGACGATCCGGATTCCCGTGCACATGGTCGAGAAGCTGAACAAGGTCGTGCACATCGAGCGCCAGCTCGTCCAGCGGCTCGGGCGCGAGCCGGAGCCGGAGGAGATCGCCGCCGAGCTCGAGATGACGACCGATGAGGTGCGGGAGATCCTGCGCATGTCTCAGCTCCCGGTCTCGCTCGAGAAGCCGATCGGCGAGGAGGAGGAGTCCGAGCTCGGGGATTTCGTCGAGGACGACACGGCCGAGTCTCCGTTCGACACGGCCTCACTGACCCTGCGCCGCGAGGATGTCCAACGGGCTCTCGACTCGCTGCCCGATCGTGAGCGCCGGGTGATCGAGCTCCGCTTCGGGCTCCTCGGTCATCAACCGTTCACGCTCGAGGAGGTCGGCCGCGCATTCGGCGTCACCCGCGAGCGCATCCGGCAGATCGAGAACAACACGCTGAAGCGCCTCGAGACCTTGCCCGAGGCCCAGGGACTAAAGGACGCGTCCGCCTAGCCCTACGCCGCTTCGTTCGCGTCCGGCTCGACGCGCTCGAGCGGCATGAACAGCTTGCAGTGAGGGCACTTCAGCCCCGCCTGCTCCGACTGGGGGGAGAGCACTTCCGCGCGAAACGGCTTCCGGCAATGGACGCAGATCACGTCCCGGACGGTGCTGGTGCCGACCATGCGCCGAAGCTAGCAACGGTGTCCGAGAGGCCAGCCCTTTGTGAGCGAACCCCAACGTTCGTGCTCAGGCAGCGAGCCTGAGCTCGGAGAGTTGAGTCGCCTCCGCAACGAGTACTCGCCGGTGGAACTGGAGAACGAGCGCACCATCAGGTCGTAATGCTCGTGAGCACATCTTCACGAGACGCCGAGAGGGGCCGCGTCCGTCATGGGGCGCGAAGACCGCCTCCGGCGACTCGCCCGCGAGCTCCGGCCGTTCGCGCCGGAGAGCTTCAGGCCGCCGCGTCGACGAGCGCCTCGGTCGCCGTCCGCGGGGACATCACCTCGCCGGGCAGCGTGAGCACGCGAATGCCGCAGAACGGTGTTTCGGTCATTGCTCGAGCTAGAGCGCCTGGTCGCCGCCGACGAACGCCTTGAGGCTCTCGTAATCCTCACGGCAGGCCGGGCATCCGGCAAGGTGGGCCCGGAACCCCGGCACCGCGGCCTCTGCATCCGCGCCGGCCAGCTCGAGCTCGACGTAGCGGTCGAGCTCGTCGAAACACTCGTTGCAGCCGATCTCGGCCTGGCCGGGGCCGAGCAGTCGGCCCAGAGCCTGCTTCAGCTCAGGACGTTCCATCACTCCATCACCTCCAGCCGGTCGCCGAGCTCGGCGCGGAGCTTTCGACGCGCGTCGTGCAGCGTCTTGTAGAGCGCGCCGCGTGTCGTCTCCAGACGCTCCGCCAAGACGTCGATTGGGACGCCGTTCAGTGCGAGCGCGACGAGCACATCACGCTGATGCGGCGTGAGCGCAGTTTCGATCGCATCCTTGAGCTCGCCCAGCAGCTCGCCCCGCTCGACCTGTTCCTCAGGCCGGCCCGACTCGCTCTCGAACATGCTCCAGCTCTCGGGCTCGAGCGGGATCTCGCGGCCCTGCCAGGAGCGCCGCCGCAACTTCGCGGCTGCCTCGTAGAGCGCGAACTTGTAGACCCAGGTCGTGAAGCGGCTC
>Ga0126312_10000698_pt1 | contig 20846 bp, 21 predicted proteins | sample Plot104A_FD_92537 | JGI IMG/M metagenome (GOLD analysis project Ga0126312, IMG submission 92537) | Serpentine soil microbial communities from UC McLaughlin Reserve, CA, USA - Plot104A | ecosystem: Environmental > Terrestrial > Soil > Grasslands | place: USA: UC McLaughlin Reserve, Lake County...
AGCAGGGGCCTGTCCGTGGTCCAGGAGACCCTGTCCGCCTTGCGGGTGGTCAATGCGTTCGGCCAGGAGCAACGCGAGGCATCTCGATTCGTGGATAGAGCCTCGGCCGGCTCGCGCGCCCGCCTTCGCCTTGCCTCGGTCCAGGGCATGCTGACGCTGCTCATCGGCCTAATCACCGCCGTCGGCACCGCCGCAGTCCTGATCGTGGGGGTCACCCAGGTCAACTCCGGGGCGATCACCCTTGGCGAGCTGCTGATGGTGATGGCGTATCTCACGCTCCTCTATCAGCCCCTCGAGGACATGGGAAAGAAGGTGGCCGACCTTCAGTCGGCGTTTGCCGGACTCGAGCGCGCCTACGCCCTCCTCGACGAGATTCCCGAGGTCCAGCAGCGCCGGCACGCCCGCCCCCTAACCCGCGCCAAGGGCGAGATCGATTTCCGAGGCGTCTCGTTCGCCTACCAGCGGGAGTCCCCCGTACTCGATGACGTGTGGTTCCGGGTGGAGCCGCGGGGCTTCGTGGGCATCTCGGGCGCCACGGGGGCCGGGAAGACAACCCTCGTCAGCCTCTTGACGCGGTTCTACGATCCCAATGCCGGACAGATCACGCTCGATGGCGTCGACCTGCGGAATTACAGGATCGCCGATCTCCGCAACCAGTTCGCGATCGTCCTCCAGGAGCCGGTCCTGTTCTCGACGTCGGTCGCCGAGAACATCGCCTACGGGCGCCCGGGGGCGGATCTGGACGCGATCCAGGACGCCGCTCGGGCTGCCAACGCCCATGACTTCATCGCCGCGCTTCCGGACGGCTATGACACGCAGGTCGGCGAGCGCGGGATGCTGCTCTCTGGCGGCGAGCGTCAGCGCGTCTCCCTCGCTCGGGCCTTTCTCAGGGACGCCCCGATCCTGATCATGGACGAGCCGACGAGCGCGGTTGACGTGACGACCGAGGAGGCGATAATCGACGCCGCCGGGCGCCTCGCCGAGGGACGCACGACGCTTTTGATCACGCATCGGCCGAGCGTGCAGCTGCGCTGCGAACGGCTTCTGCGCGTGGACGGAGGCAAGGTCCTCGATACCGATCGCCCGCGTGCTCCGCAACCGCCGACGGGGAAGCCGTCATTGCTCGAGCGGGCCCGCCGGGCTTCCAAGACACGCGATGAGGGATCGGGGCTGATCGCGAGGATCCCGCTCGCGGGTAGGAACAGGGGGACGCTCTCCGGCGCCGAGCCAAGGTCCCGCGGCTAGGAGCGCAGTGGCCACGTCACGACGAGCCGCGACCCGCGCCGAGGCCCGCAAGCCAACGCCGGAGCCCTCCGGTGGAGCCTCGGACCGCTCCGAGCTGCCCTCGAACGTGTACGTCGGCGCCGGCTGCATGCTCGAGCGCACGCGCGATACCTTCGCGCACTATCGGAGCACCCAGGACCCGGGGCTGCAGCTCGGCGAACATGTCCGCGTCTTTCAGGGAACGACGTTCAACGTTGAAGCGGATGGGTCGGTGGAGATCGGCGAGGGCTCCATCCTCGCAGGGGTCATCTTCATGTGCGCGGAGGCGATCACCCTCGGTAGGCGGGTGGTGGCCTCCTACAACGTCACGATCACGGACTGCGACTTCCATCCCCTCGACCCGGACTTGAGAAGGCGCGATGCGATCGCCATCGCGCCCGAGGGCGACCGGAGCCGGCGCCCGCAACTCGCCACTGCGCCCGTTGTGATCGAGGACGGGGCATGGATTGGGATCGGGGCGATCATCCTGAAGGGGGTTCGGATCGGCCGAGGCGCCCGCGTCCACGCGGGCGCGGTCGTCACGAGGGACGTCCCTCCGGACGTCACCGTCGCCGGCAACCCCGCCGAGCCGATGGACGCGAGCCAACACGAATGACCCTGCTCGCCCACGACTGGTATCCGGCGGAGGTGCCACCCAACGTCACTCTCGGCGAGCGCAGCTGGCTCCACAGCTCGTTTGCGTTCGTCCACCACCGCAGCGAGCGGGACCCCAGCGTCCGGATCGGTCCCGACTGCGGTCTCTACAAGGGCACGTACTTCGACCTCGGGCCCCAGGGCCAAGTCGAGATCGGCAAGTGCTGCACGGTCAACGGTGCGACCTTCTCCTCGAACGACCGGATCGTGATCGGCGACTACGCGCTGATTGCCTACGGCGTCGTGATCGCGGGCTCGGCCTTCGCCGTCCCTCCCGACGCCCGCGCCGCGATGGGCGAGGACAGCCGGTTGTTGGAACACCAGCGGGAGGTCAGGATCGGCGACGACGCCTGGATCGGTTCCAGGGCGGTAGTCCTCGGCGGATCCACGGTCGGCAATGGGGCAGCCGTCGGAGCGGCCGCCGTCATCGACGGCGAGGTGCCCGACTACGCGATCGCGGCCGGTAACCCCGCACGAATCGTTGGCTGGGCGCGACCGAGCCACCCGGCCTAGATCGTCGATCTGCTGCAACGAATCTGTTAATTGGAGCGCCATCGCTCGCGTATTCTGCGAGCGCCGATGGCGCTCCTCGAGGATCACGTGCAATGGATTGCGCTGGGCTTGGTGCTCATCCTGGTGCTCGGCACCCTGCTCATGGCTCTTCGGGCCAGGCGTAGATCGCTTGCCCATGCGATGGCAGCCAACGCGGAGCGCGTGGCTGTGGCGAACCGCAAGGCGGTGCAAGAGAACGCCGGTCTCCGCGAGCGCGTCTCCCATCTCGAGCGCGAGATCCAGTGGTACCGGGCAATTGAGGACAAGCTCAGCAGCACCCTTCGGATCGCGCAAACCACCGCCACCGAGCGCGAGCAGAGGGCAAGGGAGGAGTCGGAGAGAATCCTTCGTCGCTCCCGTAGGGAAGCCGGACAGATCGTCCAACACGCGCACCGGCAGCGGGACCGCGTTCGGGGCGAGGTCGAGCGTCTGGAGAGTCTGCGCGAGGAGCTGGTGACCAGCTACCGGGCATTCGTCGGGGCGGCACTGGAGCTGCTCGACGAGGAGACGGCCGGGATGGACGCAGCAGCCGGCCGCGGGCAGCCGAGCTCCCAGCGACCCGCGATCGGCCGTAAGGGCATCCAGCAGCCACGCGCAGGTGAGGCGATGCGCCGAGGGGCCCCGACCACCGCGAATGGCGATGGCGCCCGGAACAGCCAGAACGCCGAGCCTCGGTTAACGGAACCGGCGCCCACCCAGGAACTCGAGCTAGAGGATCTGCTGGGTGTTCGCTCACCGCCCCATCCTCCTGGGCAGCCTCTTAAGCCCAAGAGTTGAAGGCTCGAGTCCTCCACGGTCCATCAGCTGAGGTCCTCGTAGAGTCCCGACCGTGCCCGAGGCGCGGCAACTGCGGCTGATCAACTGGCCTTTTCACAACGGCCTGCCCGGAATCAGCATGGGCGCCGGAGCTGCCCGCATGGCCCATGACGCGGAGCTGCGTCGCAGCCTGGATGCGTTGGGGTGGCGGGTCGTTGACGAGGAAATCGAGCCCGTCGAGGTCTCGGCTCCTGAGATCACCCGGGTCATTGAGCTTGTTCGTCGGTTGGTTATGCGGGTCGCCTCGGCCATTAGTGCCGGCTCTTTCCCGCTCGTCCTGGCGGGCAACTGCAACAGCTCCCTTGGCACCGTCGCCGGTGCAGGTGGGACAGAGCTGGGGGTCGTTTGGTTCGACGCCCACGCCGACTTCGACGAGCCGGACGGACGGGCACTCGGCGCTGCGCGCCGCGTCGTCGAACCGATCGTCACTTCGTTGCACGATTGACTCCGCCGGCCTGAGCTGGGCCAGTCTCCGAGAATCGTGAAGGCCTGGATCAGGGGGACACCGACTGTAGGTGTGAGGCCAGTCCACCATCGACCAGGTCGTGCACCACGAACCCAGCCCGGCCGGCGCTCATCTCGAGTCGATCCGCGTGGAAGTCCGGCCTGAGCTCGGCGTACGTGCTCGGGGCGATGACCACCGTGCGTCCCGCCAGCTCGCCGGCCACGGCCCGGTGGATGTGTCCGCCCACCAGCCGCAGAACCTGCGGGTTGCGATCGATGACGCGACGCAGGGCATTGCGATCGGCGGGTGGAAGCCCGATCCCGTCGATGGCCTCGATCCCGATCGAGATCGGGGGATGATGCATGGCGACCATCGTCGGCCGATCAGGCGCCGCAGCGAGCTCCCGTTCCAGCCAGGCCAGGCGCTCCGCGTCGAGGTGACCCGAATCCTCCCCCGGCACCTGGGTGTCCAGCACCACCAGTCGAAGCGGACCAACATCGGCCGAGTACTGCACGTATCCGTCGGTCAACGGAGCGCCGAAATGGCGGGGGAGCGCTTCCCGATCGTCGTGATTTCCGACGACGACGTGGATCGGGACACCGAGCGGAGCCAGCAGCGCTCCTACCTGCTCGTACTGGGCGTCCGTGGCCGCGTCGGCCAGATCGCCCGAGACCAACACCCCGTCCGGGTGTGGATTCAGCTCTCGGACCACTTCGACAGCCGCTGCGAGCCTCGCGACCGACTCGTCGTCGACCCAGTTCGCGCCGATGTGCGGGTCGCTGAGCTGGACGAGCACGGACCGGCGTCAGGCCGTGGACTCGCCTCGAGGGCGATGAAAGTGCATGATCATCAGCGCCGTGCGATGGGCATCTCGCTCCTCGGGAGGGAGCTTCGCGAGTCGCGGCGCCGCGTCCGCGTGCAGCTCAAGCGCGCGGTCGACGACCGAGTTGAGTAGGTCCACGACCTCTTCGTACGCCTCCTCATCGAGTTCGAGGGGGGTGCGGGTGACGTGAGTCTTGGGATCGTCGAAGCTCTCGGCCTCGGCTGCGGCCACGACATCCCCCCAGATGTAGGAAAGGATCTCGCCGAAGAGCGCGCGGCGTACGGAGTTGGGAAGTTGGGCCGACATCTCGTCGTCGAACCACGGCCTGATCTGGGCGCGGTAGAAGTGCTCGAGCGCGCCGCGCACGGGCGCCGTCCGAACCTGCTCGATGGCACCGTTCTCAGCCAGGATCTTCGTGTGGTAGGCGACGTTTCCGAGGGGCTCATCGAGCTCCGAGGCGATCTCGCTCGGGCTGGCGACGCGTTGGTTCAAGACCACCAGGATGCGAAAACGCAGCGGGTGGCTTAGAGCCTTGATCACTCGCTGATCGGGCGTGTACTCCTTAGCCTTGCCGGTCATGCTTCGATGAGCGCTCGATGCAGCTTCGCTCGCGGTGCAACCTGACCTTAGCCCAGATTCGTAGCCCCCCGATGGCGTTCTCGCAACGCGGGAACGCCTCATCCGGACCGACGACCCCCTGTGACGGGGGCCAATGGCGGGATCAGTCCTCAGCTCACCGCTTTCTCCACGAGCGCGACGATCCTTGCCTCTTCGGTGGCAGTCAACTCCTTCAGCGCGAAGGCGGTCGGCCACATGGGGCCTTCGTCGAGGTTCGCCTTGTCGCTGAAACCGAATGTCGCGTACCTCGCTTTGAACTTGTGCGCGCTCTGGAAGAAGCAGACGACCTTGCCGTCCTTGGCATAGGCGGGCATCCCGTACCAGGTTCTCGGCGAGAGGGCCGGCGCGCTGGCTTTGATCAGGGCATGGAGCCGCTCGGCCATGCCGCGATCCGTTTCCGGCATCTCGGCGATCTTCGCGAGCACGTCGCTTTCCCCGTCTGTCTTGCCCGCGCGCGCCTTCAGCTCTTGCGCGCGCTCCTTCATCGCGGCTCGTTCCTCGTCCGTGAATCCCGTGGACTTCTTGTTGGTCACGGTGGTGCCTTTGGCGGACTTCCGCGTGTTCTTCTTCGGGCTCATAGAGACCTCCTCAGACTGACTTGGGTTTGGAAACCTCGGCGCTCAGACGCGGGCAGCACGGGCTTGATTCCGTGAGAAAGAGCCGGTCATGGTCACTCCTGAAGTCATAGATCACATCGAACCGGCCTGTAGGTTCGCGTTAAGACGATCCTTCCTCCGGGTGGATCACGAGCATCGCAACCCGGGCGTGGTAGTGGACGTACGCGCCGACGCTGCCGAACAGGCTCGTGGCGACCCTTCCCCGTCCGCGCGAGCCCATGACCAGCAGGTCATGGTTGCCATGGTTGATCTGCTCGACTATGCGCTCACCGGGATGCCCGTACTTCAGGACCGTGGTGACGGGGAGGTCGTGCGGGATGCCGTCGGCCGACTCGCGTAGGAGCTTCTCGGTCTCGTTCGTCGCCTCGTGCTCGAGCGCTCCGACGTCGATGCCGGAGCGGTAGGCGAAACTCGGCACCTCGGGTGCGACGGCGATGATCGTCAGGCGGGAGTTCAGGGCCTCCGCCAGCTCGGCGGCAGCATCGAGCGCAATGCCCGCGGTCGCCGAGCCGTCGACAGCCACAAGGATGTTTCGGAACACGCCGTCCCGAATGATCGCTGCAACGACACGCGGTTGCGTCTTCAGGGCCTCGGCAGCTCGTCGTTGGCTCGTTAGGGTGGCCTCGCGAGCGGCATGAGCTATATCGACAACACGTGGGTGGCGTACTCATTCGACGAGCCGGTCGCCCCGGAGCGGATCGGGCGGTCCCTCGAGCGGGTGGGCTCTCACTACGGGGAGCTCTGTGCCGACCCCGTCCACCACCACGCGCACGTGGCCTCGACCCTCGGGATGGCGCTCTTGCGACGCGACGATCCCCGGCTTCGCTGGGCGCACTGGGCCGAGGACGGCGGGACGATGATCGCATCGACGAACGCGGTAACGGGATGGCAGGAGGTTGGCGGGGACGTCGACGTGGCTCGGGCTCCGCTGGAGCTGGGGCGGGCCCTGACCGCCGATCCCGGGCGCCTATCGCGGCTCACGCCGCCGTTCGTGGTCGCCGTCCTCGACTCCGAGCGCGAGCGGCTCGTCATCGTCAACGACTTCCTCGCGAGCGCCCGTCTGTACGAGATGCGAACCCCGGATGGTTGGGTGTGGTCGAACCGGCTGGGGGCGCTGCCCCTGTTCGCCGGGATCGAGCCCGAGCTCGATTCGGAGGGCTGGGCGATTCACGCTGCCGCGGGTTGGTTCCTCGGTTCGACCACCCCGTTTCGCGGCGCTCGCAAGGTTCGGCCGGGCACAGCAATCGCCGTCCAGGGCTCCCCCTCCGGCGCGACCGTCGTCCACGACGAGACGGACGCGGTCCGCCGGCTGGTTGGTCCCAGGCGGGCATCGCTCGCCGAGCAGGCTGCCGACGCGGCCCGGCAGTCCGTGGCCCTCTCGCGCTCGCTTGGGGCGATCTGGAGCGCAGAGCCGAACATCAACATCTCGGGTGGGAGGGATTCACGCATCTCGGCGGCCGGGGCGATCGTCGCCGGCCTCGACGCGAAGTTCCGCACGATGGACATCGAGCCCGGTGAGGTCGACGCCGTCAGGCAGCTGCTGGCGGCCGCCCCGGCGCCGGTGGAGCATGGGGTGATGACCATGGATCGCGGCGAGCCAGACGACTCGCTGGAGGAACGCATTGCGGCGAGCCATCTTGTCCACGACGGCGTCGCGAATCCGATGGGCGGACAGGGGTCGATCGCACTCCCACAGGAGGGCTTCGTCGCGCCGCTCGTCACGGGTCACGGTGGCGAGCTGGGTCATGGCTTCTACTACGACCGCGCGAGGCTGCGCCGGGAGTTGCTGCCGGCGACGCGAAAGCGACTCATCCGGCGGCTCGAGCGCTCCGGTCGCCAGCGCCACAACTCGGCCCGCGAGGACGCCTATGCCCTCTACATGGCCGAGGTCGAGCGAACGCTGGACGAGGGCCGCTCCCTCGGGGTGAAGGGCGCCAGCCTGCTGGACTACTACTACCTCGCTCAGCGGCTGCCGTTCCGGGCGGGCCTCGGATCGCGAAACGACCGTTACTCCGCCTGCGTCACGCCCGCCTTCGTGCGGGGTTGCTTCGATGTCAGTCCCCGCCAGCGGACCGGTGCGGCGTTCCACCGGGCGGTCCTGGAGGAGCTGATCCCGGCGTGGACCAGGATCCCGTTCTTTCACGGCGGCGGGGGTCGCATGCGTCCGATGAAGCGTCCGCGGATCTGGGAGAAGCCGCGGCACTCCCACGACATGGAGGAGATGCTTGCCAGCCCGGAGCTCTGGACCGAAGCCTTCGACCCGCAGCGCATTCAGGCCATGTGGCGCGAGGCGAAGGCGGGGGAAGGGCATTCGCACTATGAGGCGGCGTTCATGCGGATCGCGTGGCGAGTCTCCTTCGTCGAGCACGATCGGCTGCTCGCGCGCCGGGCCGTCGGGCAGCCCGGGCAGCGCGAGATGGCGGGTTAATCGCCGGCGGACCTCGGGTAGCTGAACGATGATGCGTTTCTTCTACGGCGCCGCTCACGAGCAATTCCCACCCGAGGACCTGCTCCGCCAGGCTGTCGCGGCTGCGCGAGCGGGTTTCGACGGCATTGCCGCCAGCGATCACCTGCAGCCCTGGTGGGAGCCAGGTGAGGCCGGCCACGCGTGGGTTTGGCTGGGCGCGGTCGGCCAGGCGACGAATGACGTCGCGATCGGGACGGCGGTGACGCCCCCGGGGCCGCGGTACCACCCGGTGCTGATCGCGCAGGCCTGGGCCACGCTCGAGCGCCTGTTCCCAGGCAGGCCTTACCTGGGATTCGGCTCCGGCGAGTCCCTCAACGAGTCTGCGCTCGGGGTCGAGTGGCCATCGGCCTCCGACCAGGTCGACCGGATGGAGGAAGCCCTGGAGATCATCAACGCGCTGTTCGCCGGCCGCCGGCTCACCAGCGCGGGCCGCTTCTTCAGCACCGACGGCGCCTACCTGCACACCAACGCCGATCGCCGCCCGCCGATCTACGTCTCGGCGTTCGGTGCCCAGGCCGCCGGGGTTGCCGCCCGGCGTGGCGACGGGCTCTGGACGCTGGCGGATCCCGAGACCGCGCCCGACGTGATCGACGCGTACCGGTCCGCGTGCGAGGACGCCGGCAGGGAACCGGGTGAGATCGTCCTTCAGGCCCAGTTCTCGTGGGCGGAGGATGACGACGCCGCCCTGGAGGGTGCCCGGGTCTGGAAGGGCGCCCAGCCGGACGAGTTCTACACCGACGACTGGCACCACCCGCGAGCGATGTACGAGCACGGCGAGAAGCAGGTAAGCGACGACCAGCTCAGGGAAGCGCTGATCATCTCCTCGGATCCCGAGGTCCATGCCGATCGCGCCCGCGAGGTCGAGAAGCTTGGCGCCACGACGGTGTCCCTGATGAACTGCTCCGGAGCCGATCCGTATGGGGCGATCGACCTATACGCGCGGGAAGTCTTGCCGGCCCTCAAGTCCGTACGCGCCTGAGGCGCTCCGAAAAGGCACCCCAAGCGACTGACTCAACGCAATTGGGGATTTCCCGTTGCTATGGCAACGTCAAATCCCCAAGCGCTGGCTAAGGCGTACCCGATGCCGCAGATGCACCGGGAGTCGGCGCCTGGCACCCGCGACGCCGGGAGTAGTTGAAATCCGCACAATCGGGTGTAGCCTCAACCGGGGCATCCCGGAAGGGGCCGCGTAACGCTGAGGAGAAGATCATGCCTTGGATCGGAAGAAAAAAGATTGCATTCGTTCCGTTGTCGCGCCCCAATGCCCATCCACCGGATGTCGTTCCACCCGACTGGGAAAACGACATCCTGCGGCGGGTACTGTACGATCCCGATCCCACAACGGGCAAGGATAAGTCGCTCCGCGCCTTCATCCACACTGTGTCCTCCGGTGTCGCCGACCTCGATGCGATCGTGACGGAAAGGCACAGCGTCGATCTCCAGGACGTGGCCCCCTCCATTCTCGACGGCGAGATCGGCGCCCGGCTGCGTGCTGAAGGTTGCGATGCGGCAGCGATCGTGATGCTGGGCGGGCCTGGCGCAGGCTCGAACAGCGGCTTCTGGTCCCGTTTTGTCATGCTTGAGCGCGTCGGCATTTGGGCCATGGAGCTCATGCACGGTCTGACCGGCTTCACCGATATCTACCCGTTCGGCGATGACGTCGATCAGCAGGATCCCGTGATGGGCCTATACGACGAGATGTCGGCCGCAGGCGGCACACATCCCTCCGCTTACACCAAAGCCGGTATCCAGTGGCTCGAGCGCGCCACGATTGCAGAGCACACGGGCCGAGCTGGTGTGTACGCACTGCACGCGATCAGCCTCGCCCAGCCGCCGCCGACTGGGCGCGTCGCAGCCGTGAAGATCGGGGCGGGTGTGCCTTACCTGATGGTGGAGGCCCGTCTAATGGCTGATCAATTCGACGCAGGCATTCCCAAAGAGGGTGTGATCGTTTATGCGGTCCAGACGCCTGATCCCCTGGGACATCGTGTAAATCACCTTCGCCCTTTGATCCTTAAGACGCCGCAGGCGATTTCAGCTGGTCAGGCGTTCGTTTCCGGCAACGGGATCGGCGTCAGTGTCACCGCCTCCATTCCGGGCGGTTTCGTAGTTGTCGTGGAAGACCGAAATGCTCCGTTCGAAACCGGCCAACTGCTGTCCTATGGCGACGCGGGAACTCCCGGTAATGTTTCGAGCCCGATGACCGTCGGCTTTGGCGGGTGGCAGGATTTCCAGTTTGTCTTCGATGGCAGGAACGTGGCCGGTGAGAACCGTATCTACGCCGTTGACCAAGCCGGGCAATTGCTGTCGTACGGGGACGCCGGAACTCCCGGCAATGTTTCGGACCCGGTGACCGTCGGCTTCGGCGGATGGCGGGATTTCGAGTTTCTCTTTTCCGGCAGGAACGTGGCCGGTGAGAACCGTATCTACGCCGTTGACCAAGCCGGACAATTGCTGTCATACGGAGACGCCGGAACTCCCGGCAATGTTTCGGACCCGGTGACCGTCGGCTTTGGCGGATGGCAGGATTTCAAGTTTCTCTTTTCCGGCACGAACCTCGGCGGTGAGAACCGTATCTACGCTGTGGACCAAGCCGGGCAATTGCTGTCATACGGAGACGCCGGAACTCCCGGCAATGTTTCGAGCCCGGTGGTCGTCGGGTTGGGCGGATGGCTGCAGTTCAAGTTCCAGTTCGCCGGCAGAAATCTCGCCGGTGAGGACCGCATCTACGCTGTGGTTGCCTAGCAAGAGCATGGAGCGGACGTGCAGGAGCGACGCGGCTCATGCCCCGCGTGTGTGCCGGGCATGGCACGTAACTACTGAAAGTCCGGAGCTGTCGTGAAGGGGGCTGAGAACCAGTCCCGTTCGTTTAGCGTGCGACCGGACCGGGAACACGATCCACCTCTGCCGGGATTGCCACCAAGAGCGACGTATCCCGCGATCTGAGGCGGGTGCGGAGCGAGGTTCTCAGAGTAGGGTGGCAAAGCTGATCCGGAGCGCGTTCCGTAACTAGCCAGAGCGGGCTGGGAGGCCCGCGGTCGGCGCTCAGACGAGATACTGGTGGTAGGCGAAGCAGGTAAAGCTGCAGTTCTTGCTTGCCGGTAGAGCCAAGGAAAAGAACGACATGAAAGCGACCGCGGAACATGAAACCGACCGCTGCTCTGGCCACCGACACTATCTATAACTGGACATGGCCCAACCTGAAGATCCTGATCGCGGGCCGCTAGACCTGGACCAACCTGTCGAGCCGCAGCTCCCTGACGGCTATCTCGATCTCTACAAGCTCGCGGTCGAGATGGCCGATCGTGTTTCTGGGAGACGGACCGCGGCCAACAGCTTCTTTCTCGCTGTGCAGACGGCTCTAGTCACGCTACTCGGGGTGGACGGGCTAAGCCAGCAGGCTGTGGCCGGTGCAGGCTTGGTGCTCGCGGGCGCATGGTGGCTCTTATTACGGAGCTACAGGAAGCTGAACGGAGCGAAGTTCCAGGTAATTACCGAGATGGAAATGCAGTTGCCGGTGGCCGTCTTCAAACAGGAGTGGACAGCGCTTAAGGGCGGCGGTACGGCGGTGAAAAGACGCCTTCGCAACCGATACGCGGAGCTCGGGGTCGTGGAGCAGGTTGTCCCCGCTATCTTCGCCGTCATTTATGTCGTTGTCATGATCACAGCCGCGTGACTTACATGGATGAACTTGCCGAGGAGATCCGCGGCAAACTCCCTGATGAGCTTGTGCCGGAAGGCGAAACCGACCTGTTGTTTCGGTTGTACGCACTCCTCGCTCTGGCAAAGGGAGAACGAGTGACGGCCGCCGATGTTCACAACGCTTGGGCAGCGTGGATGCAGGAGAGGGATCCCGAGCACCCCGCGATTAGACCCTTCGACGATCTGAATTCCAATGCTCAGGAAGCCGACGAGCCATTCGTCGACGCGATCAGGGCAGTGATTGGCACGCGATCGGGCCGAAACCGCCTCTGAGCCCTCCGAGGGCCGAGCGCCCTAACCGCCGAAGGCGCTCCGGATTAGTTTTCCCCACCTACCACCAGAGCCGATGCCGGCCTGGGTTCTCTTTATACATTGAGCGCGGCAACGTGGTTCGGGTTATCCGAGAGCGTTATCAAGGTCAACACAGCGGCTTTCGGGTCGAGACTTGCGACCCGGGCGGCGCCCTTGTTACCTTCGCTCGCTCGCGGTAGCCTCACGATGCCGACAGTTCGAGGGCTAAGAGGAGGACGCTCGGTGGCCCATGAAGGGGCAGTCTCCGGAGACCAGCGGCCCAATTTGGGTTGCTGCCCGACTGCGGACGGGGACCGCGCAGACGAGTCTCCGGTGCGCGCACGGCTCGCCAATCAGAGTCGTTGCTGGCCGAGCGGGTCGAGGGTCTTGTCTCGCAGGAGCTCGCGGCGTGGGTCTCACAACGCGAGGAGGCCAACAGGCAGCTAGCAGACTGATCATGGATCGAGAAGGCGAATGAACGTGACCAGTGAGGGGAGCCCTCCGGGACCGAGGATCTTCATCACGTACCGCCGTGAGGAGACGGGCGCCCACGCGGGGCGCCTCTACGACGCCCTGGCGGTTCGGTTCGCAGAGGACAACGTGTTCATGGACGTCGACCTGGCGCCCGGGGTCGACTTCGTCAAGCGGATCGGCGAGGCGGTGGGCGCCTGCCACGTTCTGATCGTGGTCATGGGACCGAACTGGGCGACCGTGAAGGATGAGAGCGGCATACCACGGCTCGCGGATCCCGAGGACTTCGTCCGGCTCGAGGTCGAGACCGCACTCCGGCGCCCCGAGGTGACGCCGATCCCGGTGCTCGTCGCTGGGGCGAAAATGCCAGATCGAGACGAGCTGCCGCCGGAGATTCAGGCGATCACGCGGCGCAACGCACTGGAGCTCAGTGACCTGCGCTGGCGCCAAGACGTCGGTCGCCTGATCAGCACCCTCGATGAGCTCCTCTCGGAGATGAGCCCTCTACCTGGCCCGCCCTCTCCTGTCCCCGGCATCACTGCGGATAAGAGGGCTCCGGTAACCGCCCAGCCGGAGGAGACCGCACCGTCATCAACCATTGCATCCGGCAAGCCCGTGGTGGGAGATTGGGTCCGACGCCACTTACCAATCACAATCGCAGCTGCCGTGATCGCTATCGCTGGGCTGGTCTGGAATACGGATGTGTATTTCCGGATGTTGAGAATGCTTCCCTGTCATATCTTCAGTTCCGCGACGCACAGGCGGCCAGTACGGCTCTCGCGAACGCGACCGCTTCTTTGCGCAGCAATGGCTACGCGCTTTGTCAGCTCAACGCGTCGGATGAAATACACCGCCTCTACCCGGACGCTCGAGCGGATTGTCTCGAGTCACAGAGTGAAGGTGTGATCATCAACTGGGACATTGACGAGCATCGGTCGCCTGTTATGGGCAGCGCTACATTTGATCCTGGGACCAGCAAGGAAGCCGCGCTGAGCGCGTGGAAGGGAGTCATTGAACCTGACTGAATCATGGGATCTACTCCTCGGACTCAGCTGCCGGTCGAATGCGCTGTTCCGGCGCCGGCGGAAGCACCAGGGTCCAGCCGCAAGGATCCTGAGGTAACAGCCGTGGTACCCAACTGAGCGAAACTCAGGTCACCTCAGACCACCTGAGACCCTTGAAAGAGCCCATACCACCGGGAAAGCCCACGGGCGATCTCGTAAGGCTGAGTCTGGATCGGATCTAGCTGTGTGCCAGGGGTGGCGCGCCTCGGCCGGCTAGAGGAACAGTCGCGGGCGCTTGCGAGATCGCTCGGTTCCGCTCGGACTTTGGCGGGGTTTGCAAGCGATCTGACAGGGTACGAGTCGGCCAATCGAGTCCACGGGAGGCGGAGAGATAGGCACCTCTTGGTTAGGCTACGGACGGTCGGTTTCGCCGCTCTGGCGTGCATTGCCATCGGCGCCGTCGGATGCGGTAGCTCCGGCACCGGAGGTCCCGTGACGCTCAACTGGTTCGTCGCGACTCAGTCCGGGGGATCCATCCAGAAGGTCGCTACCCAGTGCACCAAGGCGTCGAATGGGCGTTACAGCATCGAGGTCCAGCTCCTTCCCACGGATGCCAGCCAGCAGCGGGAGCAGCTAGTCCGGCGGCTGGCGGCGAAGGACTCGACGGTCGACCTGATCGGCATGGACGTCATCTGGACGGCGGAGTTCGCCAATGCCGGCTGGATCGCCCCCTTCCCCAAGCCCCAGGCCGACGAGGTGACCAAGGACGTCTTCCCGAGCGTGGTCAAAACGGCGTCCTTCGAGGGCAAGGTATACGAGGGCTTCACGGTCTGGGCGAACGCGCTGAGCACCTCTGGTACCGCAAGGACCTCGTGAAGTCGGCGCCCAAACCTGGGATCAGATGATCGACGAAGCGGACAAGCTCGCATCCGACGGCAAACCGCACTACATCCAGGTCCAGGCGAACAAGTACGAGGGCTTCACGGTCTGGGCGAACGCGCTTATCGCACCGGCGGGCGGAACCATCCTCTCCGGGCCGACGACCGTGTCGTTGCCGGAAGGTCCCACCGAGGACGCCATGAAGGTGATGGGCACCCTCGCGGCCTCTCCAGCGGCCGCTCCGAACATCTCGACCTCCGACGAGGACACGGCGCGCCTCGGCTTCGAGGATGGCAGCTCGGCCTTCATGGTCAACTACACGTTCGCGTACGCCAGCGCCCAGGAGAACGCGCCCGACGTGGCCAAGGACATGGGGTTCGCCAGGTATCCGCGCGCCCTGCCCGATCAGCCGAGTGCGCCCCCCCTCGGCGGATTCAACATCGGCGTCGGCGCCTACTCCGACAACCAGGACCTGGCATTCGACGCCGCCTCGTGCATCGGCAGCGACAAGAGCGAGCTGACTGCCACGGAGCTGGATGGGCTGCCGCCCAGCCGTGCGGACCTGTACACGAACAGCCGCGTTCGCCGCCTACGCGATCGCTCGACTCAACTTCCCGGGCAAGAGCATCATCCTGGGCGGCGCGCTGGCCATCGCGATGTTCCCGGCGATCTCCACCATCGGCCCGCTGTTCGACATGTGGCGCTCGATCGGCCTCTACGACACGTACCCTGGGCTGATCATCCCGTACCTGACGTTCTCGCTTCCGCTCGCGATCTACACGCTCGTAGCCTTCTACCGTGAGATCCCATGGGACCTCGAACAGGCGGCTCAGGTGGACGGGGCGACGCCATTTCAAGCATTCCGGAGGGTGATCTTGCCGCTCGCCGCTCCGGGGACGTTCACCGCCGCGATCCTCGTCTTCATCTTCTGCTGGAACGACTTCCTGTTCGCGATCACGCTGACGTCCTCGAACAACGCCCGCACCGTCCCGGCGGCCCTGGCGTTCTTCACGGGCGAGTCGCAATTCACCGCGCCCACCGGAAACATCGCCGCCGCGGCGGTGATCGTGACCATCCCGATCATCATCTTCGTACTGTTCTTCCAGCGCCGCATCGTCGCCGGGCTGACCGCGGGCGCCGTGAAGGGATAACGGTGCGTTGCCGGCCCCCACGCGCACGCCTGGCGGCATCGATGCCGGTCAGGCGACGTCCTCGTCGGCCGGCGTGGCGCTGCCACGCCACGCCGGCTGCGTCCTTGCCTGGCCGGCATCGACACTCGCCAGCCGCACACGCGGGAACCGACACAGCACCGTAGGAGGAGGGAGAGGAAATTGGCCGAGATCGTCCTCGACAAGGTCACCAAGCGCTATCCGGACGGCTTCGAGGCTGTGCAGAACATGGACCTCGACATCAACGACGGCGAGTTCATGATCCTTGTCGGCCCGTCCGGGTCCGGCAAGTCGACGGCGCTGCGGATGATCGCGGGCCTCGAGGACGTCTCGGGCGGCGAGGTGCGCATCGGCGACACGGTGGTCAACCAGATGGCCCCGAAGGACCGCGACATCGCGATGGTCTTCCAGAACTACGCGCTTTACCCGCATATGAGCGTCAGGGAGAACATGGCATTCCCGCTGAAGCTCGCCGGGGCTCCCAAGGACGAGATCGACAGCAAGGTGCAGGAGGCGGCCAAGATCCTCGACCTCACGGAGCATCTCGACCGCAGGCCGGCCAACCTGTCCGGCGGCCAGCGCCAGCGCGTCGCGATGGGCAGGGCGATCGTGCGTAATCCGAAGGCGTTCCTGATGGACGAGCCGCTCTCCAACCTCGACGCGAAGCTCCGAGTGCAGATGCGCACCGAGGTCTCGCGCATCCAGTCGCGGCTGGGTACCACCACGGTTTACGTGACCCACGATCAGACCGAGGCGATGACGCTCGGCGACCGCGTGGCCGTGCTGCGCGGCGGCGTGCTTCAACAGGTTGGGTCGCCATCCGAGCTCTACGAGCACCCGGTGAACCTCTTCGTGGCCGGATTCATCGGCTCGCCATCGATGAACTTCATGCCGGCCAGCATCGACGGCGATGTGGTTCACCTTCCGATGGGCGAGGTCCGACTGACCGACGAGTCGCGAAAGCTCGCCGGCGGCGTCCAGGCGGGCCAATCCGTCGTTGCCGGGATCCGACCCGAGAGCTTCGAGGACGCGTCCCTCGTCTCGGACGATGTGCGAGATATCGGCGCGACCTTCAAGACGCACATCGACCTGGTGGAGTCGCTCGGTGCCGAGAAGTACGCGTACTTCAGGGTCGAGGAGTCGCAGGTCGAATCCGACGAGTTGCGCGAGCTCGCCGAGGACACCGGGTCAGCCGAGCTCGGCGCGACCGCAGGTCAGGTGGTCGCCCGGGTCGAGTCCGCCAGCGGCATGGAACGGGGGACCGAGGCCGAGCTGTGGCTCGACTCCCGCAAGATCCACTTCTTCGATCTCGAGACCGGCCGCAGCCTGGCGGCTTCTGCCTGATGCCCATTTGACGTGGTTAGGGGCCAATGGCACCTCAAACCGGGTCAAGCCGATCGAGTGGCCCCTACCGCAGCTCCTTGCGGAGGCTGGTGGACCATGGTGTCCTCGTCCCTTGACGATCGGCGCAGTGAGTCACGGACGCGTTCGACGACCTCGTCGTTCCATTCGTGGGTGCGGAGAAGCAGGTCCCGAAGGCCGGCGACGCGCATGTAGGCTTCCGTCTCGGTCCCCGAGGCGATCAGATCGGCGTCGCGGAGCATCTGGACGACCGGGGAGTACTCGTCGCGGAACCAGCCCTCGGCGATCGCCTCGCCGGTCATGAATTCGCCCAGCCCCTGCATGGCACGAAATCCCCAGGCCTCGACGCTCTCGGCGAGCTCGGCGTAACGCCACTCATCGCTCAGCTCGATCCGGTCCCGGAGCTCCGGCGGCAGCGGGACGCGCTCGAAGAAGAGGCGCTCGTGGCTCTTCAGCGCCAGGTCGCGGAGGCTGGTCCGCTGCTCCGCGCCCACGGTCGTGACCACCTCGGTGACGTAAGCCTCGATGCTGTCCACGCCGAGCGCACGTGCGACGGACACTCGATGATGGCCATCGCGGACGAAGTGGAGGTCGCCGATCCTGTACACGTCGATCGGCGGCATGGATTGCCCGCGCCTGATTGCCTCGGCGATGCCCTCCCATCGGCGACGTACGCGCCCGGACGTGGGGCGAAATCGCCGGTCGAAGTCGCGGGAGCGGTCCACGGTCCCCACGATGGAATCAAGGGGTATGACGCGAAGCCCGATGCGCTTCTCGCCCCGCCACCCAAGCGCCTCGACGACCTCGTTGAACGGCAGGATGACATTGACGTCGTCCGGCTCGCGGCGCAGCCGGCGAGCCAGCCGCGACAGGGCCTGCCGCCGCCGGGCTCGGCTGAAGTCGGTCTGCGCGTCCTGGGTCGGGAAGCCGGTGTCGGGCATGTGTGTGGATGAGGGGATTTAGCCCCGAAACTGGCTGGTGCCGTTCATGGATTCAGCGTACGCCGCTACGGCGTCGCGGTGACCGGTGACCCGGCCTCCGCGAAGCGGGCGCGCAAGACCTTCTTGTCGAACTTGCCGACGGATGTCTTCGGGACCTCGTCGATGAACTCGATCCGCTCCGGGATCCACCATTTCGCCACCCGCCCCGCCAGGTGCTCGCGAATCGCGTCGGCGTCGACCTCGGAGCCGGATCGGCGAACGACGCACGCGCACGGGCGCTCGCCCCAACGCTCGTCCGGAACGGCGATCACCGCGGCCTCGACCACGTCGGGGTGAGCCATCACCTCGCACTCGAGCTCGACCGAGGAGATCCATTCCCCGCCCGACTTGACCAGGTCCTTGGTGCGATCGACGAGCCGGATGTAGGCATCGCGCTCGAGCTCGGCGACGTCTCCCGTGCGCAGCCACCCGTCCTCGGTGAACTTGTCGCCCGAGTCGGGATCCTCGTAGTAGCCGCGGGCGATCCACGGCCCACGGACCTGGAGCTCGCCGCCGCTCTCGTCGTCGATTCGGAACTCGATGAACGGCAGGATCCGGCCCTGCGTGGTGCGAAGCGCGTACTCCTCGTCCGCGGAGAGCTCTACGTCGCCCGGCACGCGGGAGGTCGCCGCCAGCGGGCTGGTCTCGGTCATGCCCCAGCCCTGCATGAGCGAGATCCCGAACCGCTCCGCGAAGCCGCGGATCAGCGATTCGGGGACGGCGGCCCCGCCCGCCTTCAGCTCGCGCAGGCTGCTCAGGTCAGGTGGAGGTTCGAGCTCCAGCATCCCGTTCCAGATCGTGGGCACGCCCGCGGTCCATGTCACGCGCTCGGACGCGATCAGGTCCGCCAGACCGCCCGGTGAGAGGTCGGGGCCTGGCAGGACCTGCCGTGCCCCCACCATCGTCGCCACGTAGGGGATCCCCCACGCCATGGCGTGGAACATCGGCACTACGGGCATCGCCGAGTCGGCCTCCCGGATCCCCATCGAGTCCGGCAGTCCGGCGCCAAGCGTGTGAAGAACGATTGAGCGGTGCGAGTAGAGCACTCCCTTCGGCCTGCCGGTCGTGCCGCTCGTGTAACACATGGCAGCGGCCGTGTTCTCGTCGAACTCGGGGAACTCGAACTCGGGATCGCCGCCGGCGAGCAGCTCCTCGTAGTCGAGTGCCCCCGCCCGCTCTCCGGGGCCGTCGGCCATGATGACCTCGTGCTGGGTCGCCTCGAAGTTGGGCATCGCGCCGGCCAGCGAGGCATCGACGAAGACGATGCGATCGTCCGCGTGGCTCGTGATGTAGCGCAGGTCCTCTTCAAAGAGCCGGACGTTCAGGGTGTGGAGCACGGCGCCCATGGACGGCACGGCGAGGTAGAGCTCCAGATGGCGGATCGAGTTCCACGCGAATGACGCGACGCGGTCACCGGGCTTCACGCCGAGGTCCGTGAGCGCTCCGGCCAGGTGCCGCGCCCGCTCGACGACCTGGGCGTAGGTGGTCCGCTCGATGCCGCTCTGGGTCCGAGCCACGACCTCGCGCCCGCCGAAGATCGTCGCCGCCCGTTCGGCGATCTGCTTGACGAGGAGCGGGCGATCCATCATCAGCCCGTCCATAGTCGATCCCTTCGCGCCGAATTCAGTCTTGCTCGAGGCCCCGCGCCTCGCCCGTGATCTGGTAGCTCAGGTACCAAATGATGTGGCGAGTAGCGCCTACCCCGAAGTTCAACGGGACGAGAAACCTGCTCATCGACATGGAATCTATCTACCCGCGGGCCCCCGGTTTGACTCGCCACGGTATGAAATCGGTAAGGCTTGGGCCGTGACGGTTCTACTCGTCGGAAATAGCGCGAATATCGCGTCGCTCGCCACGGAGCTCGAGGGGGCAGACCTGAGGGTCGAGCGCTGGCCCGAGGCCCCATCCGCCGGCGGGGCTGCCGAGGAGGTCGCCGCGATCGCCCGCGAGCTGCGGAAATTCGAGACGGCGCTCGATCACGACGCCCCCCACGCGGTCCTCCTGGCCTCGGACTCGAGCGCGGCACTCGCCGCGGTTCTGGTCGCCACGAAGCTGGGCGCGCCGGTGGGCCGGATCGGGCTCTCCGGGGAGGATTCGGCGGGCGCAAACGGCGATTTGATCCGTCATTTGGCTGACGCCGCGCTTGCGCCGGAGCCCGCGGCGATCGTGGATTGGGTGCGCGATACCTACACTCCTCGGGGATGAAGGTAGGGATCGTCGGACTGGGATACGTCGGGCTTCCCTTGGCGGTCGCGTTCGCCGAGGGGGCTGCGAGGTCGTTGGCGTCGACACCGACGCCCGGCGCATCGAGCGGTTGCGCCGCAGCGAGTCCGACATCGAGGACGTGCCCTCCGATCAACTCCGGGAATCGCCGAGCGTTTCACGGCCACCGACTGCCACCGGTCTCTGGCTGCATGCGAGGCGGTGATCATCTGCGTCCCAACCCCCCTCGCCAACCATCGCGAGCCGGACCTGGCCTACTTGGTCGAGGCGGCTACCTAGCTGTCGAGGGTTCTCCACGAGGACGCCTGGTGGTGCTGGAATCGACGACCTATCCGGGCACGACGCGCGAGCGGCTGCTTCCGATCCTCGAGGAATCCGGCCTTGCCGCGGGCCGGGAGTTCAATCTCGCATACTCGCCGGAGCGCATCGATCCAGGCCGAACCGATCACACCGTCCGCACGACCCCGAAGGTCGTGGGCGGGCTGACCGAGGAATGCCGCCGCCGCGCGG
>Ga0126312_10000699_pt1 | contig 20845 bp, 24 predicted proteins | sample Plot104A_FD_92537 | JGI IMG/M metagenome (GOLD analysis project Ga0126312, IMG submission 92537) | Serpentine soil microbial communities from UC McLaughlin Reserve, CA, USA - Plot104A | ecosystem: Environmental > Terrestrial > Soil > Grasslands | place: USA: UC McLaughlin Reserve, Lake County...
GTCGAGGCAGACGACTGGCACTTCAACGTGCGGCCGTCGAATACGGAGCCGCTTCTGCGCCTGAACCTGGAGGCGCGCTCGCGCGAGCTGATGGACCGTAAGCGCGACGAGGTGCTCGGCGTCATCCGGTCATAACGCGCAGCGAGCCGCTAGCGAGCTCGTCCCAGAACGTCACGTCGAGTTCAGCGATGTCTGGCGTGTCTGACACCCGGCCATGTCCCGCATCGACGAAAGCCCGGTAGACGTCGCGCGCATCATCGAGGCGTCTCCCAAAGAGGCGAAGCAGCGCGCCGACGGCGAAGAACGTCTCGGGCAGTTCCAGCCCCAGCGCGGCTCGATGCCCGCTCCACTGCCAGTCCTCGGGCACGCCGCAGAGGCCGGCGCGGACAGGATTCAGATGGACGTACCTGCACGCCTCGAACAGGTGCTGCTCGGACTCGATGATTCGGTACGCGAAGCGGTTTTGAACGAGGTGGCCGGTTCGACCGTGGACGCGATTCGTCCGGCGCGAGAATTCGCCGTTGAGGACCTGCATCCCGTCCGAGAGACCACCGTCGGGCGTATGCAGGACGAGGTGGTAGTGATTCGTCATCTGGCAGTAGGCGTAGACGACCCACCCGTGGCGCCTCGCGACGCGCTCCATGAGCTCGAGCTGGATCAGCCGGTCGATTTCGGCGACGTAGATCCACTGCCGGTTGTTGCCACGCGAGCCAACGTGGTAGTAACTGCCGGGCCGATCGATGCGGTGCGCGCGGCCCATCCTTCGAGGCTAGACACGGGCCCGTGTGCGCGGCAGCCCGCGTCACGGTTTCGGCGCAAAGTTGTTGCACTTCCGCGCTGGTGTCTGACACAAGGACGCGGCTGCGCGCGCCAGGCCCAAAAAGGCCTCGGGCCCACCGCTCCGGCAGGAAGTCGCTTGACAGAAGCGGCGCTTTCGCCATAACTGCGGTGAGATCGCCATAGCTTCTGGAGGTCGCAGATGAGGTTGTTCGCCGCGTTGGGCTTGTTCGCCGTCGTCGCCGGGGCGGCCGGCGCAGCCCCTTGCCAAAGGTGCGCCCGATCTCGGTGCCGGCGACGGCGGTCGTCGGCGAGCGTGGCGAGCGGTCGTTGCGATCGCGCCGGCCGCGCGGGCGACGCTCGAGGCGCGCGGGCCGGCGACGATTCGGGCTCGCCTCCGGCCGACGAGGCCGCGCGCCGGCCGGTACGGTGCGACACTCCGCTTCGCACGAGCTGGGTCATGGGCCGTCTTCGTCAGGGTCGGCAAACGCTCCACACGGGTCGGCTCGGTCTCGGTCGACGTTCCACGCGATCCGTTGATCGTGGATCCGATGACGATCGCAGCCGAGCCCTCAGGCGAGCTGCTCGTCGGCCAGCTCCGCCAGGGCGACCTGCTCCGGATCGCCGGCGGCCGGGCGACGCGGGTCGCGGGCGGGATCGGCGTCTTCCACGTCGCCGTCGCGGACGCACGAACATATGTCGCCGGTCGTGACGGAGCGGTCTACCGCGTCGACGGCTCTTCCCTCGCACGGCTCACGCCGCCGATGGACGCAAGCTCAGTCGCCGTGGACGCCGGGGGCAACCTGTACGTCACGCTCTACGTGGGCTGGGTGAAGAAGATCGCGCCCGACGGCGCGGTGACGACGATCGCAGGCGACGGAACCGAGGGCTACACGGGCGACGGCGGTCCGGCGACTGCCGCGAAGATCTTCCACCCCCGTTCGCTCGCGATCGGTCGGGACGGGGCGCTCTACGTCGCAGACACCGAGAACAGGAGAATCCGGCGCATCGACCTCGTGACGGGTCGGATCACCACGTTCGGCGGCGACGTCGGGATCACGGTCTCGCTCGCCGCCGGACCGGACGGCAGCATCTACTCGGCGGACGTGGTTCGAGACGGGGCCGGCGGCGGGGTGACGCGCACGACCCCGAACGGTGAGACGACGCGGATCGTTTCCTCGACGCTCGTCAACGGCGTCGCCGTCGCCGGCGACGGAACCGTCTATGTCAACGAGTGGGAGGCCAAGCGCATCCAGCGCCTCGACGCGTCCACGAGGAGGCTCGAGCCGATCGCCCGCGGATGACGCTCCTATCATCCGCGTGGTGACGAGCGAGCCCATCGTCCGCGGTGCGATCGTTCAGGAGCTCTGGGTCGCCGCGCGATATGCCACGGATCTCGCCGACCGGAAGCTGCGCGCCGCCGGCGTGGATCCCCGCGCGTATGGATCGCTCTCGTTCGTGGGGACGCTGCAGCCGGTTACGCGGACGCGGCTCGCTCAAGCGACGGGCCTCCGCCGCGAGACGATCCGCGACGCCGTCGCCCGCCTGATCGAGCGCAACCACGTCGAGGAGCGGCCGAATCCGCGCGACGGCCGGTCGACGCTGCTCGTGCTCACACCCGAGGGCCAGGAGATCTTCGACCGCGGGCTCCCCGTGTTCCGCGACGTCCTGCGCGCGCTCGACTCGGCACTGTCGGGCGAGCTCCACGAGCACGAGGAGGCAGTCCGGCGTGTACGGGTCGCCGTGCAATCACTGATTGACTCGATCGAGGACGTCGGTGCGACCGCCGCTCCGCACGTTCGGTGACTCCCAAGGCGCCGTTCAAGTTCAGTGCGCGCACGCGTGTCGGCTTCTCGGACACGGACGCCCAGGGGATCGTCTATTACGGCCGCTACCTCCCGTACATGGATCTCGCGCGCGTCGAGTACCACCGCATGCTTGGCCTGCTTGGGATGGACATCGGTGAGCCGGGGGTCGAGTTCGTGATGCGCGCCTGCACGATCGAGTACCACGCGCCGGCCGTCTTCGACGACGAGATCGAGGTGTCCGTGCGCGTGAAGCGCATCGGGCGAACCAGCGCGACCTACGCGTTCGGGGCGCATCGCGTGCCGGACGACGAGCTGATGGTCACCGGGGAGCAGACGCTGGTGCTCGTCGATCTGGAGGAGCGAAAGCCGAGACCGGTTCCGGACGAGTTCCGCGACGCGATCCGCGCGTACGAGCGCGACGACCTCGAGTAGCCGCGCACGCCGGCGGGGCGCGCCGCGTGCTAATTCGGCGTGACGCGGTAGGCGTCGAAGACGGAGTCGATGTTTCGGAGCGCGCCCAGCAGCGCGCGCAGCGCCTTCACATCGCCGAGCTCGGCCGTGTACCAGTTCTTGGCGAGATCGCTCTCGACGACGCCGCCGTAGGAGACGATGTTGGCCCCGAACTCGGCGAACGTCCGAGCAACGTCCTCGAGCAGCCGGGGCCGATCCCAAGACTGGACCGCGATCTGAACGCGGAACCCCTGCTGGACGGCGCCGTCCTCCCACTCGACCGGAGTGAATCGCTCGGCATTCCGCCGCAGCGACTTGACGTTCGGGCAATCGTCCCGGTGGATCGTGATGCCCTTGCCGAGCGAGATGTAGCCGACGATTTCATCGCCGGGCACCGGGGTGCAGCATTTCGCGAGCCGGATCAGCACGTCGTCGACACCCTGGACGTTCACTCCGACCTTGCCGCTCGTCGTCGTCAGCTTCGCCTTCGACGGCTTCTGGCCGACCGGCTCTTCCTGGACGACGTCGTCGACCTTGAGGCGCTGGATCACCTTCTTCACGATCTGTGCCGGGCCGACCTTTCCGGATCCGAGCGCCAGGTAGAAGTCCTCCGCCTTCTTGAAGCCCGCCTCGCGGATCACCTGCGCGAGCACCGGCGACGACGCGAGCTTCCGGTACGGGAGGTTTTGCGCCTTCAGCGCGTGCTCGAGCGCCTCGCGGCCCTTCTGCTCCGTCTCCTCGCGCGTCTCGCGCGAGAACCATTGGCGAATCTTGTTGCGCGCGCGCGACGACGCCGCGATCTTCATCCAGTCGCGCGACGGGCCCCGACCGGACTTAGTCGTGAGGATCTCGACGAAGTCGCCGTTCTGGAGCCGGTAGTGCAGCGGGACGATCCGGCCGTTCACCTTGGCGCCGACCGTCCGGTGACCGACGTCCGTGTGGACCGCGTACGCGAAATCGATCGGCGACGCGCCGGCCGGCAGCGTCTTCACCTCGCCCTTCGGGGTGAAGACGTAGACCTCCTCGTCGAACAGGTCTGTCTTGAACGTCTTCATGAACTCGGCCGAGCCGTCCTGCGTCTCGCTCGTGTCCATCAGCTGCTTCACCCAGGCTCCCCACTCCTCGTCGCGCGGGACGCCCTTGCCGCCCTTGTACGCCCAGTGCGCAGCGATTCCGAGCTCGGCCGTCTCATGCATGACGCGCGTGCGCACCTGGATCTCGAGCGGCCGCCCCTCCGGTCCGATCACGGTCGTGTGGAGCGACTGGTACCGGTTCAGCTTCGGCATCGCGACGAAGTCCTTGAACCTGCCCTGCATCGGCTTCCAGAGCGAGTGGATCAGCCCAAGCGCGCCGTAGCAGTCGCGAACGCCGGCGTCGGCCGAGCGCTCGACGATGACGCGCATCGCGGTCAGGTCGTAGATCTCGTTGAACTCCTTGCCGCGCTTCACCATCTTGTCGTAGATGGAGTAGAAGTGCTTGGCGCGGCCGATGATCTCGGCGGGGATGTCGACCTTGTCGAGCTCCGCCTTGAGCACGGCCGCAGCCTCACGCACGTGCGCCTCGCGGTCGGCGCGCCGCTCCGTGACCATCGCCTTGATCTCGGAGTACTTGCGGGGATGGAGCGTCTGGAACGCGAGATCCTCGAGCTCCCACTTCAGCTGGTGGATCCCGAGGCGGTGTGCGAGGGGCGCGTAGACCTCGAGCGTCTCCTTCGCCTTCTGCACCTGCTTCTGCTTGCCGAGGTACTCGATCGTCCGCAGGTTGTGGAGGCGGTCGGCGAGCTTGATCAGGATGACGCGCACGTCCTCCGCCATCGCGACGATCATCTTGCGGTAGTTCTCGGCCTCCGCCTGCTCGCGCGACTGGAACTGAACGCGCGTCAGCTTCGTGACACCGTCGACGAGGTGCGCGATCTCCTCGCCGAACTCCGAGCGGACGACCTCGATGTCGACGCCGGTGTCCTCGACGACGTCGTGCAGAAGCGCCGCCGCGATCGTCTGCCCGTCCAACTTCAGGCCGGCGAGGATCGAAGCGACGCCGTACGGGTGATGGACGAAGTCCTCGCCCGAGCGCCGGTGCTGGCCTTGGTGCGCGTCCGCGGCAAAGAGGAACGCGCGCGTCAGGAGATCTCGGTCGACCGCGGGGCTATACGACTCGACCTCGGCCAGCAGCTCCTCTACGAGGCTCTGATATCGCTCGTGAAGCTCGAGGACCGCCATGAATTCAGTGTACTCCTGCCGCTTCCGAATTCCCCCGTAACCACGGCGCAGGAATCGCCCTTAGCCGGGGGAAGAAGACCTGCCCATGTTCAGGCGCTGGCGAAACAGACGGAAGATCAACGAGCTCGCGAAGCTCTGGGCTGCGCTCGCCTCCGCGGAGCGGTAGCGCGCACCTACGCCGCCGCGGGCAGCGCGATCTCCGGCTCCTCCAGGAGCGCCCGGAAGCGCGCCGATTCGAGGGGGCTCCGCCACGCGTTCGCGCCGTTCGCGCCGGGTTCGAGCTCCAGCTCCGCGAAGACGTCTGCGGCGCCGTCGGCCCACGCCGCCTCGCCCGCACGCCATTCCTCTGACAGCCAAGCGCGCAGCTCCGCGTAACGCTCGGGCGCGTCCAACACACCCTCGACGACGAGCTGCGGCGCCACCGTGCCGTTCCACCGGTTCTCTTCGAGGCGGAAGAGAATGTCGTAGCGCGTCTCACGCCTGAACCGGTCGACTTGCGCGCCGAGGCCGAACGCGATTGCCGTACCCCCGCCGGCCGCGCCGTCACGGACGCGGAACCGAAGGTGGCGGCCGTCGCCGACCGCAGAGGCGTCGCGCACCTCGGCATTCGCGAGCAGCAGGGTGACTCCCGAGTTGCCCAGGCCGAACGGCGCCAGTCTGCGTAGCTCCTGACACAGCCCGATCGTGAGCTGGTCGGCGCGGACAATCGCATCGACGCGCGGACGAGCAACGAGATCGCGGTCGCTGAGGACGCCGTTCGCGTGCTCGGCGAACGCACGGCCGAACGCCGGCACCTCGTCCGGTTCGATCGACAGGCCGGCCGCGGCGCGGTGGCCGCCCCAGCGCGTTAGGTGGGCCGAGCATTCTCCGAGCGCGTGGTGGAGGTCGAACGCGCCGACGGACCGGCCGGATCCTCTCCACGGGCCGTCGCTCGAGCCCGCGATCAGCACGACGGGCCGCCCGAACCGCTCGACGAGCCGCGATGCGACGATCCCGATGACGCCTTCGTGCCAGTGCTCTTCCGCAACCACATAGCCGCGCGCGCGACGCCGCTCCTCGGGCCACTCCTCGACCTGCGCGACGGCCTCCCGCAGGATCCGCTCCTCGACGATCTGGCGGTCGCGGTTCACCGCCTCGAGCTCCTGGGCGAGCTCCCGGGCCTGCGCGGCGTCGCCCGGCAAGAGCAGCTCGAGCGCCGACCGCGGGTGGCCGAGGCGGCCGGCGGCATTGATCCTCGGCGCGAGCCGGAAGGCGACTGCCCTTTCGTCGACGGTCGCCGGGTCGACGCCGGCGATCTCCATCAGCGCCCGCAGACCCACGCGCTGCGTGCGCGCGAGCGCGCGGAGGCCGTCCTTCGCGAACGCTCGGTTCTCGTCGACGAGCGGCACGACGTCAGCAATCGTCGCGAGGCCCAACAGGTCGAGGTGCCGCCCGATGTCGACCCCGAGCGCCTCCGCGAGCTTCGCGGCGACGCCCGTTCCGCAGAGCTCCGGGAACGGATATTCCGAGGGCCGCGTCCGGACGACCGGACAAGCGGGAAGCTCCGCCCCCGGCCGGTGGTGGTCCGTCACGACGACATCGACCCCGAGCGTCTTCGCGCGCGCCACCTCCTCGACCGCGGTGATGCCGCAGTCGACGGTGACGACGAGGTCGCAGCCGCCTTCGGCGAGCTTCGTGATCGTGTCGCCGGAGACCCCGTATCCCTCGTCGAACCTGCTCGGCAGGTGCCACTCGACGGTCGCGCCCAGGTCGCGCAGCGCCAGAACTGCGAGCGCGGTGGCGCAGATGCCGTCGACGTCGTAGTCGCCGTGCACGCAGATCCGCTTCCCGCGGCCGATCGCGGCGTGGATGGTTTCGACGGCGGCCGCCATGTCGCCGAGGAGATACGGGTCGTGGCCGGGGCGCTCGCCTTCGAGGAACGCACGGGCCACGCCCGGATCGGCGTATCCGCGGCGGACGAGCACCGATGCGACCGTGGAGCTGATACCGAGCGAGCGGGCGAGCTCGTCCGCATCGGCGCGAGCGCACGGCGCGAGCGTCCACGACCCGACCGAGTGCGAGGCGCGTTGCATGGACGGAAAACGGTAGGAGGCCGATCGGACGGCAAGCCGAAGCGTCCGCGCCGAAACACGGCTTAGAATTCGGAGCGCCGATGATCCGTACCGCCGCAGTCCTGATCGTCTTCGCGCTGCTCGCCTGTGCGGCCGCGCCGGCGTCGTCGCAGATGCCGGCAATCGCGCCCGGGGTGACGGTCGCGGGGATCAAGGTCGGCGGGCTGATGTCCGAGCCCGCTCGCGCGAAGCTGACGGAGGCGTTCTCCCGTTCGATCCAGATCCAGCACGGCAAGCGTCGCTGGTGGGCATCGCCCGAGCGACTCGGTGCGGGCCTCGGCGTCGACACCGCCGTCTCGGACGCGCTCGACGCTCGCCCCTTGACTGCCGTCGATTTGAAGGTGACGGTCTCTGAACGTGCGACGCGCCGCTTCGCGGCGCACGTGGCGCGAACGTTCGACCGGCAGCCGGTCGATGCGCAGCTGCTCGGGCTCGGCACGGATGCGCCCGCGTTCGAGCAGGAGCGGTGGGGCATCGCCGTCCGCCGGCCTGCGCTCCAGCGCGCGCTCGCGCGCGCCGTCCGGCAGAGCGAGCGGCACCCGATCGGCTTGCCGTTCCGCCTGCTGCGTCCCGCGCGGACCATCGACGAGTACGGCCCCGTGATCGTGATCTCGCGCGGCTCGAACACGCTTCGCCTATACGACGGGCCGAACTTCGTCCAGTCCTTCGGTGTCGCGACCGGCCAGGCTCAGTATCCGACGCCGACCGGGACCTTCTCGATCGTCGACATGCAGCGCGACCCCTGGTGGCGCCCACCGGACTCGGAGTGGGCAAAGGACCTCGACCCCGTGCCTCCGGGACCGAACAACCCGCTCGGGACGCGGTGGATGGGACTGTCTGCGCCGGGCGTCGGCATCCACGGCACGCCCAGCCCCGCCTCGATCGGGTACTCGGCCTCGCACGGCTGCATCCGGATGCGGATCCCGGAGGCGGAGTGGCTGTTCACGCACGTGACGTACGGCACGCCGGTCATCATCGTCTGAGCGCCTCGACTAGCGACTGCGCCGCAGACCGCGGAGCGACTCCCACGCCGCCCGCCCGAGCAGCATCGCGACGGCGGCGGCCACGCCGACGCTGATCACGATCGCCGGCGCGAGGACGAGCACGCGCGTCACCGACACCTCGAGCGCGACGGCGAGCAGCACCGCCAGAACGATCACGACGATCGTGGCAATAATCGCGAGCCGCGTCACTCGAAGACCAGCGTAGTGGGCGGTACGCTTCGCGCCGTGTCGGTTGCGAACTACCACTCGGGGGACGATTACGTCGTCGAGTTCCTCGGGTATCGGTTCTCCTTCAACGTCCACGACTTTGAGCAGCGTGTGACTGCGGCGGCTGTCAAGCTCGGACTGCTCGACGGAAACGAGCTCGACGGCGACGAGACCTCAGACCTCGTCCAGCTCGCGGCCGACGGTGTAATCGACGAGCCGCGCAGCTCGCTCGGGCGCTACCTGACCCGGCACTGGGAGCGTGTGTCGCTCGTCCAAGGCGAGTCGCTCGTGTACTGGTTGCGCAAGCTCGTGTTCCGAGGCGCTTGGCTCGACCACCAGGTCAAGGTCGGGAAGCTGGAGGTCGCGTGGGACGACCGCAGCGGCGACTTCGGCTATCGCGACCCCGAGGGCGGCCGAGCCTTGCTCGACCTCGCGCCGGTGCCGTCGTGGCACGAACTCCAGTTTCGGCGCTAGCGCGCCTCACTTTCGCCTGAAGTGCTTCGCACTTCAGGCGACGGCAGACCGCAGGCCCGGCTTCGCCGGGCGTGCATTTTGGCGGCGGGCACGGGTGGCTGCTTCGGCGACGCATGCTGTCGGGGCGGCGAAGCCGCCCCTACTTCGGCGCGTTCCCACTCCGTTTAAGCCCGTTGCGATCCGACGGTTAGAACAGCGCGGAGTCTGCTGCCGCTTTGAGGCCGAGATGGGCGCGGCCGTTTTTGGTTAGGACGCGGCCTCGGGGGGTTCGTTGGAGGAAGCCGAGCTGGAGCAGGTACGGCTCGAAAACGTCCTCGACCGTGTCCGGCTCCTCTCCGAGGGCGACTGCCAGGGTCGAGAGGCCGACGGGGCCGCCGCTGAAGCGCTCCGCCAGCGCGCGCAGGAGCTCGCGGTCAGTGCGCTCGAGACCCAGCTCGTCGACCTCGTGCAGCTCGAGCGCTTCGCGCGCCACCGGCAACGTCACGACGCCCTCGTGGCGCACTTCGGCCACGTCGCGGACGCGGCGCAGGATCCGGTTCGCGACGCGCGGCGTGCCCCTCGCGCGGCTCGCGATCTCGCCGGCTGCCGCCGGGTCGATCTCGACCGCGAGGATCCGCGCGCTCCGGCGCACGATCGTCGCCAGCTCGTCCGGCTCGTAGTAGCCGAGGCGGAAGGTCATTCCGAATCGGTCGCGCAGCGGTGTAGTCAGCAGGCCCGTGCGGGTCGTGGCGCCGATGAGCGTGAACGGCGGCAGGTCGAGCGTCAGCGTCCGGGCCGCAGGCCCCTGCCCGACGACGATGTCGAGCCGGAAGTCCTCGAGCGCCGGGTAGAGGATCTCCTCGATGGCGCGGTTGAGGCGATGGATCTCGTCGATGAAGAGAACGTCTCGTTCCTCGAGCCCGGTGAGGATTGCCGCCATGTCACCTTTGCGATCGATCGCGGGGCCGGCGACGGTGCGGATGCCGACCGCGAGCTCGTTGCGAAGGATGTAGGCGAGCGACGTCTTCCCAAGCCCGGGCGGACCGGCCAGGAGCACGTGGTCGAGTGCCTCTCCCCTCCCTTTGGCCGCCTCGAGCGCGACGTCGAGCTGCTCCTTGACGCGGGCCTGGCCGACGAAGTCGCCGAGCGAGCGCGGTCGGAGCGAGCGCTCGACCTCAGCATCTTCCGCGAGGAGGTCGCGCGCGACAATGCTTGTCATGCCGCCTGCCGCAGGGCCTCGCGGACCTGCTGCTCCGGCGGCAGCTCGGGATCGACGGCCGCGAGGGCGCGCTCCGCGTCACCGACGGTGAAGCCGAGCTCGACCAGCGCGTCGCGCGCGACGAGGTCCCGCGACGCGGGTGTCTCCACCGCGCTTCCGAGACGCTCCTTGAGCTCGAGGACGACACGCTGCGCAGTCTTCTTCCCGATCCCGGGAATCGCCTCGAAACGGGCCGTGTCCTCGAGCGCGATCGCGCGGCGAAGCTCCCCGGGAGACGAGCCCGAGACGATCGCAAGCGCGACCTTGGGGCCGACTCCGTTGACCGAGAGCAGGTGGACGAAGAGATCGCGCTCGTCGGCGGACACGAAGCCGTACAGCTGGAGCGCGTCCTCGCGCACGTGCAGGTACGTCTCGACCGTGAGCTCGTCGTTTTCGTCCGCCTTCCGCAGCACCGACGGCGTCGCGTGCACGAGGTAACCCACGCCGTTCACGTCGAGGACGAGGCCGGCAGCGCCGAGACCGGCCGGTCGCCCGCGGAGCCGCGCGATCATGCGAGCACCGCCCGCGGCGCGGTCGCGTGGCAGATCGCGACGGCAAGCGCGTCCGACGCGTGGTGGCTGGGGACGTCGACGGCGAGCACGAGCTTCACCATCCGCTGCAGCTGCGCCTTGTCCGCGCGCCCGTAGCCGCAGACGGCCTGCTTAATGTGCGCGGGCGCGTACTCGACCGCGTCCACTCCGGCGACGGCGCAGGCGACGAGGACGGCTCCGCGCGCCTGCCCGACGGAGAGCGCGGTGCGGGCGTCGGCGCCGACGTACGACTCTTCCAGGGCCACCGCATCCGGTGCGTGCTCCGCAATCACCGCGCCCACGCGGTCGAAAATCGTCTTCAGGCGCAGGTCTTGCCGCGTTCCGGCGGCCGTGGTCCAGCAGCCGTGGACGCCGGCTCTGAGGCGGCCGTCGATTTGGTGGACGATTCCGTATCCGCAAGCAGCCGTGCCGGGGTCGATGCCTAGGACCTTCACGAAGAGAGGTTAGGCGCCGACCCGGACGACCCTTCCCGGCGTAACTCCTCGGCCGGTTCGACCGTTGTTGGAGAAGCAAACGGCGGGCGCTCTCCGGGGTCGCCCGCCGTTGTGCAAGCGCGTCCTAGCCGGCGACGGTCTCCAGCACCCGCTCTGGGATGTCGAAGTTCGAGTAGACGTCCTGGACGTCGTCGTTCTCCTCGAGGGCGTCCATCAGCCGCAGGATCTTCTTCGCCGTATTTTCGTCCTCCACCTCGACGGTCGTCTTCGGCACCATCGTCAGCTCCGCGTTCTCGACAGTGAAACCCGCGGCCTCGATCGCCTCACGGACGCTCGTGAGGTCCTCGGGCGGCGCGATCACCTGGAAGGACGTCCCATCCAGGCCAACGTCGTCGGCGCCCCCCTCGGCAGCGGCCAGCGTCAGTTCGTCCTCGTCGACGCCATCCATTAGGACAAGGACGATCCCGCGCCGCTCGAATTGCCACGAGACCGCGCCTGACGCGCCGAGGTTCCCGTCGTGCTTGCCGAAGACATGGCGGACATCGGCCGCCGTTCGGTTGCGGTTGTCCGTCAGCGCTTCGACGAGCACGGCAACGCCACCCGCTGCGTATCCTTCATAGACGACGGTCTCGTACGCGGCCGCGTCCGCGTCCGTCCCCGCGCCCCGCGCGATTGCGCGGTCGATGTTGTCGCGCGGCATCGAGTACGAACGCGCCTTCTCGATCGCGTTCTGCAGCGCCAGGTTGGCCGCCGGGTCAGGCCCACCCTCGCGCGCGGCGACGATCAGCGCGCGCGAGAGCTTCGAGAACAGCTGGCCGCGCTTCTTGTCGGCCGCGCCCTTCTTGTGCTTGATGGACGACCATTTGCTATGCCCGGACATCTCGCGCTCCTGGCCGGCGCCGGCTACAGGCCGGCGGAGCCGGCCCTCCGCCGCCGCCTGACGCCGCTCGCCGCAGGATACGGCGCGGGCGGCGCTTGTCCGTACTGACTGTACTGTCCTGCGCGCCGTCCGCTTGTCTCGTTTGCGACCGGCGCCCCAGGAGCCCGAGAGGTTTCCTCTTCTACCAAGTCGAGGAAGCGCTCGTGAATCCGCGTGTCGTCCGTCAACTCGGGATGGAACGCGGCCACGAGCACGCGCCCCTGGCGTGCGAGCACGGGATGGCCCGCATGCTCCGCCAGCACCTCGACCTCCGGCCCCGCCTCGTCGATCCACGGCGCCCGGATGAAGACGCCGCGGACCGGCTCGTCCTCCCCGGCCACGTCGAGATCCGCCTCGAAGCTGTGCACCTGCCGCCCCCACGCGTTACGCGCCACCTCGAGGTCGACGAGGCCGAGGTGGTTCCGGTCGAGCACGATCATGCCCGCGCAGGTGCCGAAGATCGGCCGGGAGAACCGTCGCACGGCCTCATCGAGCCCGTAGAGGCGCATCAGGCGCATGAACGTCGTCGACTCGCCGCCGGGAATCACCAGCCCGTCCAGCCCCGCCAGCTGCTCCGGCTTCCGCACCTCGACCGCCTCCGCGCCGAGACGCCGCAACATCGCCGCGTGCTCGCGGAAGTTTCCCTGCACCGCAAGGACTCCGATCGTCGGCCGATCCCTCACGCGCGCAATGTTAGAGACGATGTTCCAGCCACTTCGCGAGCGAGGCGGCGGCGCAGGCGCGGCCGAAGCGTTTACCAGCCGCGAGTCTCGAGCAGCTCTTCGGCCGAAAGCGACGCGGCCGCGATCCCGGACATCGCGTCGCCGAGCCCGCCGCTTACGCGCGCGACGATCTCGGGATCGTTGAAGTGCGTCGTCGCCTCCACGATCGCCTTCGCGCGCTCGTCGGGGTTGCCGGATTTGAAGATCCCCGAGCCGACGAAGACGCCGTCGGCGCCGAGCTGCATGCAGAGCGCTGCGTCCGCAGGCGTCGCGATGCCTCCGGCCGTGAACGTCACCACGGGCAGCCGACCGTTCTCAGCGACCCAGCGCACGAGCTCGTACGGCGCGCGCAGCTCCTTCGCCTCGCTGTACAGCTCCTCACTGCGCAACGACTGCAAGCGCCGGATGTGGCCGAACACCGCCCGCATGTGCGTGACCGCGTTGACGATGTCGCCGGTTCCGGCCTCGCCCTTCGTTCGGATCATTGCTGCGCCCTCGGCGATCCGGCGGAGCGCCTCGCCGAGGTTCGTGCACCCGCACACGAAGGGGACGGTGAACGTCCATTTGTCGACGTGATGCGCCGTGTCGGCAGGAGTCAGCACCTCCGACTCGTCGATGTAGTCGACCTCGAGCGCCTCTAGAACCTGAGCCTCCACGAAGTGGCCGATCCGGCACTTCGCCATCACCGGGATCGTCACCGCCTCCTGGATCTCGCGGATCTTGTCCGGATCCGCCATTCGGGCGACGCCGCCCTGCGCTCGGATGTCGGCCGGGACGCGCTCCAGCGCCATCACGGCCACGGCGCCGGCGTCTTCGGAGATCCGCGCCTGGTCCGCGGTCGTGACATCCATGATCACGCCGCCTTTCAGCATCTCGGCGAGGCCCGTCTTGACGCGAAGCGTTCCGACGTCCGACATCAGCGACCAGTCTACCCGGCGGTCTGGAGGCAGCCGTACACGGCCTTCTTCTGCGCGGGAGTTGGCAGATACGCCCACAGGATCGCCACGTTCGACCGGCGCAGCTTGACGCGAAAGAGCTTCGCGCGCTTGGACGCCTTCTCGACGCCGGTCAGGGTCTGCGCGGCGTCGTCGCCGTCGACGCCGAACGCCATGATCACGTCGCCGCCGGAGGGCTTCGTCGCACGAAGGCCGCCGCCGACGGCCGTATAGGCGATGAAGCCGACCTGCTTCGGCCGCGTCGTGACGTGGTAGTGCTTGCGCTTCAGGCACGCCATCGTCGGCGCCCGCGCATAGCGCACGACCGGCTGCGGCCCGGCGGTGGTCGTCGTCGCGGCGTCGTCGTCGCCTCCACAGCCTGCAAGCGCGAGCACGCAGAGGAGAAGCGAAAGCGACCGGCCGCGCATGCCCGCGCAGACCCTAGCCGACCCGCCCGACGCGGCGGTGTGGCGGGGGCCAGGTCATTCGTCCGAGAGCTCCTCGGCAAGCAGGGCGGCGCAGAACGCTCGCCACGCGAGATCCGGTGACGCCACCAGCTTCCCGATCGCTTCGGCGACGCGGCCGGCCTCGGGCGCCGGTGCAAGTGCGGCGAGGCCCGCGCCGAGCTGTCGGCGCCGCTCGCGGTCGTCGAGCTCGTCCGCGAGCCGCGTCACGGCGTCCTCCTGGAGCGCCAGCTCCCGATGTGGGTCGCCCTCGACGGCGCGCACGACGAGAGCCCGCCGCAGCGCCTCATTGCGCTCGCTCTCCTCCAACGTGACCTGCTGCCCCGCGACGAAGGCGATCGACGTCCAAAGCTCCTGCTGGTCGAACGACTCGAGCAGCTCGACCCACGCCGCGTAGCGTCGCGCCTCGTCCGCGTCCGCTCCCACGCGCCGAGCGTATGCAAGGAAGCGAGGAGGGGCCGCCGCACGACCCCTCCTCATGCACGCTGCCTCAGCAGCGCTTCTTCGTGCAGACCGCGGTCGAAAGCGTGGGGCCGCTGATCTGCCGCGCGGCGAGGCCGCGCATATCGCTCGAGACTCCGTGCGTTTCAGTGCCGGCGTTGAAGCCGACGCCCGGCCGCAGTCGTCCGGTGTCGTGCAGGCATCGAGACATGACGCTTCGAGACACGGTGGCGCGGCGACGGGCCGCAGGGGACGTCGCCGCGCCACCAGTTCCTCTCCCCGCGCGGAAGGTCACAGCGGCGGGCGTCGTCCCGGGTCGGGCGCCGCCCGCCGCACCCCTCAGGGAGAGGGTCGTTGGAAGTCGATCGGAGGAAGCGGTGGCCGTGCGCGCCTTCCGCTGCGTGCGACCCGCCGTGTGATCGCGTTCTGTCACTCTCCCCCGGCCGACCTCATCCGTTTATCTGGAGTCATATTTGCTCGATGTTTTCTCGGCCGTTTCGGATCTCAAACAGATTGATTTGTCAGTCAATTTTCGCCTACGCATTGACTGACGAATCAATCACCGAATCCACCGCGCTGAGGAAGGTTTGGAAATCGGCCGCCTGCGCGACATGACGGCTGTGTCCCGTGACCCCGGACACGCGGCGGGCGACCTGGAGCCGGAGGAGCTCGCGTCCTTGATCGCGATGTACACCGCTGCCGTGGGCGAGCTCGTGGAGACGCGCGATCCGGGCGTCGGCGGTCTGGCGAGGGAGCTCGTGACGCTTCGCGCCGACGCGATCGCGGCGTTGTCGCGGCACGGCGCCAGCGGCGAGAACGGCGGCCTCGGCGAGCTGTAGCGCTGCCCGTTATGCCGGACCGCGCGGCGGCGTCGGCAGAAGCGGTCCGACGCGTGCCCAGCGGCTGATCTCGCAGCCGTCACGGCGCTGGAACGACGCCCAGACGGGGCGGCCGCGAAGCGTGCCGGAGACTCTGGCTAGCTGTGGGCCGCCGTAGACCTGGGTGCAGCCGACGTCCTTCGGCACCGGCGCGAACGGCGCCCGAACGCTCGCCAGGACCCCGCACGCTGCCGCCGCGCGAGGATGCGTCCCGCCGGGTGGCGCGCACCGCAAAGTCCAGACGATCGAGCTGCCTGCCTTCCCTTCCGACCAGTAACGGATGCGCAAGCTCGTCCCGTCGGAGGCGCCGGCAGAGCCGCTCAGCACGGCGACCACCAGTCCGATCACGACGACGAACCGCACGCTCGGAGCGTAGCGCCGCTTGCCCCAAGCCTCGGGAGCGAAAGCGGCCCCGGCGTATCCTTCGCCCGTGCCGATCCGCGCCACCATGATGCTCTGCGACGCCGCGCAGGCGGTCGAGGGCAAGCTCTACATCCTCGGCGGCGGCTGGAACACGATCGGCCCGGACCCTGCGCCGACGGCGATCGCGCTTTATGTCGAGGTCCCGTGGGACCTGACAAACATGAAGCACCCGTGGCGCTTGGAGCTCCTCGACGCCGACGACCAGCCCGTCCAGGTACCGACGCCGCAAGGCGAGCGCCCGCTCGTCGTCGAGGGGGAGCTCGAGGTCGGGCGTCCGCCGGGCGTCACACCCGGCATCGGGCTCGGCGTGCCGCTCGCGATCAACATCGGGCCGCTCCCCCTCGCGCTCGGCCGACGGTACGTCTGGAGGCTCTCGATCCACGGCGAGAGCGAGGACACCTGGCGCCTTCCGTTCAGCACGCGAGCGGCGCCGGGGGCGGCGCCCACGACCGAATAGGACCTGCTTCGCGCGCACGATCCGGTTCATGCGGCCGCGGCCGCGGGCTCAGTCGACGAGCTTGCGGGTCATCGCCCGGATCGCGATCCGCCACATGAGCAAGCCGAAGCCGGCCAGGAAGGCGGCGCTCGCGACGTCGCTCCACCCTTCCCAACCGAACGCTGCGTGGCGGACGAGCTCGACGCAGTGGTGCAACGGGTTGAGGTTCCCCAGGAACTGCGCCCACCCGGGCAGGGTCTCGAGCGGAAAGAACGTCCCCGCGACCAGGAAGAGCGGCGTGAGGACGGCGCTGACGATGTAGCTGAAGTTCTCGATCGACTTCGCGTGGCCGGCGACGGCGATGCCGAAGCACGCCCAGCCGAAGCCCGCGATCCACCCGATGAACGGCACCGCGAGCATCCCCCATCTCGGATCGAGCCCGAAGGCGATCGACACGACCATCGGCACGCAGCCGTACACGCCGGCGCGCGTCGCGATCCAGAGGGCTTCCGCGGTGACGAGCTCCTCGGTGTCGACCGGGGCTGCGAGAATCGCGTCGTACGTGCGCTGGAACTGGTACTTGACGAACGTTCCAAACATCGCCGGGAATGCGCTCGAGAAGAGGACGGCCGTCGCGACCGTTCCGGTGCCGACGAACTGGACGTAGTCGTACCCGCCGATCGTGCTCACGAGCGAGCCGAAGCCGAAGCCGAACGCGAGCAGGTAGATCGTGGGCTCGACGGTCGACGAGAACGTCGCCGAACGCCAGTAGGACGAGAAGTTGACGACCTCGCGGACGAGGACGCCCGTCAACGCCGGACGCTCGAGCCTTCCGAGCTTGGGAGATCGCTGCGCACGCACCGCGGCCATCAGGCGATCTCCTCGCCCGTGAGCAGGACGAACACGTCCTCGAGGTTTGCCGGCCGCCGCTCGCCGTCGATGTTGAAGCCGTCGCCGCCGTCGACGCCGAGAATCGAGACGCTCGTCCCCGTCCTGCGCGTCCGCAGCCCCGCCGCACCTGCGTCCGCCTCCACTTCGGCCAGTCGCGGCGGCGGGCCGTAGACCTCGAGCACCTGGTGCCCCGCGTGCTCGGTCACCAGCTCGGCGGGCGGCCCGGCCGCAACCGCCTTCCCGTGCGACATGATCATCACGCTGTCCGCGAGTCTCTGTGCCTCCTCGATGTAGTGCGTCGACATCAGGATCGTCGTGCCCTCGCTGCGGAGCGCGTCGATCAGAGCCCAGAGCTCCTGGCGCACCTGCGGGTCGAGCCCGACCGTCGGTTCGTCGAGCAGCACGAGCCGAGGCCGGTGGACGAGGGACCGCGCGATCAGCAGACGCCGCCGCATCCCGCCCGAGAGCTTGTCGACACGTGTGTCGCGACGGTCCGTGAGCTTGGCCATCTCGAGCGCGCGCTCGACCGCGTCATGACGTTCGCCGCGCCCGATGCGGTACAGGTGCGCGAACACGAGGAGGTTCTGCGCCACCGTCAGCGTGACGTCGAGGTTGTCGAGCTGGGGCGTGACACCCAGCTGCGCGCGTGCCTCCTTGGACTCCTCCGGAAGCCGGTACCCCAGCACCTCGAGCTCGCCCTCGTCCGCGATCGCCTGCGCCGTGAGCAGCCGCATCGTCGTCGACTTCCCGGCCCCGTTCGGGCCGAGCAGCCCGACGCACGTGCCGACCGGCACGTCGAGGTCGAGGCCGTCGACAGCCGTAATCGCGCCGTACCGCTTGACCACGCCGCGTAGCCGAATCGCCAGCTCGTCCACGGGGTCCAGCTTGCCACGCGCGGCCGGAGCCGCCCGACGGCTCGTCGCTGATTCCCTCACACCCGTTGGTGACCGATCAGCGGCGGCAAATTCATCGCGGCTCGGGCGTGGCCGGCCGCGTCTCGTGTTCTACGCCGCGCCGGTCAAGCAGTCAGGCGGGGGAGGAGCCGAAGGGCATGCGCGTCGACGGACGTGTCTGGCCCGCCCTCGACGAGGCCCTCGCGATACGCGGCGACCACCGCTTGCGCGCGGCTGTTCACGCCCAGCTTCCTGAGGAGGTTCTGAATGTGGGTTGCGACCGTCCGCGGGCTCAGCACGAGGTCGGCCGCGATCTGCGTCTGCGTGTTCCCTTCGGCAAGCAGCGTGAGGATCTCGCGCTCGCGCGGGCTCAGCATCGCCATCTCGCTTCTCGCCGCTCCATTCTCGGCGCCGCGCTCGTTGGATCTCCCCGACCGGAGCAACGAGCGGCGCACTCGCGCCATCAGCTCGGTCGGGTCGAGCGGCTTCACCAGATAGTCGTCCGCCCCGAGCATCAAGCCTGCGGCCCGCGCGACCGCGTCGCCGTGTTTCGACGTGACGAGGATGACCGGGAGCTGCTCGAAGCGTGCGTGAATCGCGTGCAGGAGACCGAGGCCGTTCAGCCCTTCGAGCTCGACCTCGACGACGGCGAGTGACGGCTCCTCGTCGTCGAGGGCTGCGAGCGCGGCCTCACTGGTCGCGAAGGCACGGCACGAAAGGCCGAGTGCTTCTGCGTGTCCCTCCATGAGCCGACGCGTCTTAGGATCGCCGTCCACGACGAGCACAGTGCTGAATTGTCTCAGTTCCTGGTCCTCCCCGACCCCGGCCGCTTACGCCTGCACGCCATCGTAAAGCAACGAGCCGCGAAATCAAGTAGCGGCAGAAGCTGTGCCCTGCAGTCGTTGACGTAGAGCACGAACCAGAGCGGGCCTCGCGGCCTCCCACCACGGCAAGCTCGGCCCGGCCGGCCTTCCGGTGGCATACCTCTTGCAGAAGACCCGCAGTCGGCGCCCGAGCCGAGCTGCACAGCGCTCGTCACGCTCGCCTCCCCCGCGGTCAGCCGTCCCGCGCAGCAGTTCCTGAAGCAACGATCACCTGCAAGGCGCGGGCCTGATCCCGCCGAACACCTACACGCAGTTGTTGATGTTCACCGGAGAGTTCGCGCACCTCGAAACGAGGACGAGATCACGCCTGACTGATCCACTGGCTGCCGTCGTTCTGTCAGCAGCGCGTCCACAGGTAGCGAGGGACGGGGAGGGCCCGAAGGCCCTCCCCGCGCCTGCACGGATCGATGACGATGGTGCAGGTGTACGTGCCCGGCGCAAGGCCGTTGGCCGACGCCGTCACCGGATCAGCGAAACCGGAGTCAGGCTCCGGGGAGTTGCCTACCGGGTTGCCGTTGCTGTCCACGCAGTTGATGGACGACTGCGTGCCGCCCGCCGCCTGTGACTCGGCGTGCGCGGAGATGTTCGTCAGCGGCGTGTCGTTGAACTGCAAGCTCAGCGGCGCGACCGCTGCCGCGCAGTCCTGATTCACGTTGACCGTGACACTGTGAACACTCGAATCGTCAATCGAGTAGAGCCCGGAGGTGCAGCCGTTCTCTGGAGCGCGGACTTCGAGGCGCTCGCCGTGTGACAACGTGTCACACGGGCAGAAGGTGGGAGCCAGCCCTTATGGACTGGCTCCCGGTTCTTGCGGGTGTTACGGGTCGATCACGATGGTGCAGTGGATCGTCTGCGGCTCCTGATCGGAGGCCGACGCACTGAGATCGTCGCCAGGCCCAGCATCGAGAGCGTTGTTGTCGCAGTCGATGGTCGAGGACGTTCCCCCGGCAACCTGCGAGTCCACAGAGATCGAGACGTCCGTGAGCGGTGTGTTGCCGAAGGCCAGCGACTCGCCGCCGTACGGAGAGTCGTCGCACTCGGCGTTGTTGTTCACAGTTGCCGACTGAGTGGTCGCCTGATCTGCTGAGTAGCCAGCAGGCACCGTCTCGACGGCATCGTAGGAACCGAACGCGAGGCCATCGACGCAGGCCCGTCCGTTGGCATCCGTCACTACGGACTGACCGGCGATCGTGAAGCTCACGCCTGCGTGCGGGTGCGAGCCAGGGCCGTCAGCCGCGTGCTTGCGCGTCTTGATGACCTCGATCGCCCCGAGTTGCTGGTCGTTGACGTAGACACAGGTGGTGCTGCCGCCGCCGACGACCTGGATGGTCGCGACCCTGCCGAGCGTGGACGAGCTACTACCGCCGGAGTTGACGCAGGTCAGGCTGGCGAACGCGAACCCTGCCGGGTCAGCGCCCTCCGTGACGACCCTCTGTCCAGGCTGGAGACTCGTGAACGTCTTGGTGTTTCCAGCCGAGTCGCCGCCGCCTGAGTTGCCGGCGTCGTTCAGGGTGAAGTCAGAGACTCCCGCACCAGTCGCCGTGTAGCTGAACACTTGGTCCAGACCACGCGGGTTGGTGCGCTTGATGATCGTGAGCGTCCCGCAGTTGTTGATGCCGAGCGTGATCGGCGCGATGAAGTCCTTGATCTCCGAGTTGAAGGACGTGGAGGAACGGGACTTCACGTA
>Ga0126312_10000700_pt1 | contig 20841 bp, 22 predicted proteins | sample Plot104A_FD_92537 | JGI IMG/M metagenome (GOLD analysis project Ga0126312, IMG submission 92537) | Serpentine soil microbial communities from UC McLaughlin Reserve, CA, USA - Plot104A | ecosystem: Environmental > Terrestrial > Soil > Grasslands | place: USA: UC McLaughlin Reserve, Lake County...
CAGGGGAAGCCCGGCGAGCGCCGGCGTCACGAGGCTGTAGAACCGCGTCGGCTCGCCGAGGAGGTCGAGCGTTCCGTTCTCGTACAGGCTCCGTCCGATCAGCGCGTAGTGGAGCTCGTCCGGAGCGATCCACGGGATCGGCACCTTGGTCGCCGCCCAGGCACGGAACGCGGCCGAGACGGCAACGAGCACTGGAAGCGCGAACCACGTGCGCGTCCACGCGGAGGAGGGATGTGGCGGCACGTTCACGGCTCGTTGTCTGGCGGACCTTAGAATCGGAGCGCGACGCGGCCTGAGGTGAAGCAGCTTGCCAACGCGGGCGTGACGATCCGGCGGAGCTCGCGGGTCGCGGCGCTCGAGGCCGCTCCGGCGGCGGCGCTTGTGGCTGCTGCAGCAATCCTCGTCGTGCTCGCGACGCGCGTCCGTGACTGGGTCGTGATGACGGACGAGCTCCAGTACGCGAAGCTGGCAACGGCGATCGCTCAGGGCGACGTGCTCCCGACGCTGCGCGGCCAGCACGTCTCGGCGTACGCGCAGGTCTACCCCGCGCTGCTGGCGCCGCTCTACGGATTGCTGTCGGTCCCGGACGCCCTGAGCGCGACGCATGTCCTCAACGCGCTGCTGTTCGCGAGCACGGCGATCCCCGCATACCTCCTGTCGCGCAGCGCCGGCCTCACGCGCGGTTTCGCACTAGCGATCGCGTTCGCATCGATCGCAGCGCCGTGGAACGTCCTGACGGCCTTCGTGCTCACCGAGTCTGCGGCGTACCCGATCTTCGTCTGGACGCTGCTCGCCTTGCACCGGAGCCTGGTCGCTCCCTCGGCGCGTGCAGACGTGCTCGCGCTTGCGGCGTTGACGCTGGCGTTCTTTACGCGGACGCAGTTCGTCGTGCTCGCACTCGCCTTCCCGCTCGCCGTGCTCGCGGCCGACGGCCGCCGCGTGCTCCGCCGTCGGCTCCTCCTCGCGGCGTACGCCGTCTCGTCGGTCGCTGCACTGATCCTGGCGGCAACGGGCGGCGTCGACCGCGTCCTCGGGAGCTACGCGGTCACGGCGACCGAGGGGCGGATCCTCTCGTGGCGCGTCTTCGAGCAGGCCGGCGCGCACCTCGACCTCGTCGGCATCGCGATCGGCTTGCTGCCGCTGCTCGTGGGCGGCGCCTGGCTCGTCTCGTCCGTCCGCCGGCGTGAGCCGTACGGAACGCTGGCGCTGACGACGATCGTGCTGCTGACGCTGGCGACCTCCTCGTACGACGTCCGCTTCGGAGACGTCGTGCGAGACCGCTACGTCTTCTATCTCGCGCCTCTCCTCTTCATTGCGCTCGCGCTCGGCTTGCGAGACGGCTTCAGCGTTGCCGCACTGGCTGCGACGACGGCGTTCGTCGCCGTCACGGTGTTCGCGTACGACTTCCACGCGGTTCCCGGGTTGTACGTCGACTCGCCGGCGGCCGTCCTCGGCGGGTGGATCGACGACAGCGGCGGCGCGGCGTTCGTCGCTCTCGCCTGCGTGGTCCTCGCGGTGCTCGTTCTGACGGCGAGCCCGCGCTTCCGCGTGCCGATCGCCGCGGTCGTGGTTGCCCTCGCGATCGGCGTGACGTCGGCGTCCGCGTGGTCGCGCCTGTTGGAGAGCCACGGCCCGAGCGGGCGACCGGTCGTCGGGCAGCCCGGAGAGGTGCTCGACTGGGCCGACCGCGTTTTGCCGCAGGGCGCGCAGGTCGGCGTAATCCCGTACGTACGCGGAGGCACGTGGGGCCTGGCGGCGATCCTCTGGTGGGACGTCGAGTTCTGGAACCGGACCGTCGACCGGTCGTTCGCGATCGGCAAGACCTGGGAGTACGCGCCGTTTCCGAACGAGCAGCTCCGGATCGACGAGGAGACCGGACGCGTGCGTTCGCCTTCGCAGCCACAGTTCGTGATCACGGACTCGCACGATGCTCGACTTCGCCTCGCGGGCACCTCGGTCGCGCGGAACTACGACCTCGACGTGCTCGAGGCGGCGCGTCCGTACCGCGCGGAATGGATCACGCGAGACCTCTTCCCGGACGGCTGGATGCGTTCGGGGACGCCGGCGACGGTCCGCGTGTTCGCAGCGCCCGCGACGCGCGGCCCGGAGACCGTGCAGCTCGAGGTGCAGCTGCGGGCGCCGCGAGCGCGGCCCGTCGGGTACCGCGTCGTCGGCGGGCCTTCGCGTCGCATGCACGCTGGGCAGCTCGTCATCCTCGAGCGCGAGCTGTGCGTCCCTCCAGGCTCCTATGCAGATCTGCAGCTCGTGTCGACGAAGGGTGCGCGCATCGTGGCGGTTCCGATCGGGCCGCTCGTGACGACGACCAGAGCTGTTGGGCCGCGCATTGACGACATCCGCGTCACGCGCACCGGTATGGCGTGCTGAGCCGGGGCTACGCGGCGTACTCGTCGGCGATCTCGAGCGCCTCGTCGAGGATCTCGAGCCCGTCCGTCAGCTCCTCGCGCGTGATGTTCAGCGGCGGCGCCAGCATCACGACGTTCCAGTGCACGAACAAATAGAGGCCACGGTCGAGCGCCGCCTTTGCCAGCCGGGCTACCGGTAGCGCGGCCTCGCCGCCCGCATTGAACGGGACGAGCGGCTCGCGCGTGTCGCGGTTGCGGACGAGCTCGAGGCCCCAGAAGCAGCCGAGCCCGCGGACGTCGCCAATCGACGGATGCCGATCGGCGAGCGCCGCCAGCTCGGCGCGGAAGACGTCGCCCATCGCCGCTGCGTTCTCGACGACACCCTCGTCACGGAACGCCTCGATCGACGCGACGCCGGACGCGCACGCGAGGGGATGGCCGCTGTAGGTCAGGCCTCCGGCGAAGAACTTGCCGTGGACCCACTCCGCGAGCTTCTCCGAGATCACCATCGCGCCGAGCGGCACATAGCCCGAGTTGATGCCCTTGGCGACCGTGAGGATGTCCGGGACGACGTCCCAGTGCTCGCACGCGAACCATCGCCCCGTGCGTCCGAAGCCGGCCATGATCTCGTCGAAGATCAGGACGATCCCGTGGCGGTCGCAGACCTCCCGGATCGACTGCAGGTAGCCATCCGGTGGAACGATCAGGCCGTTCGTGCCCGTGATCGTCTCCAACACGAGCGCCGCGACCGTCTGCGGGCCCTCGTACTGGAGGAGCTCCTCGAGATGCGGCGCCCCGGTGCAGACGGGGCAGGGATCGGGATGGCCGGCGGGGCAGCGGTACGTGTACGGGTCGAGCATGCGGACGACACCCGGCGCGCCCGGCTCGACCGGCCAGCGGCGCGGGTCTCCTGTCAGCGCGATCGCCCCCGCGGTGGCGCCGTGGTACGAGCGGTAGCGCGCGATGACCTTGTGCCGACCCGTGTACCAGCGCGCCAGCTTGACCGCGTTCTCGTTCGCCTCCGCGCCGCCGTTCGTGAAGAACGACATCGTGAGGTCGCCCGGCGTCACCTCGGCGAGCAGGCGCCCCAGCGTCGACCGCGCCTCCGTCGCCATCGGCGGGCCGATCGTGCAGAGCTTCTCCGCCTGCTCCTTGATCGCCGCGATCAGCCTCGGATGGCCGTGTCCGAGCGCGAGGTTGATCAACTGCGACGCGAAGTCGAGGTAGCGCTTGCCCTCGTAGTCCCAGAAGTAGCGGCCCTCGCCTCCGGCAACCGGAATGGGGTCGATCGAGTCCTGGACCGACCACGAGTGGACGACGTAGCGCTTCGCGTCAGCGACGATCTGCGCGCCCAGGCTCTTGTCCTCGACGATCGCCACGCCCCGATCTTAGTCAGTGATGTGACGGGCCAAGACCACCGCCCGATACCCTTCGAGTGACCGAGGAGGAGCGATGACGGAAGTCGCAGTGCCGCCTGAAGAGCGGCTGGACGAACAGGTTACAGCGATCAATCACTGGATCGGCGGACGGAAGGTCGCCGGCACGTCGGGGCGACGCGGTCCGGTCTACAACCCGGCAATGGGTCGGCAAACGGGCGCCGTTGACTTCGCTTCGGCCGAGGAGGTCGGCCAGGCGGTGGCGGCGGCCAAGGCCGCGTTCCCCCGCTGGCGCGCGACGTCGCTGTCGAGGCGTGCCGAGATCCTCTTCCGCGTGCGTGCGCTCTTCGACGAGCACCGGACCGACATCGCGCGAATCCTCACGGCCGAGCACGGCAAGGTGCTCTCGGACGCGCTCGGCGAGGTCGCGCGCGGGCTCGAGGTGGTGGAATTCGCCTGCGGGATCCCGCACCTGCTCAAGGGCGAGTACACAGAGCAGGCGTCGACAGGCGTGGACGTGCACTCGGTGCGGCAGCCCGTCGGCGTCGTCGCCGGGATCACGCCGTTCAACTTCCCGGCGATGGTTCCGATGTGGATGTTCGCGCCCGCGATCGCGTGTGGGAACTCCTTCGTGCTCAAGCCCTCCGAGAAGGATCCGTCAGCGTCGCTGTACGTCGCCGAGCTGCTCCAGGAAGCAGGTGTACCGGACGGCGTCTTCAACGTCGTCCACGGCGACAAGGTCGCCGTCGATGCCTTGCTCGAGCACCCGGACGTCGACGCGATCTCGTTCGTCGGGTCGACTCCGATCGCGCGCTACGTCTACACGACCGCGACGAGCCACGGGAAGCGCTGCCAGGCGCTGGCGGGCGCGAAGAACCACATGGTCGTACTCCCCGACGCGGACATCGAGATGGCGGCGGACGCGGCTGTCTCGGCCGGTTACGGCTCCGCGGGCGAGCGCTGCATGGCGATCTCGCTGGTGGTCGCCGTCGGTGACGCGGCGGAGCCGCTCGTGGACGCGATCGTCGAGCGGATCCCCAAGATCAAGGTCGGCGACGGGACGCAGCCCGACGTGGAGATGGGGCCGCTGATCACGCGTGACCACCGAGATCGTGTCGCTGCGTTTGTCGAAAACGCGCCCGCCGAGGGCGCGAGCGTCGTCGTCGACGGCCGCGAAGCGACGCCCGAAGGGGACGGCTTCTTCCTCGCGCCGTCGTTGCTCGACAACGTCACGCCGGAGATGGACTGCTACCGGGAGGAGATCTTCGGCCCCGTGCTCGGCGTGACGCGCGCCGAGACGTATGCCGACGCGTTGCAGCTCGTGAACGAGAACTCCTACGGCAACGGCGTCGCGATCTTCACGCGGGACGGCGGCGTCGCCCGGCAGTTCGAATTCGACGTGCAGGCGGGAATGGTCGGCGTCAACGTGCCGATCCCGGTGCCGGTGGCGTACTACTCGTTCGGCGGCTGGAAGGCGTCGCTGTTCGGCGACCTGCACGTGTACGGGCCCGAAGGGATCGCGTTCTACACGCGCGGGAAGGTCGTCACGTCGCGCTGGCCGGACCCGGCGACGAGTCGCGTCGACCTCGGGTTCCCGCAGACGCGCTAGTCGCGCGTCTGTAGCAAGGACTCAGGCGCAGCACGCCGAAAGCCCGCGCCAATGAAGGACTTCCGCGAGTTCCTGCTGCGCGGCAACCTCGTCGACACGGCCGTCGGCATCGTGATCGGCCTTGCGTTCGCCGCAGTGGTGACAGCCTTCGTGGCGAACCTGATCACGCCGCTGATCGCGGCGATCTTCGGCAAACCCGATTTCGGTGGGCTGAGCTTCACGATCAACGGCAGTCGCTTCCAGTACGGCGCGTTCCTCAACGCGCTGATCAGCTTCTTCGTGATCGCGGCCGCCGTGTTCTTTCTCGTCGTCAAGCCCGTGAACGCGCTGATGGAGCGCCGCAGGACCGAACCGCCCGTCGACGAGACGGTCCGGACGTGCCCGCACTGCGTCAGCGAGATCCCGGCAGCAGCGGGCCGCTGTGCCTTCTGCACCCAGGAGGTTGCCCCGGTCGCGCCGCCGGCGTAGGCGACCGCGCCGCCCGCGCGTCGGCAAGCCGGCGTCAGTCGGCGAGATCTTTGGCGCGCAGCTCCTCGAGTGCGCCCTCCGACTTCTCGATCCCGCCGAGGCCCATTCCCTGCAGCACTCGCGGCGTCTTCGTGAACTGAATCTCGCGGTAGTCGACGAGCTGCCACCGATTTCCCCACGGATCGCGGAAGTCGTGGCTGCCGACGATCTCTACGCCGGCTTCGCGAAGCCGGCGCACGGCATCGTCGCGGTCGTCGACGACGAGCCCGATGTGGCGGTGGCGGTCGACGGCATGCTCGCCCGCAGTCGCCAGCGCGATGAACTGATCGCCGAGATCGATGAATGCCATTCCGCCGACGCGACCGCGAAGCTCGACGCCGTCGAAGACACGCTGGAACAAGGCGACCGCTTCGTCGACGTCGCCGACTTCGACTGCGATGTGGTTGATGCCGACGAGGCGCGTCACGTCACGTCGCTCAGCGACGGACGGGCGCCGCTGCGTCTTTGGCGCAGTGAGGCAGGTGCTGGCGCGCGAGCGGGAGCAGCAGGGCATGGAGCTGCGCACGTTCGGCCTCGTCGAGCGGCGCCAGGAACTCGTTCTCGATCTTGTGCGCGAGCGTTCGCAGTCGGCCGAGCGCGCGCTTCCCTTCGGGCGTCAACCGGACGAGGTGCCGGCGACGGTCGGCCGGATCGCGGCGGCGCTCGACGAGACCCCGCTCTTCGAGCTCGTCGAGCAGCCCGACCAGCTGGCCGCGGTCGTAGGCGAGGGCGTCCGCGATCTCTCCCTGCGTCTCACGCGACCCCTCGTCGAGGACTGCGAGAACCGCATGGTGGTACGGGTGGAGGCCGTCGCGCTCGTACGCCTCGAGCGCATGCTCCTTGGCCGCGAAGCCCAGGCGCTTGAGGAGGAACGCCGTGGAGGCGACGAGCTCCTCGGGCAGCCGAGGGGCCGGCCTCGACCTTGTCTCGGAGCTCGTGACGATCATGTGAACAGAGTAGCGCGCGCAACGGTTGGACTGATATAACGTTGACTTCGCCAACGATTAGGGGGAGCAACTACTTGAAGATCGCAACACAGCACGAACGGCGGTGGAGCGCTCTCGCGCTCATCGTCACGGCCCAATTCATGGTCATTCTCGATGTCGCGATCGTCAACATCGCGCTGCCGTCGATCAAGTCAGATCTCGGCTTCTCGCAGACGAGCCTCCAGTGGGTGATCTCCGCCTACGCGATCTTCTTCGGCGGCGCGCTGCTGCTCGGAGGCCGCCTCGCGGACCTGCTCGGGCGCCGTCGCCTCTTCGTCGCCGGACTGGCGCTGTTCTCGATCAGCTCGCTGCTGTGCGGGCTCGCGTGGTCCGAGGCGTCGCTGATCACGTTCCGCGCGCTGCAGGGCCTCGGCGGCGCGCTGCTCGCGCCGGCCGCGCTTTCTCTGCTGATGACAACCTTCGTGGAGGGGCGCGACCGCAACATTGCGCTCGGGATCTACGGCGCAGCATCGGGAAGCGGCGCCGCAGCCGGAGTCCTGCTGGGTGGCCTCCTCACCTCTTACACGAGCTGGCCGTGGGTCTTCTTCATCAACGTTCCAGTCGGGGTCGCGGCGATCGCGCTGACGCCGCTGCTCTTGCGCGAGAGCCGGGCGCTGCTCGGACACCGCCACTTCGACCTCGCCGGCGCCGGTTCGGTGACCGGCGGCCTGATGTTGCTCGTCTACGCGACCACGCGTGCGGCGAGCGACGGCTGGGGGTCGGCGACGACGCTGGCGCTGTTCGCCGCCGCCGCGGCGCTCGTGCTGGCATTCGCCGTGATCGAGTTGCGCTCGCCTTCGCCGCTGCTGCCGCTGCGGATCTTCCGCGCGCGGACGCTGACGGCGGCCAACATCGCGATGGCGATCATCGGCGGCGTCGCGTTCTCGGAGTTCTTCGTGCTGTCGCTGTACCTGCAGGACGTCCTCGAATACTCGGCGGTCCAGAGCGGCGTGGCGTTTGCGGCGTTCGCGCTGACCGTCGTCGTCGCCTCGAACGTGGCGCAGGTGGTCGTGGGGCGGCTCGGGGTGCGCGTGACGCTCACGACGGGGCTGCTCGCGTCGGCCGTCTCGGTCGTGTTGCTCGCGCGGCTGCCGGTCGACGGCAGCTACTTCTGGGATCTCTTTCCGGCGTTCGTCCTCGGCGGCGCGGGGATGGGCTTCTCGTTCGTCCCGGTGACGATCGCCAGCCTCACGGGAGTCGCGCGCAACGACGCCGGCGTTGCTTCGGGCCTCGTCAACACGAGCCGCCAGATCGGCGGTGCGATCGGCATTGCGGCGGTCAGCTCGGTCGCGGCCACGTCAACGAGCAACTACGTGGACACCCATGCCGGCGTGACGACCGCGAGCGCCGTCGCGCTCGACCACGGGTTCCAGACCGCGCTGTACGTCCTCAGTGGACTCTTGGCGATCGGCGCCGTGATCGCGGCAACGCTCGTCAGGACGAGCCCGGCACCCGGCGCGCCGGCCGAGGTGGTCGAGGCGGAACCGGTCCTCGAGCACGCTGCTTGAGGTGACCCGAGACGAAGGAGGAGGAATGACGTTGGAGCGCAGCTTCCACGAGCTCGATGAGCTCGTCCTGCACCTGAAGGGGCTCGTCCTCGTTCGCAAGCTTCGCGAACGTCGGGGCGCCGAACCGAACGAAGTCGAGATGTACACCGCCGAGATCGAGCGCGCACGCGAGCGCCTCGCCAACCTCGTCCGCTCGGGCAGCGCGCACGAGGCGGCCGTGTAGGGATCGACGAGCTCCGCGCGCGGAGCGTCAGCCGGCGAGCAGCCGTCGCACGCTCTCGCTGAGCTCGATGCCCGGCCGCAGCCCCGGTGAGGGCACGGGCTCGCCGAACGACGTGACGAGGGGGACGACGCCGGCCCACGTGTCGAGGCCGGCGTCGACCGACTCGTCGTCGTCCGGCGGCCCCGCGCGCCGCTTCGCCGACGCTTCCGCGATCGGGAGCGAGAGGATCGCCGTCGCCTTCAGCTCCTTCGCGCTCGGGTGGCGAACCTCGCTCCAGCGGCCCGGCACGAGCTTCTGCGTGAACGCCTCCAGCGCGAGCAGTCGCTCGTCCTCATCGGCGACGCGCGTGAAGCGCCCGAAGAGCATCACCGACTCGTAGTTCGCCGAGTGCTCGAAGGCCGAGCGCGCCAGGACGAGCCCGTCGACAACCGTGACGGTCAAGCACGCCTTTGCACCGTCAGCCAGGGCGCGAACGGCGCGGCTGGCCGTCGAGCCGTGGATGTAGACGTTGTCGCCGACGCGCGCGTACAACATCGGAGTGCAGTAGACGTCGCCGTTCGCCGCGAACGCCACGTGGCACAGCAGTCCCCGGTCGAGAACTCGGTCGATCGTCTCGCGGTCGTACCGGCCCTTGTGCGGGCCGCGCCGCACCCTCAGCCGGTCAGAGCCAGGTTCCATCGCTCTCACTCTCGCAGCAGGCGCCGCGCCGGTGTTGCGTTGAGATATTCCAATACGAGAATATAATTGTTGCGTGGCACGAGCAGCGACCACGACAGATGCGTTCAATGCCGTAGCCGAGCCGAGGCGGCGTCAGATCCTCGACGTCCTCGCCGGCGGCGAACGGCCCGTGAACGACCTCGTCCGCGTGCTCGGGTTGGCCCAGCCACAGGTGTCCAAGCACCTGCGGGTGCTCCGAGAAGTGGGAGCGGTCGACGTGCGTGACCACGGGCGGCAGCGGCTGTACCGGTTGAACGGCCACGCGCTCAAGCCGATCCACGACTGGGTGAAGAGCTACGAGCGCTCGTGGTCGGAGCGATTCGACCGGCTGGACATGGTGCTGGAAGAGCTCAAACAACAGGAGGAACGAGATGGCAGCGGCAAGTAGCGGGACGGCCACGGTGGCACTCCCCACGGACGACCAGATCCTGATCACGCGGGAGTTCGATGCCCCGAGGCACCTCGTGTACGAGGCGTGGACGACTCCCGAGCTGGTGAAGCGGTGGTGGCACGCCAATCGGGGCGAGGTGACGGTCGCGGAGATCGACCTGCGGGTCGGCGGCCGCTGGCGCTACCTGTCGGTCACGCCCGATGGCAGCGAGGTCGGCTTCCACGGCGAGTACCGCGATCTCGTTCCGAACGAGCGGATCGTGTCGACCGAGGTCTACGAGGGCGTGCCGCAGGGCGACGCGCCCGAGCAGGGAACGCTGAACACGGCGACGTTCACGGAAAAGGACGGGCGCACGACGCTGACGATCCTCGTCGAGGCGCCGAGCAAGGAGATCCGCGACGCGATCATCGACTCAGGGATGGAGGCCGGCATGCAGGACGCGCTCGATCTGCTCGAGCAGGCCGCGATCTCCCTTCGGTGACTTGCTGCGCAGCAGCCGGGCCAACGGCGCTTTTCGTGGCCCGGCTGCGGCATGTAACGACCCTCCGTTGCGACCCCTCCGCCGCAGCCGCAACGGCCGTGGCGCGGCAGGTAGCACGGTCGGCGCGAGCTGCCCAGGCCGGATAACCGGTGCGGCCGAGGCCGCGCGTGCCTCTGCGGGCGCTACGCGGTGCGGGTCTTCGAGAGCTCTTGGCAAGAGTCGGAGCGGTCGAACGCGGACTTCAGCTCGCCTTGCGCGTCGATCCGCTTCAGCTCGTCGAGCGTGGAGTCGACCTGTGTTGCCATCGTCGCTAGCGTGGCGCTCACGGTCGAGATCGCGTTGAGGACGGGACCTCCGCTCGAGGCGTCGTCGAGCGCGGTCTCGATCTTGTCGACGTCCTGCCCCAGCTGATCCGCGAGCCCGTCGATCGCATCCTTCGCCTTCTGGCCGGACTCGGTGTCCGGCTTTCCGAGACCCTTCACGTCGTCGACGAACGTCTCCGTTGCGCTCTTCACGTCGTCGCCTGCCGTTCTGAGCGATTCCTCGTTGAGGTTCCCGCCCCGCAACGAGTCGACGCTCGACGTGATGGCGTTACGCCAGTCCAAGGCGGCTGTGCAAAGGCTGCTCGCCCAGTCGTCGGTCGCCGACGTCTCGGAGCTGTCCGAACCGCAGCCCGCTGCGAGCAGCAAGGCGGCGATCGCGACCACGGCGAGAGCGACAATCCGCTGCATTGGCCGCGACGGTAATTCGGCCGGCGTCCGCCACGCATCGCCCTGCAGGGGTGATCTCCGCCGCAAGCCCCGAGAAAGGATGTGTCCGTGAGCCTCACGCAGTACTACACCGCCACCACCCTCGACGGCTTCATCGCCGACCCGGACAACTCGCTCGAATGGCTGTTCACCCGCAGGCGCGAGCCGGACGGGCCGCTGAGTTATGACGCGTTCATCGCCCAGATCGGCGCGCTGGCGATGGGCTCGACGACGTACGAGTGGATCCTCGGCCACGAGTTCGCGGGCAAGGACCCGAGCGAGTGGAGGTGGCCGTACGACATTCCGTGCTGGGTGTTCACTCACCGGCAGTTGCAGGTCGCCCCCGGCGCGAGAATCGCGTTCGTACGCGGCGAGGTGGCGAGCGTCCACGCGGAGATGGTCGCCGCGGCCGGCGGCCGGACCGTGTGGCTCGTCGGCGGCGGAGACCTCGTCGGCCAGTTCGCCGATGCCGGACTGCTCGACGAGGTGCTCGTGACGATCGCGCCGGTGACGCTGGGCGCAGGCGCGCCGCTACTGCCGCGCCGGCTCGAGCTGCGTCTCGACGAGGTAGGGCGAAACGGCGACTTCGTCGCGGCGCGGTTCTCGGTCGTGCGCGAGTGAGGCGTGCGGGTCGGTCAGGCGGGAAATGAATTTTGACGCGGCCGATGAGAGTCAGATGAGAGCCCCCGCAGTACCGCGTGCATACCTGGCACGTACCCGGTACCGCGGTGCCGCGGAAAGAGGATTTCGCTGCAGTCGCGTTTTTTTCGTATCGCTGTACCGGGTACGTTCCAGCTAAATGGCGACCACTGCCTGGTTCGCCGTGGCGCTCCGCCACACCGGCGGCGGCACCGTGACGGAGGCCGAGGTCGGCGACACGGCGCCGCCTACAGCGTCGAGGTCCGTCTCGCCAACGGGGCGCAGGTCGACGTGACCCTCGACGAGCACTTCAACGTCACCGACGAAGAGCGTGACGACGACGGTGCCGCCGACAATGACGGAGGAAACGACGACTGAGCCTCGCGCCTAGCCGAGAGAAGCGCTCGCACCGGCCGAGTGTCCCGTACGATCGCGCCGTGGCCTACGACGAGGAGCTCGCTCAGCGCATACGCGAGCTGATCGGGGACGAACCGAATCTGACGGAGAAGAAGATGTTCGGCGGGCTCGCCTTTCTCATCGGAGGCAACATGGCGGTGGGTGCGAGCGGCCAGGGCGGAATTCTCGTTCGCGTCGACCCGGCGCAGTCGGATTCGCTCGTCGAGAGCACGAACGCGAGCTTGATGGAGATGCGCGGCCGCCAGATGCAGGGCTGGCTTCGAGTCGCCCCTGAGCACCTGCGCACGAAGCGCGAGCTGTCGAAGTGGGTGGGGCGGGGGACGTCGTACGCCTGCTCGCTGCCGCCGAAGTAGCCGACCCGGTCGCACGCACGCTGACCCAGGCGCCGAGGTGGTCGTCGGTCCGGCGCCTGCTCGAGGTGAGGCTGGCGCGCACTTCGCTCAGCGCCCGAACGCGTCGAGTACCGCGTGCCTCGCGTTCCGCCAGCCGGGGCGCAACGACTGCTCGTCGCCGATCGTGACCGCGACGAGCTCGAGATCGGAGATCACCGTCAGCGACTGACCTGCGTACCCCGCGGCGAAAAAGTGGCGGCGCGGCTCGGCGCCGACCCACCAGAGCAGTCCGTACGCCGAGCCCTCGGGCGGGCCGCCTGCCGTGCTCGGTTGTGTTGCCGCCTCGACGAAGCTGCGGGAAACGACGCCGACCGCGGAAGGCGCCGTCCGCGAGGTAGAGCTCGCCGAGCTTCGCGAGGTCGCGCGGGCGTAGCCTCAGGTGTCCGAAGCCGTAGCAGCGCCCGTCGGGATCGCGCGGCCACTCGAAGGTTTCGATCTCGAGCGGCTCGAAGAGATGGTCAGCAGCGAGCTCCGAGAGCGGCATCCCAACAGCCGCAGCAACCGCGGCGCCGAGTACGTGCGTCGACCCGTTGTCATACGCGAAGGTCTCGCCGGGCTCGCGACGCGCCGGGGCGGCGAGTATCCAGTCGACCCAGCCCGACGCGCGAGCCATCACGGCATCGATGTCCCACTCGCCGCCGGTCTCGGTCCCGGCGGTCATCGTCAGCAGATGGCGCAGCGTGTATCGGTGCCGTACGCCCTGGAGGAAGCGGCTCACGGGCTCGTCGAGTGATCGGATCGCGCCGTCGTCGAGCGCGATGCCGACGAGCGTCGCAACGACGCTCTTCGTGATCGAGTACGTGTCGACGAGGTCCTCGCCCGTGCCTCGGCCGCGATCTAACGCCAGGACGGGCTCGCCGCGATGCATCACGAGCACGTCCCGCGTGTGGCCGTACCGCGCGTCGCCTGCGACCGTCGACTCCAGCCGGTCCAAGCGGCGCTTCAGCTCGGCCGGGATCTTTCCCGCAGCTTCGTCGAGACCATGAGACATGGGACGAGTCCTATCGTCGCCGGCGTCGACGGGTTCTATGCTCGCGCGGACGGACCGGCCGCCGCAGGCCTTCGCCGATGGAGCGCACGCTCGACCCCGCCCGGATCGGAGATCACCTCGACCGGCTCTACCGGGCCGCGTGGGCCCTCTGCGGCTCGCGTGAAGACGCCGAGGATCTCGTCCAGGAGACGTTTGCCCGCGTGCTCGCGCGCCCGCGCCTGCTGCGCCACGACGACGACCTCGGCTATCTGCTGCGGGCGCTTCGCAACACGTTCCTGAACACGAAGCGGACGGAGAGCCGCCGCCTCCGCACAGGGCCGCTACCCGAGCAACCGGACCTGATTGCGGATCCGGCGGCGCGTCAGCCGCAGTCTGCGGTCGAGGCGGCGGAGCTGTACGCGGCGATCGCTGCGCTCCCGGACGACTTCCGCGACGTCCTCGTCGCCGTCGACGTCACGGGCCTCTCGTACAAGGAGGCGGCGCGTGCACTGCGTGTCCGCGAAGGCACCGTGATGAGCCGTCTCTACCGCGCGCGCAAGCAGGTTGTCCAGACGATCGACGGCGCCTCAGCCTGACTCGTCGCCGGTCTCGACCGTCCCGGCGAGCACCTTCTCGCCCGACGAGCTCTGATCGCCGTTGGCACGCTCGCGGGTAACGCTGAGCGTCTGGTATTCGCGCGGTGACACGCCCGCCCACAGGGTGACGTCGCGGCCCTCGTTGAACGTCCCGATCGGCACGAGCTCGCCCGTCGAGTTCCGCAGCCACGCTTCGTAGAAGCGGCTCCCCTCGAGGCGGGGGAGCCCCGTCGCGTCGAGCTCGATCCGCCAGCCAGAGTCCGTCTTCGTCAGGTTCGCTTCGCCCGCGGCGTCAGGCGCCAGCTCCGTCGGCTGGAGTGCGGCCCGGAACTGCTGACCGGGCTCCGTCGTGAGCGCCCGCAGCCCCAGTCCAGCGGCCAGCACGGCGGCAACGGCGCCGACCAGCACCAAGGGGCGGCCGATCCCCGAGCGGCGCGGGCGTCGCTCCGCCTCGATGCGCGCCCGCAGGCCCGCCGGCGCGTCAACCTGCGCTGCGGCGTCGCGCGTCAGCGCGACCGCGCGCTCCTGGTCCGCCAGCAGGTCGGCGAGCTCGGGCGAGGCCTCGATCCGCCCGGCGAGCGCGGCACGGCGTTCGGGCGACAGAGATCCGTCTGCCAGCGCCGCGAGCTCGGCGAGCTCATCGTTGCCGGCCCCGTTCTCTCGACGACGTCTCATCGCCACGGCACCGCGAACGGTAACGCCGCGAGCGCCGTACCGCGGCTCGGGGAGCAAATGCGCAGAAAAGGCTTCACGTCCTCAAGGACTCCGAATTGGCGGCGCTATTCCCGCGCGACGGACGGAATAGAAGCCGCTTCGCGGTGTCTTTACCCGTCAACAGGTCTTCGACACAGAAAGGACACCACCATGAACGTTTTGATCGTCGCCCTCGACACCGCGCTTCCGGTGGAGGTACCGGACGCGGAAGTCCTCGTCCTCGTGCCGGCGCTGAACTCACGGCTTCGGCATTGGTTCTCCGATGACGACGGCGCTCGCCGGAGAGCGCATGACCGGGCCGCCGCCCTCGTCGACGGGCTGGAACAGCGCGGAGTTCACGCCGAGGGTCGCGTCGGCGACGCCGACCCGCTGCTGGCGATCGCGGACGCGTTGCCGACGTTCCCGGCCGACGAGATCGTGATCGCAGCGGAGCCGGAGCGTGCGAACCGGCTCGCCGACGACCTCGTGGCCCGTGCGCGTCAGCGCTTCGCCCTTCCCACGTTCAGCTCCGTCGATTCGCTCCCGCAGGCGGCGTGACGGCGCGGGAATGAGCCGGATTCAGCGATGTCTACAGCAAACGACAAACCAACCAGAACGGAGGAACGAACAATGACGAACCACACGGCAATCGAGAATCTCCGCACAAGGCGGCGTGCGCGGCTGACGGCTTCGGCGGTCGCTGCGGCGGCCGCCGTGGCCGTCGCAGGCGCGATCGCCCCGCAGGGAAACGCGGCGAACTTCAAGCCGCCGAAGCTCGAGCAGGGGGCGCTGAGGATCGACGGCACGAGCGCGGATGAGCGGATCGCCCTCCGCCTGAAGGCGGGGCAGCCCGGCGTTCTCCAGATCGACGTCGGCGACGACGGCTCGGCGGAGTTCGAGGTCGCCCGCGCGCAGATCGCGGAGATCGAGCTCAACGCCCGGCCCGGCGACGACGCCGTTCGGATCGACGACGGCAACGGGGTCTTCACCGACAGCATCCCGACGACGATCGACGGCGCAGCGGGCGACGACACGCTGCTCGGCGGCTCCGGAGCGGAGACGCTGCGGGGCGGGCCCGGGAGCGATCTCATCGACGGCAACCGCGGCAACGACCTCGCCTTCATGGGCAGCGGCGAGGACACGTTCGTCTGGGATCCCGGCGACGGCAGCGACACGATCGAGGGCCAGAGCGGCAAGGACACGATGCTGTTCAACGGCGCGAACATCGCGGAGACGGTCGACGTGTCCGCGAACGGGCCGCGGCTTCGGTTCTTCCGCAACGTCGGCAACATCACCATGGACACCGACGGTGTCGAGCGCGTCGTGTTCGGGGCGCTGGGCGGCGCGGACCTCGTGACGGTGAACGACCTCAGCGGCACCGACGTCGAGAACGTGAGCATCGACCTGGCGGCAGCCGGCGGAGGCGTGGACAACCTGCTCGACCGGGTCATCGTCAAGGGCACCGACCGCAACGACACGATCACCGTCGAGGGCGACTCGCAGTTACTGAAGGTGAACGGCCTCGCGGCGGCGGTCGAGCTCCTCCATCCGGAGGCGGCGAAAGACCAGCTCGAGATCGACACGCTCGAAGGCAACGACACCGTCGACTCCGCCGGCCTCGCTCCCGGCGTGATCGCGCTGCTTATCGACGGAATCCTCATTCCGTAGCGCAAGTCCAAGGCAGCCTCGTGCCGCCGCCGTGGGCGGCGGCACGGGCTCGTCACGCCCGCATGCGACGCACCTAGCGCGCGCGGCCTCGAGCGGCTCCAGGCGATTACGGCCCAGGCCCGCCCCCGCCGCGGCCACCTCGGGAGGCGCGCTCCTCCCAGGGTGGCTCGTTGGGGCGATGACAGTCGGATCGCAAGACCTGCGTACGCCGAGGTCCTCGCCGTCGCCCCTGCGGCGGGACGCGCGCCGCCGAAGCCGCGAGGCCCGCGCGCAGGCAGCGTGCCGTTGACCAGGTCGGTGAACCGCTGTTCGGCGTTCGCGAGCATCTCGTCCGCCTGCGCCTGCGTGAGTCGGCTGGCAGCGACGGCTGCGTCGACCTCCTTCGTCTCGTCTGCAACGAGTGCGGCGACGAGCCCGTCGACCGTCTTGCCCTGCGCCTCGGCGACGTCGGCGAGCGTCTTCCCGCCGGCGAGCTGCGTCTGCAACTCCGTCTCGGACAAGCCGAGATAGGTCGCCGCGGCCGCGAGATGGCCGAAGCCGTGGCCGCCGTGCTGCTCGAAGCCGGGCGCAACGAGCAGCGGGTACTGAGACGCGGCTGGGAGTTTGATGTGAAGTCTGGTCAGCAGCCTCCGCCCGTGCTGCCGATTGACGTGGATCGCGTCGTGGCGGGTAGGTCGACTTGCGCGGGCGCCGTCCTCTGGACCGGGAAAATCGGCGCGATGGTGGCGAGCCCCGGATCGACCACGTTGCGCGCAGTCGCGGAATGATCTGGCTGCACGTTCCGACGAGACCCGCGCTGTCGGTTCGGACGGCGAAGAGCTCTCCCTTGCCGTCGACGCGATTCTCGGTGAAGCCGAGCGACAGGTAGCCGCCGTCGCTCGTCAGCGTCGACGAGGCGAAGTACTGGCTGATCGGGCTGCCCGTCGTCGGGTAGGACTGGTAGTAGGAGTACTGCCACACGAGGTTGCCGCTCGGGTCGGTCTTTGCCAGCCAGGGCACGAGCGGCGCGCCGGAGGGGAACTTTAGGTGGCCGGCGCCCGCAACGGAGTAGCCCCCGTCCGACGTCTGCTGGACGGAGTAGGCGATACCCCCGATTGCGGAGCATTGCGTCCCGATGCCGGTGAAGCAGTGCACGCCGGCGCTGTACGCCTTCTGCCACTCGCTGTTTCCGTTCGCGTCGAGCTTCAGCAGGAGGGGCCCCTGGCAGCACGTTCCGGGGAGGGTGGCGTTGCCCCACACACCCGCGACGAGGTACCCGCCCTCCGCGGTCTGGATGACCGAGCTGACCCATTCGCCTGCCGTCGGGGCGCCGCTCGAGTCGAAGCTGTTGAAGCCGCGTTGCCAGGCGACGTTGCCGTTCGCGTCGAGCTTGACCGCGAGCACGCCCGCGCCCGTGCCGGTCGACGACAGTGGGTAGAACGGGCCGGCCGCCACGTAGCCGCCGTCGCGCGTGGGCTGCACTGCTTCCAGGTAAGCGTACGTGCGTGCGAGCGGGACGAGCAGTGTCTGCCACTGCACAGTCCCGCCGCCGTCGAGCTTGAGGATCAACGAGCCGGTACCGCCGTTCGGATCGCGGTAGGTGCCGACAGCGACGAAGCCTCCATCGCCCGTCTGCTTGACGTCCCAGAACGTGGTCTCGGTTGCGGACGACGAGTAGATCCGCGTCCAGGCCAGGTTGCCAGCCGCGTCGAGCTTCACGATCAGCCCACACGCCTGGCTGGTCAGGTACGGACAGATGGGGCTGAACTGGCAGTCCCTGGTCCCGCCGGAGATGCGTAGCCGCCGTCGACCGTCTGCTCCAGCGCGGTGCCAAGCGCGTAGCCGCCGGACGCGGCGCCGATGCAGCCGACCTCTTCCTGCCATTGCGGATTGCCGTCCTGACGTAGGTACTCGAGGTGGACGCAGGAGGCGGGGGCGGCGGGGGCGGCGGCGGAGGAGGCTTCTTTTTGGCGGCCGCCGGTGTCACGAGCACCGAGGCGATCAGGGCTGCAAAGAGAACGACCCTCGACACGAGCGACAAGCTGCGCATGTTCATCTGCCAACCCCTTCCGCCGGGACCGCGCCGAATCGGAAGCGAGCCTAGGGCTGCAAACCTTGCGCTGGTCTCAATGATCGGCGTCGGAATCCTTAAAACCGTCGCGGCGGGCGGGACACCCTGTGTGATCGAATCGCGGGTATGACGACGTTCGAGGAGCTGCTCGAATCGTGGGATGGGGAGACGGCCGTCATCCGCCGCGACCGCGAGACCGGCGGCTGGATCTTCATCTGCCTGCACTCGACGCGGCTCGGGCCGGCCGGCGGCGGTACGCGCATGAAGGTCTATGGCGCGCCGGCGGACGGGCTGCTCGACGCGATGCGGCTCTCGGCTGCGATGACGCGCAAGCTCGCGGTTGCGGGGCTGCCGTTCGGCGGCGGAAAGGCGGTGATCGCGGTCGACCAGATCCCGAACGGTGTGAGTCGTCGGGCGCTCTTTCTGCGCTACGGCGATCTCGTGGCGTCGTTGGGCGGGACGTACCGAACGAGCTCCGACATGAACACGGGAGAAGCGGATCTCGACGTCATCGGCGAGCGGACGGAGTTCGTGTTCGGCCGATCGGTCGCGGCGGGTGGGGCCGGGAGCCCGGGGCCTCCCACAGCGACCGGCGTCTTGCACGGCATTCGCGCGAGCCTCTCGTACGTCTTCGGTTCTGACGACCTCGACGGGTGCACGGTCGTCGTGCAGGGGGCCGGCGGTGTCGGCGCGCCGCTCGCCGAGCAGCTCGCGGGCGCGGGCGCGACGGTGCTGGTGGCCGACATCGACCGGGCGCGCGCGCAGCGCGTTGCCGCGCAAGTCGGGGGGGCCGCGTTGCCTGCCGACGAGGTCGTCGACGCCGACTGCGACGTCTACGCGCCCTGTGCCGTCGGCGGCACCTTGAGCCTTGAGACGGTGCCGCGGCTCCGGTGCCGCATAGTTGCCGGCTCGGCCAACAACCAGCTCGCGAAACCCGAAGCCGCCGACTTGCTGCGCGAGCGCGGCATCCTCTACGCGCCCGATTACGTCATCAACGCCGGCGGTGCGATCGGAACCGTTGGACTGGAGCAGCTCGGCTGGGGCCGGGCCGAGCTCGATGCTGGGCTGGCCCAGATCGGGCAAACGCTCCGGGACATCTTCCGGAAGGCGGACGCGCACGGCACTTCGACGGCCGCCGCCGCGGACGCGGTCGCCGACGAACGGCTGAACGTCAGTTAAGTCGCGCCGCGCTCGAACGCTTCTGGCGGAGCTCATCAGCAGCGGGGCGCGCTCCGGCCGCACTCGATTGCGGTTCATCCGATGAGGGTGAGGCGCGCTTGCGTGGGCGGCTGGTGGACTGGGCCCCGCGCTATGGAGCGCATATGGGCAGCGGTGCGGCAGCTTGGACGGTCGGCCTCGATTCGCCGGCGTGCGCACCTTCTCGAGGTCGGCTCGCCGGCGTTGCGACACCGCCAGAACGATTGAGAGGAGAGGCATGAGCACGGTCACCGAGACCGTTCTGGGAACGCATTCGGAGGTCGGGAAGCTCCACACGGTGATGGTTCATCGGCCCGACCTCGCCCACGAGCGGCTCTCGCCGACCAACTGCCACGAGCTGCTGTTCGACGACGTGATCTGGGTGCGGCGCGCGCGCCAGGAGTTCGACGCGTTCGTCGACCTGATGCGCGAGCGCGGCGCCGAGGTCCTGCTCCTGCACGAGCTGCTCGCGCAGACGCTGGAGGACCATGACGCTCGCGACTGGCTGCTGTCGCGCCGCATCCGCCCCGAGGAGGTCACGCTGATGTTCGCGGAGCCGATCCGGGAGTGGCTGAACGAGATGCCGGCGGACCAGCTGGCGACTCGAATGACCGGCGGCGTCACGGTCCTCGAGCTGCCGGACGAGATCCGCTCCGCAATCGGAAGCGCGCTCCGCCAGACCGACTTCGTGCTGCCGTCGCTCCCGAACCAGCTCTTCACGCGTGATACGAGCGCCTGGATCTACGGGGGAGTCTCGATCAACCCGATGTTCTGGCCGGCACGGCAGCTCGAGACGCTCAACGTCGAGGCGATCTACCGCTTCCACCCGCGCTTCAGAGACGCCGGCTTCCGGATCTGGTTCGGCGGCTCAGACCACGACTGGGGGCTGGCCCGGCTCGAGGGCGGCGACATCATGCCCGCCGGCGACGGTGTCGTGCTGGTCGGGCTGGGCGAGCGCAGCACGGCCCGCGCCGTGAGCATCCTGGCGCAGAACCTCTTCAACGCCGACGCAGCCCGACTCGTGATCGGCGCCTTGATGCCGCGCGAGCGGGCCGCGATGCACCTCGACACCGTCTTCACCTTCTGCGACCGCAACGTCGCCACGTCGTACGAGCCGGGCGCGGCGGCGGTCACTGCATGACCTGTCCGATCGTCCGCGAGGCATGACGAAAGCAGCGAAGCGATCAGCACAGTCGTCGATCTGCGCGGCAAGCACCTGATGAAGCTGGCCGACTTCTCACCGGAGGAGATCACCTACCTGCTCGACCTCGCGGCCGAGCTGAAGGCGGCCAAGCAGGAGGGGCGCGAG
>Ga0126312_10000701_pt1 | contig 20840 bp, 28 predicted proteins | sample Plot104A_FD_92537 | JGI IMG/M metagenome (GOLD analysis project Ga0126312, IMG submission 92537) | Serpentine soil microbial communities from UC McLaughlin Reserve, CA, USA - Plot104A | ecosystem: Environmental > Terrestrial > Soil > Grasslands | place: USA: UC McLaughlin Reserve, Lake County...
ATTGTGATCTGAGAGCCATTAGAAAGAGAAAACCTAATAATGTGTATTGTCACGATCATCATCTCCTCTAATAACATTATTTTTTCTTAGGTATTGTAATATTTCGTCATGATTTTCAAGTTTGTAATAGTGTTTCATCTTATCTAATGTTTCATCATCAATAACTGAATACTTCTTCTTTTTCACTATTATATTAGCGATAAACTTGCTATTAAGATCACTTATAACAAACACTAGCGTATAGAAAGAATATGTACCAACGCCCTTTTCTGGTGCAATATATATATAATTTATCCACAAGAAAGAAAAAGAATGTTGCATGATGTATTAGGAGGATATGGATATCAACTTGACTTCTTAATCGATATAGGCATCTCATTGCTTTCTGGTTTTTTAATAGGCGCTGAAAGAGAGTCCAGAGGTAAACCTGCTGGAATAAGTACTCATTGTCTTGTTATTGGGGGCACTATGCTCTTTACATACATTTCAGCACAGGTTGACCCAAACTCCACTTCAAGAATTGCTGCACAGGTTGTATCGGGAATAGGTTTCCTTGGAGCTGGCATGATCTTAAAAAGTGAATCGACTGAAAAGATCACCAATCTGACTACAGCGGCAGCCGTATGGTTCGCAGCGTCGATAGGTATGGCTATAGGTTTTAACCTCTATTTTATGGCCCTAGTTGGAACAGCATTTGCTGTTTTGGTTCCTAGAATACCCCACATATCCAAACTAAAGGAAAGTATAGATAGGTAGAGTTGGTTGGAGAAGTTGTCCCATTGTAATGAGATATTGCAATGGCAAAAATGGTTACACAATTAAAAATAAATCTTAATTTCATACTCTCATCTCATTGTGCTCCGTCACAAACAGCCAGGACAAGCCGCAGCTATTCTAACGTCTTTTCAATTCGATAAAATTCGGTTTATATTCATACTAGAGATAATCTTTTAATGTTCAAAATGGAAGCAATTGCTAAATGGACTCCTATTATAGCGCTACTCTGATTATGTTAGTCTCTATTGCTGTATTAGGGTTAATTGCAATCCCATTTGGAAATCCCAAATTCATTGATAGGGCAATTATTTTGGAGATATCATTTGCTACACTATCTGCTTTGATATGGTAAGGATATAGTAAAGCACTTTATGCCTGTATTCCAATAGCTGCATTAGTTATTATTGGTAATAGCCTTGCTACACCACATATTAACTTGATGATAACCTTTTCCAAACCACTAAATGCAATTATTCTGATTGTGGGGGGATATATATTGCAGATTGCTTTGATATATGCTAGCTTAAGGTCAATACTGAATATTATAAGATCAAGACGATTAACTGCAGCTGTATAATCCATGACCTGCCTCTGCAAGTTTTAATTATCCGCCAGACGCTAAATCGCGTGCCGGGATACGCTTGTGATGATCGCGTGATATATCAGCATGTAGGCGAACTCCTGACTCTCCTATCGATGGTTCTTCCTCGATATCAGCAGAATCAGGTAGTAATGATGCTTTTTGTTCTTGCTCCAATACCGCATTAGGATGTGTATACGTAAGGACAGCCTGGAGCTTTGCTTGTTGACACCTTGTTGACTTAACCACGAAAATATATCCATTTATATTAATGCCCAGAATGCAGCCTCCAAACTGGCTGCGAAAACATGCAGGGCTCATCAAAATCCTTCAATCTTATAATAGTACGATTCAAACTTTAGAAGACTGTTGTTAAATAACATCCTTATATCATGATATCGGATGTGGATATCTAATATTAGTGTCAAAGCAGTCACTTTGATGCTAATCTCTTAGAATTTTCAAGGAGCTAGGAAACAACAAACTAGGTTTTTTAAACCCATATATTTGATAGCTATAGTTAAGAAGCACAAAACTCTATGTATGTAACAATTGGAAAAAGGAACACCCTCAAAACGGAACTATAAGATGACAATAAGAACAACTGCTTCCGTTGGATTAAAGAAAAAGAAACTGGGGAAAAAATATTGGACTACTGCATTGGTTGTTAATCCAACTTCTGCCAGTGGCTCAACTGGCAAAGACTGGGACACAAGGTTCACCAAAATCAAACAAACATTTGGTAAGAATCCTCAAATTGTTTTTACTAAAAAATCTGGCGATGGAACATCTCTGACAAGGGATTTGTTAAAGAAAGGTTTTAAAAGAATTATTGCAATAGGCGGGGACGGCACCATAAATGAGGTTGCAAATGGCTTTTTTGTATCCTTAGATAAACAAGTGAGAAAAGCAAATTCCAGAAATCAAAACAAAGGACAATTTTCTGAATCTCCAGCCTTAAAGCCTATAAACCCAGAAGCCGTTATGGGGTTTTTTCCATCAGGTACCAGAAATGTATTAGCTAGATCTCTAGATTTTCCAGAAGGTATTGCTCAGTGTTGTGGTAATTTTATGGTTGGTAAATCAAGGAAGATAGATGTTATTGGAGCTACAGTAACTCCCATTAATACTACTGCTCAATCCTCAGATGGGAGCCCAAGACTCGTAACACGAATATTTCTCAACGCTGCTGAGCTTGGAGTTGCAGCCGAAATCATTGTTAGATCAAAAATAGTCAGAGATAAGGTTAAGAGCCGTTTTGTGTCTACAGTCGCAAGCTTAGCTGTAACTGTGCCTTATTATGAAAGCAATTTATGTGAAATATCAATAGATGATGGTAAAGAAAATATCTTAACAAAAGTGACAATGTGTGTGATTGCAAACGGTAGCTATCTAGGTGGAGGATTTATGGCTGCACCTAAAGCTAGGTTCTCTGATGGATTGCTAGATATGGTGATTTTAAAGGATTCGGGTAGTCTTAAGATGCTAGACGATTTTATTAATATCAAGGGCGGTAACTATGTAAATGAACCAGATATACTTTATCGACAAGCTAAGAAAGTTTCAATAAAATCAAAGGAAAGAGACGTTACTGTAGCGATTGATGGCGAACCTATCGGCATTTTACCAGCAACATTTGTAGTTTTTAATAACGCGTTAACTATCAGAATATAGGGGTGATTCTGTTTCAATAGTACAGTGTCTCAACAACAAAGACGGATACGACCATCAACTAGGCCAGGAATATTATTAATCCTTTTAGTTCCAGTCATATTTTTTTGGTAACTACCTGCCATGTAAGTACCTGCCATACTATGCACAGGAGTTGCCGGCAAAAATTGTAACACTACTGTTTGATAAAACCTCAGACATAGATAGACCCTAGTCGACGTTTTCAGGACAAGAGCACATGTCTCCAGGACGAGGATATAACAGTTGCTGATATAGAAAGGCAACACCTGTCATTGTCTTGTGTCCTACACACATTATTTCTCACCATAACACAAAGGACTATAGTATTTTAAACCATGATTTATGCAAAGTCATGGTTCCAACTCAAATCTTTAGAGGTTCAAAATCTCAGTTATAGATGAAGGTGATAAAAGAGGATTATCAACTCTGCTGATAATAGCAGCTACACTCACTCAGAAATAACAATCCTGCATTACTAAATATTCTGTTTTTTTGATTCTATGCTTTTTCTTTTCATGATGATCATTTGCTACAATCGGATCTTCAAATACTAAATCGCATTCTTCACACCATATTGTGAATTTCTTTCTATTGACTTTGGGAAAGCAATTCATATTAGAGTACATACAATATAGAATACTCAATTATATATAGTCGTACTATTCACTCCGAAGTTGGATTCATGATAATACAAAACGCGACTACGCATAAAGAGTAGACGTAAGAAAGTGCAGAGTTAAAAAGTATAGATGAGAGGGTGAGGCTTACGTATGAATAATGCTTATTTTCTTCTAACTCTGGGATCCTTATTATATCCAATGTTATATCCCCTTTGACGAAGATATTTTAAAGTCAATTTGTATACTAGTTCGTCATGATTCGCTACTTCTAATATTCTTGTCCACGAGACCTCTCCTTTCTTTAAAATTTCGTCTGATAGATGCTCTGTATTTTTTCTGGCTTCTCCCCTACATTGTTCCATAGTCTTACCATTTCTATAAGCTTGAACACGAATATCACAGCTGGAGGCTTTCTCCATATTTCCAACGTATACAGTAGTAATATAGTCACTAATAATGGTTTATGAAGTTCACGTCTGCGTAACCCGTACCAGACATTTATCCAGCCTATAGTATACTACTATACTACATACGCCATAGTATACTACTACATACGCCATAATATGGTGTTTGGGCATGGGTTGACGTAAGAGGAATGTGGTATTGGAAAGATCTATTACTAGAGGCCGGCGTTGATCCTGATTCCTTAAAAGCGTGGGACGGATATATTGCATCTACAAAGAAGCTTAACGAAGTATTAAGACCAAAAGGAATAGAAGGAGTACATCTTGTTGCAACTACTCATTCTTCTAATATATCTTTTTATCCGTATCTTTGGATGCTTGGAGGTGCGATAGTTGAAAGTAGGTCAGGACACCCAACTAAAGGACATTATTGGTTTCCAGGTTATAACAACACAGGAGGTATAGAAGCATTAGAGTTCATAAAGGCATAGAAAATATGACCGCCGTAATCATGCAATCTTTTTAACATTTTTCAACAGATTTTTATTTTCGCTAATTTGTAGTTTTGTTATTGAACAAGGGCAAGATTATAGTAATCGAAGGTACCGATAAGGCTGGCAAAGGAACCCAATCCAGGCTTCTTATGAATGCCCTCAAATTTTCTGGGAGAATTTGTATAATGATGGATTTTCCAGATTACACTACCCCAATTGGACAAGAAATTAGGTCTTTTTTAGATGGCAGACGAAGTTACGCTATTGAAGTAAAGCACATGCTACTGTCAGCCAACCGCTGGGAAAAGAAGAACGAAATTGAAAGTATGATAGAAAAGGGTACCATAATTATAATGAATAGATACTATCAATCTAACTTGGTATACGGCATATCGCATGGCCTAAATCTCAATTGGCTACTTAATTTAGATAGAGGCTTACCGAAAGAAGACGTCGTTATAGTACTTGAAGTTAATCCAGGTATATCCTACCGACGAGTACCTAAGGATCGAGACACATTTGAGATGGATCAAAAATTATTAATCCAAGTCGATAAAAACTATCGCAAACTTGCAAAACGGTTTAACTGGAAACTAATAAATGGTGAAAAATTTAGTGAGGACGTACACGATGAAATAATGGATATTGTAAGAAAGATTTTAAAAGGTTAGTTAATCCTTCAGTTTAGTCAGCGTTAAATAAAGCAATTTTGCAGTTAAGTAGATTGATTAAGACAAGAGTTGTACACATTCAGCTCATAGTTGCATTTCTCAAAGTTTAATTTCTTCTATTACTAACGATTAACAGCAATCATTATGAAGTTTGCTGGTGAAATAACTGACCCCGTACATCGATATATACGTTTTACTGAAATTGAGAGAGACATCGTAGATAGTGTGGTTTTTCAGCGATTAAGGAGGATTAGACAACTTGCAGGTGCACATTTGGTATATCCTAGTGCACAACATTCTCGATTCGAACATTCAATTGGCACTATGCATATAGCTGGCTATGCCGGAGAAACACTTTTTGCCAAAGGATATTTCGGTGACGAAGACAAGGTTCAGCAATTACGCCTAGCAGCACTATTACATGATATAGGTCACGGTCCTTTTTCCCATTTATTTGAAGAAGTTTTGATAGCAAGACACAATGTAAACCATGAAGATATGGGTAGACAAATTATTTCACATAGTGAGATTAGTGACATTTTGGGACGACACGGTTATAATTCCTCAGATATTTGCAAGTTGTCATTTGGCCAGTCCAAGATAAAGTTCTTCAATGAAATTATAGCTGGAGGATTATCTGCAGATATGATGGATTACTTGCCCAGAGACGGACTGTTCACAGGTGTTGAGTATGGCAAAATTGATTATCATAGGTTGATAAGCTCCTATGAAGTTACAACCAATGGGCATCTGGCTATTAACAGATCAGCGTTATACTCGTTGGAATCTATGTTAATCTCCCGTTATGAAATGTATAAGGCAGTATATTTTCATAAAACAGTTCGATCAGCAGAGGTCATGTTATTGCGTTCAATAATGCTTGCGGATGAACAACTTAATCTGACTAATAAAACATTGAATAACTATCTAAATCTTACTGACGAGATTATTCTTGAACAAATATGTTTACTTGGTAACTGTAATAAAAGCGCGGTAAGATTGGCTGTGGAGTATAAGTCTCGAAAACTACTAAAATGCGTCTACGAAAAATTTCTGCATTCTCATGATAAATTAAATAGAAAGATGCGTACTAGAACATTGTATGACTTGGAATCCCAGATATGTGAAGTTGCACAAATTAAGGAACAAAATACTGTTTTTGTCGATGCTTCAAGCGCCTCGTCTATGCCAAAAACTCCTACTAAAGAAGAGATAAGTTCAATATTGCTTGTTGAAAAAGAGCACGAATATGAAACTCCTGTTTCTGAAATTCCACTTATTGCTTCTATTGCTGGTTCATTGGATATGCTAAGAGTATATACAACTGCTGAAAACAGAAATGCTGTAGAGAAAAGTACTAAGAAGGTACTTGGCAGTGAGGAGTTCCCATATTGGAGAGAACTTTATGGAATACAATAGTAAGCATAACACAAGAAGAAAAAAGAGAGTAGTCATTAAGTTAAGTGGTAGTATATTCAGTCAAGATGCAAACCATGATTCAATTAAAAAATATGCTGAGATGCTGTGTGACATCAGTAATAGTGTACAACCAATAGTGGTAGCAGGAGGGGGAGAAATTGCCCGTCACTATATTAACCTCGCACGGAATCTCGGCTCTGATGAAGCAAATCTAGATATTATGGGGATTGAGGTCTCAAGGTTAAATGCAAAACTCTTGATCGCAGCATTAGGTGATCAAGCATATTCACAAGTGCCAAAAAACCTGGAAGAAATATCAATAGCAGTGGCAAGTAGTAAAATAGTGATTGCTGGAGGTTTACATCCAGGCCAGAGCACTAATGCTACATCAGCATTAATAGCCGAAAGATCAAAGGCATCAAGCTTTGTAAACGCTACTGATGTTAATGGCATATATGATTCTGATCCGAATACGAACTCCAATGCAAGATTGTTTAAAGAAATTACTGTGAATGAATGTATGGAGATTCTCAAAGTTGAAAGTACTATGGCAGGGACATATGATCTTATGGATATAATTGCATTAAAAGTAATAGAACGTTCAAAAATACCGACACGAGTAGTATTATTGGATGTAGGTAATATCAGAGATGCGGTTGAAGGTAAGGATATAGGTACTAAAATTGTAACCATCAAGAAACAGTCTTAACTATGCCATTATATTCCGAGATTCCGTCGTTAATCATAGTTTTAAAAATTTCTTCTCCTTGCCGTATAGGCAAAGGTTTTGATTGTGCTTTTGCATAGCCTCCATTATCACAAACCAAAATGATCATTTCATCTCCTTTTACCAACTTACCTACGAGCATTTCCTCTCCTACGGGTTCAAACCCTGTATTGGTCTCCTTGATAGTATAGGTTAGCATTGCAAACCCGGTATAATCAAACAATTTCATTTGGGCCTTCCTTGACCTTTCTTGACCAATAAACGCTGCCTTATAGTATTGCATATACTTGCATTCCTTTACCTATTATTTTATAATTGCGTAAGGTTTTGGTACTATATTATGTTGAGGATAACGAGGATCAGGCAAGGTCTACTGCAAAGCGTAGCGATCTATATCTGCTATAATCATCCAACAAGATCTTTGCCAAGCGTCTATTAATGTCCGTTACACTTAACAAGCCCACAATTCTGTTGTCTTCTTCCAATACCACGAGATGTTTGATATTGTTCTTCACCATTATTTGAGAAGCAGTATCTATGGAGTCATATGACATGATTGTTATAAGTGGAGCCGACATAATTTCCTCTAGTTTGATTCTACTTGCTGCAACGTCTTTCAGACATACACGTTTGACTATATCACGTTCTGTAATGATTCCAATAGGATGACTCTTTTTATCTATGATAATTACGGAGCCTACCTTTTTTTTTACCATCATTTGGGCAACATCCTGAGCGCTTTTCCCCGTATTTGCAACTACTGTGACAATTTCTTTTTCCGACATGATCTCACTTACTGAGCTCATTTACTAGTTGACTAGCGCAGACCTTTTTTTAGGTTGCGTAAGTGTATTATTTCTAGGAGGAATTCTATCAGACCTATTGCCTAATGGAGAGGTCTACCAGTATTAGACATAAGCCAATGACAGCTAACGAATTTAAGATTATTCATCATCCATTAGTGAAAAACTAAAAATAGAACGTTTAACAGGAGCAAAGATACTGTCAGCAGATATAAATATAACAAATAAATTACATGCTGCCTCTAATTACATAAATGAGTAGTAGCAGCCTCATTTTATCCTGGAATGAAGCAAAAGACAAGAAAGTAAAATCAAGCGACGAAAAGGATCTGGGAAAAGTCTACAATGCAACAAAAGATTACATTGAAATAAAAGAGGGTAGGATAGGAAAAAAGACTTATTTTGTTCCAAAATATTTTGTCCAAGGATATGATGGTGACAACATTTGGATATCTCTTGAAAAAGAAGATGTAAAAAGAAGATTTGAAAGGGAGCGCCCGCCCCAGGACGTCTCAGAGTTTGAAACTCCCGACTATGTGCAAAGAAGAGAATCAATTAGAAAATACTTTCCCGATTTTGATAACAATATTCCAAGATATACTCCAATACCAGGGGCATCTTCTGCTGATAGTGGTTCTGTCCCAACTCCTACATCTACAAAAATGGTAAGTGTATCATGGGAGAAACTCAAAGGTAAGAAAGTAAAATCAAAAGACAACAGTGATATAGGTAAGGTAAATGAGGTAGGTCCTCATTATATAGAAGTGAAAGAAGGTCTAATTGGAAAAAAGAGCTATTTTATTCCAAAATATTATATTGAATATTTTGACGGAGATAAGCTGCAAACCTCGCTTTCAAAGGACGAAATTAAAAAGAAGTGGGAAAGGAGTAGTCCACCCACAGAGGCAGAAGTCCAAACCCAGGAATATCTAGAGCGAAAGAAGAAGGTGGAAGAAGAACAACCTCAATTTTTACATGGAGTGCCATTTATGGCGCAAGAGCCGGGAGTATCTGTAAGAAGCGACACTACGGGTGAAGAAGTTAAGATTGAATGGGCAGAAGTAATCCACAAGCATGTAAGAGCATTCGATGATATCGATGTTGGTGATGTTGAAAGGGTAGGAAATGAATTTATAGTTGCGAGACAAGGAGTAGCGAAGGTTCATCTTTACTATATTCCTAAAACCTGTATTAGCAACTATGATGGCAGTTCGTTGTATCTTAATGTGCCAAGTGATTTTGTAAGATCAAGGTTTGAAAGGGACACCGAGCCAACATCTGAGAAAATTCAAATCCTTGCTAGAGAGGCCAAGACCGAAGCGGAACGACAAAATCAAGAAGTGACCTCTACTAAGGAAAAAGATACGAGTACGGATAAATATGAAGAGGGTGCTCCGGGAACTGAAAGGTAGTAAATACGAACAAGGAGCTGCTGGAGCAAATGACTAAATAGTCTGGAGAAGCACAAGAGCTTTGAGATTATGAAATGAGTTCGTTTTGGGCCAGAAGTGCAAGAACCATCAACAATGGTAGACTTAGACGACTAAAGCAGAGAACAGACTTTTAAAACTAACTTAATATGCCCAAACTGCGACCTGAAGGCTTCAAATCTTTTTTAGGTACACTTCATCTGATACTCTCAGCGAATCAGGTTTTCTAAAAGGATACTATGTACCTGTCTTATTGTCTCTTTAGAGAAATTGTAGAATTTGAGTTACCACCGCTGGACTTGTCTATCCTTTCCAAACGCCTACATAACATTTTAAATGAATCCAGTATATCTATCTCAATAATACCTGGCAAATGTCGCATATCTGATATATAATTGTTCAGTACATATAGGTCTTGTAACCTTACTTCTATCTTTATATCCTGACTTTTTAGATCATCAAATGACGATCTATTTATAACCTGAATTGAATTTGCTAAATCCCTTTGTTCGTTCTCAAGAGGATATTGACCAGAACGAATCGACTCTTGAACCATTTTGCATAATTCAGAAACCTTCATAGATGCTATATGATTGGTTAAGGCCTCAATTTATAGCAAGTCATTTCCTTTTTTGGGTGTTGTTCTGTTAATAGATATGTCTTATCCACTTTTTACCTTTTAGAGTAATTTGATAAATATATGATACATCTATGTAACTATGATTCCCTCTTCATCCATTCCCTATTTTCTAAATATTCTACTAGTTTTAACATCTGTTCTATTCTTTCTTTTCCACCTGCAATATTTCTACAACTTTCATAGTGTCTCATCAACATCTCATCTTCTTCATCTGATATACTGCCTTTTTCATCAATTAAATCAAAAAAAATATCTTCTTTTCCAGTATGGTCAGTTATAAAAACAGCATATGATTTTAGAAACCTTGCAACCGGTTCTCTCCCCAAATCACTGTCACTTTTCTTCCATTCTTTTAATTCTTTTACAAGCATTCTTGCAATCCTCCTTCCGAGCTCGTGTTCAATTAGAAATTTGCGAATATCTTCTCCAAATCCATTCTTGTATTTGGTCTGAGGGAAATATGCTTGCTCTTCTTTTCCATGATGAAATCTGTCAACAAATTCTTCAATGACTACAGAAATAATTTCAATATCTTCAAGAGGAATATTTTTACTTGCATAGAGTTTATCTGAACATGTCAGAGCTATGTTTCTTATTCTTCTTGCCGTTACATGATCTTGCTTTAGATCTTGAGTAGACTTATTCAATGTTAGTTAAATACTATAGAATAATTTAAAAATAATAGAGTCGTCTGGAGTTTACAGTTTCAATACTATGACAAACCAATAACATACCTTAATTGAAAACTCTTCCTGCTCTATTAATTGGATCTTTTTCAATTTCAGTATTGATACTACTAAAGAACTGAGTGACTTAGATAGTAATGATGTATGCTCCACAATAATCGAAGAGTACTTCGAACAGATAATATATTATTGCTTGTCATAATTTAATTATGATTCTTTTTCGTCACCTTTTGTAATATTATATGGATTGGGCCTTGCTTTCTCTCCGAATCTTTTCTTATTTGCTTCATTTAATGCTTTAGACGGGCATATGGCGTAATCTCTTCTTTTTTGTTTCCTTTCTTTGGAAGTTTTTTTCTCCTCACTTTCTCCCTGTTTCTGTTTTGATCATTATTCCTTTTAACTACCAATCCCAATGCCCTTTCAATTTCGTATGTGTTATTATATTTTTTCCCGTCTTGTAGATAATCATCAATATATTGAGATGTATTTCTAGCACTTTCAATACTTAATGTAATTGATTTGCCCTCTGCAATGTATTTTCTAATTTGTTCCTTAGTAGCCGGGAATCTCAAACCTTCTAGCAGGTTTGCTATTTTAGATGCTTCGTTTGAATCAATGGCCTTATTCGTGGTTGCTTCTTGTGTGGCATCGCCTGGACGACCTACCGAACCATCTACATCATCCGCTACATGGCTCATGTTTTATTCTCTCATATTAATGGTATCTTATTTCTGATAAGAGTTGTTTGCTTAAATAATGAAATAGAGTAGTAATATAACAACCTAACCCAGGTTGCAAATTCTAGATCAAATAACCAAATCATATAGACCTTGAGAGGATCGCAAACACATATTATTATAGATGTCTTAAATGATATTATAGTTGTGTTGTTGTCGACTTTGAATATTATGAAACAGGAGAAAAGTAATATTAAATATGATAGAATATAAAACCTTTAATACTTCATGCCAGTTCCCGTGTAACAATGAATTATAGAACACGCGCCGTTATAATCTTAGGTCCTTTAACAGGTCTGCTTACAGCGTCCATTTCAAGTATCTTATTAGTAAGTGCTATTGTGTTGCCTAACTCTGGTTTTTTCTCTATAATAAATAATCCAACCGCAAGCTCAATCTTGTCCGAGCCTACGTCAAGTAGGCTAGTAATTAATGAAATGAGCTCTATAGATGCTGTTATAGCGGCCACAACGACATATGCCACCCCCCCTAAGAAACTAAATATAGTTACATCTATCTCACCTATAGCTAACATAGTCAAGAATGTGGGTGGTAACAAAATAGATCTGACAGGACTAGTACCGGAGGATGTCAATTCACACACATTTGAGTTTGTACCTTCAGACGTCATTAAAATCAATAATGCAGATCTTGTCATCATGCATGGACTTGGCCTAGATACAAACATAGAGGATATCGCTGAAGTAGCCCAGACTATGAATCCCAAGTTGAAAATGCTAAAATTGGGTGATAATACCATAACACCTAACCAATGGATATTTGATTTTAGTTTTCCAAAGGAGAAAGGTGATCCTAATCCGCACTTGTGGCTAAATGTAGCATATGCAATGAAGTTTGCTAATCTTACTAGAGATAAGTTAATCCAGTTGGATCCTCAAAATGCTCAGTATTATTCAGACAACACAGATCGCTATATATCCCTGTTGAAGAAGTTGGATGAAGGAATAATGCAAGCAGTTCAAACAGTTCCACCACAAAATAGGAAGTTGCTCACATATCATGATTCATGGGCCTATTTTGCTTCTCGGTATGGTATGACAGTCATGGGTGCCGTTCAGCCATCTGATTTTGGTGAGCCCAGCCCACAAGAAGTTGCAAGAATAATAGATCAGACAAGGTCTGAAAAGGTTTCTGCAATATTTGCTTCAGAAGTATTTTCCACGCGCGTCATTAATCAAATAGCTGAAGAAGGGAATGTCAAGGTAGTCGAGACATTAAGTGACGATGATTTACCTGGAGAGCAAGGTGATCCAGAACATACCTATGTAGGAATGATGCTAGAAAATATCCGAAATATGCTAGTTCCATTAGGCGGAAACATAACAGCCCTTAGTGATGTTGATCCTACTGATACGTATGCTAGCTAAGAATTGCATCTATAGAGGAAACATAGAGCATGAAAAGTTTAGGTAGAAGTCATGTATATCATACCTTTGAGATCTTCCACTTATTTTACCACATCAGGCTAAAACAGCAAATGGCGATTGCGAAGAATGTGTTTTGGAACGCAAAATTATAAAGGAATTGTTAGAAGATGACATTAAAGCGTTCTCTAATATCTTGGATACATAGAAGGAGTACGAACAGAAGCAAAAATGGCGAAAGGATTAGTAATACTGATTGCAAGATAACTTCTTATCTTTCGATAAAGGACATTACTTACGGATATAAACCACACAATCCGGTTATCGAGCATATAAATCTGTTAATTCCTAAAGGAAGATTTGTAGGTCTATTGGGTCCGAGCGGCTCAGGAAAATCTACACTGGTTAAGTTAATTACAGGCCTCTATAGTCCATGGAGTGGCTCGGTACAGTATGTTTACACTCGACAGCATCATGATCAGCTAGAGAGGGATTCAGAAAAGAAGTCCCTAAAAGAACAAAACAACAACTATGATACCAATAGTTCTAGTCCTGATTATTATTATCATACATTTTCTATAAAAAGGCCAAATCAAGTTATAATAGGATATGTTCCACAAATAGAAACGGTCGACTGGAATTTTCCGGTGACGGTCAAAGAGGTAGTCAGTATGGGGTTATGGGACAGATCAGGTATTTCCCCATTTCTCTCAAAGAACACGGTCACAGAAATTGATCGTATTCTGGACAATCTTGATATTCATAGTCATGAGTTTGGAAAACGACAGATACGTGAACTTTCTGGGGGACAACAGCAAAGAGTGTTCTTGGCTAGGGCGTTGATCCGAAAGCCAAGTATTCTGGTACTTGATGAACCTACCTCTGGGGTTGATCATAATACTCAAGAGAAAATATTAAACATCTTAACAGCTTTGAGTAAGGCAGGTTTGACCATAATTATGACAACACATGATCTGTCAGGAATTGCAAGAAGGCTTCCTTGGGTAGTTTGTATGAATAAGAAAATACTTGCAGAGGGCAGTCCTTCAGAAGTATTAACCAAAGAAAATCTTCTGAAGACGTACGGCTTGGTAGTAAAAGAAAATAACGATATTGGTGCATATGACTAATGGTCTTTTCTTCTTTAAATTAAGGGAGTCCGAACAACATTTTGGATCTTACAATTCTTTTGCAACCATTTCAATATGAATTCTTTACTCGTGCTATAATAGTCTCAATCGTTGTGGGCGGCGTATGTGGATTGTTGGGAGTATATATTATCCTTCGTGGGATGAGTTACATTGGTCATGGAATGGCTCACGCCGTATTTGGTGGTGCAGTAGTTAGTTACATTGCTGGTTTTAACTTTTACCTTGGAGCAACATTATGGGGTTTTGTTTCAGCTTTTCTAATTAATGAAATAGCACGAAGAGACAAGATTAAGGCAGATGCTGCAATAGGAGTAATAACAACAGCAGGATTTGCAATAGGCATTTTTTTAATTAGCACAACGAGGAGTTATACCAGTAATTTTGAGGCTCTCTTATTTGGCAATATTCTGGGGATAACTGATCAGGATCTCTATGTCATAATACTAGTAGCAATAATGACGGCGTCTTTCATATTCTTTTTTCAAAAGAGCCTTTTATTCACACTCTTTGATAAAGAAACAGCAAAGGTTTACGGTGTGAGGATAGATATTGTAGAGCTTCTTTTCTCTCTGGTCCTTGCAATTGTTATAATAGCATCAATGAATAGTATAGGTGTTACATTGCTTGCTGCAGCCATTGTGGCACCCGCAATTTCTGCAAGGATGATCACAAATAACTTTGCCAAAATGGTCATTTCCTCAACAATTATGGGAGTAATAGTTTCATTTTTGGGAATGTATTCAAGTTACTTTTTCGACTCTGCTTCAGGTTCTACCATCGTCCTGTATGGAGCTATAGCTTTTGGGTTTAGCGCTCTTTATACATGTCTTCTTAAGATATATCAAACGCACTGGCATGGACGAATAAAACATTCACACCCACATGTTCATGCAAATGAACACAAACATGAGCACGTGAAAAAGCCATAGTTGAGTACCGTCCACCTACATGAAGAAAATCCATATATCTGTGAAGGTGACACGCAAAATTATTATTAATAACAGATACGTAAGCGAAACGTAAAAGTATTTGCCAAGATACCAATCCACTAATCCATACTTGAGGAAAAAGATACCCTTGACAAGGATTAGCATGTCTTTGCCGTCCGATCTATTAACCAAGTTTGATGAGAGCATGGTCAAAGCTGGATATGCTGATAGGTCCAAGGCTTTACAAACAGCAATACATTCTTTAATAGATGACTATTCATGGAAGACTAACGACAGAGCCATTGGAGCCGGTGCGCTAGTAATGCTATATAATAATCACCTATTTAATCAGGACAAAAAGTCAATCATGATTCAACACAAATATGCTGATGTCATTAGTGCTTCTATGCATTTACACCTTGACAACGATAATTGCCTTGAGACAATCGTGGTTAGGGGTGATATTCAAAAAATAAGAGATCTTGCAAAACATCTTTCAGAGAATCGTGGTATCAAAAGCTTAAAGGTCAATTTTATGTCCATAGTATAAGCTACTGACCGCCTAAATATACGACAAACAAAAAATAACTTCTAGAATATTGATTTGTCATCAGAATCATATAAACCGTATATGGTTAAAATTATTGTAAAAGAACCAAACAAATTGCTACAAAAATGTAAACAACAGGAAAAGCTATTTGCCAAACCAAGAATATCCTATCAATCGCAGCAACAAGGTTTCTATAAACTAATAACAGTATGCTGTTTGCCATGAACATTTAGTCATTCATTCCCCAACTTTACTGAATCATTATTAACTATTGATAAGAAAACTTCTTCTAGGGATGGTGGATTTATAGCAATGCTTTCTATTTGCAAACCATATCTATAAATGAGTTGTAATATCTCGGAAATGATTTCCTCTGCATTAGTAACTGTAATTGTGACTGTATGTTTTCCATAAACATCAATATACGGATTACTTTTATTATTTCCATTACTATTCTTGATATTTATCTTATTAATTGTAGCTTTAAGCAGGCTGATAAAGAATTCCTCTAGTGTATCTTTAAAGGTAAGTTCTATAGTCTTAGATCCTCTCCAATATTTCTGCTTCAGATCTGTTGGCGAATCGAAGGCTATTATTTTGCCTTTGTCTATAATGGCTATTTCGTCACATAGATACTCTGCTTCTTCCATAATATGCGTAGTAAAGAAAACTGTTAGGCCAGATTTCACATGAACTTTGATATAATCTAAAAGTTGTCTCCTAGCAGAGGGGTCTAGACCAACTGTTGGTTCATCAAGAAAAAGCAGACTCATCTCATGCATGAACTCTCGTGCAACTTGAACTCTTCTCCTCTGACCTATTGAAAGTTCATCATTCTTAGAGTTTCTAATATATTCTAAGCCAAAGGTACCAAGGATCTCATTTACTTTCTCTTTTCTTGTTTTCCTATCATGTAGCCCCCATAGCATGCCGTAAAGATTAAGCGCTCTTTCCACTGTCAAATTAGCTTCAAAACTAGGATTTTGAGATACAACTCCTATCCTTCTTTTAATTTCTAATTGATTTTTAAAAAGATCTTTTCCAAATATACGTACACTTCCAGCTGACGGCCTAAGAATGGTGGTAAGTATTTTTAAAGTTGTGGTCTTACCTGCGCCGTTTGGGCCAAGAAATCCAAAAACTGTACCATATTTTACATTAAATGTGATATTATTTACGACATAATCGCTATTCTTGCTGTATTGTTTTTTGAGATTAGAAACTGAAATACAGTATTCATTTTGAAATTTAGTCAATATTGTCGCCTTTATAAACTCACAGTGTTGGAACTGGATCTCTTGCTAACAATATTGTCTTTCCACCAGACTTCTTTGAAACAACCATTTCAATAGTTGTACCATAACTTGGACGAGCTGCTATTACAGTGGTAGCGTCAGTTTGTTCAATATACTTTAGGTTACGACTAACTGTTTGACATGATAGACCTTCTTTATTCCTGAAGTCCTTAAGATTAGAATAGGCCATTCCTTCATCTTGTACTATGTAAATAACAATTGAAATCCCTTTGTCTTCTAAACAGTAATACATATGCCTTATGTCGTCGGTTTCTCCAGTATATATCCTACCGAATCACAAATCCTAATTCTCGATTGTAGGGTGCTTGTCATTACTTATATCGCTAGCAATATTAAAGCTATTTTGTCCTTAATCCTCCTGAGTATAAACAGATTTCGAATTATTACTTTCTTCAAAATCAGAACTCAATGATAAATGCCATAGAGCAAATCAATCATGATATGCTTCTTCTTTTACAAGTGAAGAGAAAAGTGTAAGTGTAATCTGTAAGATCAACTACTGTGTTCTTTAATTTTTCCATTTTCATTTCTAATGTTTCTGTTATATCGCGTTGAGCCTGTTGCAAAGACATACCTTATACCCTGCGACTTCATTTCATTACTCAAGATGGCATTGAAGTATTCTACATCTTGCCTTACGCATTCTTCTGTGTATTTGTTAGTTGCTGCTACAATATACTGAAAAGTATCGTGCTGATAGCGATGAATTTCATATAAGTTTGCCATATCCAGTTTTTCCAATATGGTCTTTTGTATTATGTATTAAGGTTTATTGTTAGAGATTTTTGAGTTGAGTCGTAATCTCTTCTTATAGTTAAGCTTGATTTCTTTGCACAAATAACTATATGCCAATAACTATGCCGATAAGGGGGAAATTTATTGATGCCAATAGATATCCAACACACAAATTTTTTGTGCCTACCAAGATTTATGATATAATCGTAATGACGGATCAAAATAGTGTGACTTCAGAGGAGCCTAGAGTTGTCCTAGTAATACTATGGCTTAACCGACCAAATATCTTATTTAACCAGATTGGAATCGAAGCCTGTGTTAGCGTTTAGACATTTTAGCATTGGATTATTGTATAAGAAATGTATACAATCGTCTACTCCGCCTGTATTTAACAAAATGATTATTAATTCTGTAAATTTTTGTAGAAATACTCTTCCGTTTGACTACTGCTATAGATACAATGTAGGAGGAGAAATATTTATCTAATCCATTGATAGGATTTGGCTTGCAATGGATTAAAATGTTGCTTAACTTCACTCAATCTGGCTGCAGAACCCTCAACCTTTCTGAGATCAGAAAAGGAAGAACTGTTTATAACTTCATCCATGAATGAAAGTACCTCTTCTCGTGTCACTCCATGCTTTATATCGTAATTTATCCCCTTAAGGATATTAGAGATTTTATTGTATTTTTTATGCTGTCTCTTTTGCCATGAAGAGGCGTCGTAGGGTAAGCCTGTTACAAACTTTAAGACTGTTTTCTTCATATGTTCGACATGCCATTCTCTCAGAGGGTAACTGTTATTGTTTTGCATTATAGAATAATCACTATATATACTAAACATAACAACTATATAACATAATATGTCGAACCCATAATGAAGGCCGCTTTTTCATGCGCAAGCATGTGCCGTTTCATCTTTAGTTATTATTGATATCATTGGAGAGAATTTTCCCTACGTCGACTATGACTACCGATATGATATTATAGTAATACAATTGACATACCTTATAACAATGCACCTATTATTTTGAATTCTATAATTTAATGGATATCCGAGGAATGTCGAATATTTTGGCAAGTACATTTTTTAATCGAATTATTTAATTTATCATAATCTCGAAATAGACTAAAAAATCCCTTACCTTAGTATCATTAAGAAGTCTGGTTTGTAATAGGGCCTACCAAAAAAGATGATTTCAGCCTTAATTTCCTGATGTCCAGTATGTATTAAACATCTACTTTTTTCTTGACTCATGGCGAGAATACTGTACTCCAACGGCTATTTCTCTTGGTTTGATTCCTTTTTTTTCACGCTGCGTCTAGCAAATTCCCTGTCAAGCTCTTCCTGTTTTATTTGCTCCCCTCTTCGACCCGGTGTTTTCAATTCCTGCTGATTTACTCTCCTTTTTTCATCGTTTAACTCATCGTTCCCCCGATAAGAATTGCTGTCTTGCTGTTTTTTCTTCCGTAATTCCTGAGCATACCTCTCCCTAAAAAATGCCTCTTCCTTTGTGTCATCATTTGACATATCGGTTCTAGTTGTTATATTACATTCTGCATGTAAAAACTTTGCATTTGAAAAAATATCTCGTTATGCCGAATTCAACTTTTATACTACTACAAATTAGCATAAATATGGCTGAGAGAGATGAACACGTTATAAAGTGTAGTATTTGCAGTAGAGGACTGATTGTAAAGGATACTGTAAATAATGTAGTGGCTTTCCTAAGCCACTTGAAAATAGATCATGGTATTACATATATTCCTCAACGGATGACTGAGGAACAGACTAAAAGCAAAAGAGAACAGAATCAAATGTACAAGTCTATTGAGTAGCCTTTTCATGAGCAGATCAAGTTCTAACGGTATGATACATGCCTATATGTGATCCTCTTCTAGATGCTGTAATCTCTTCATCTGCGGGCAAATGGTTTACTGCCTGATTGTTGATATTTCTTCGGCCGATAAAAAGGATAGCTTTTTCTATATATCATGTCTCACATGTATATCAAACGGACGTACTAATTAGACCGTCTTACTATAATAATTCAGCACAAATATACTCAAGCTCAGCCACTAACAGAGTACGTACGTCTTTGTTCTCTGGCTGGTTTATTAGGATCATCCAGTAATCCCATTAGCTACTAACACAGAATAACAACCAAGACCACAATCCTCACATATGGGCTTCAACGACTTACTATCTGCACTTCCTATACAGCAAGGTTTCTTTTCTCTTCCCATATGATCCAAAGACAAGATGGCCCACGAAGGACATTGTACGGGTGTCGTGCCGACGCCTCCCCAGTTACCTTTCATGAGCGATAATTGTTTCTTGCTATTTATCACGAAATCTGGGTGTTTTTCCCTCAAAGCAATTAACTTGTCAACAACATTGTCACGCTCCTGTCCATAAGGCAACCACAATGGATCTCCTTTTACAAATGGTGTATGAAATTGAAATCCAATTTTGTTTATTTTCCCTCTCCATTCCTGTACGAGATCCTCTATACTACCATAGTTTAATGAATTAATTGTCATTGTAATCCATATGTCCTTCCATGCAGGTTTACCATTTCGATTTGGGCCTGATAGATATTCTAGTATGTTTTGTCTTGTTTTTGAATAGGAACCTTTCCCTCTAATCTGGTCATGAATCTTCTCTGTACCGTCTAAAGATATCCAGTAAAAGTAGAGATTGTCAAATCTCTTTAGAGGATAAGTCCCGTTCGAAACAACACATACCCTTCTGGGTAATTCTTCACAAAATACCTGTATTATGTCAGGTCTCATAGTTGGCTCGCCACCTACCAGGGTAACTACAAATATTTTCTGTTTTTTGAATGTCCTTTTGATTATTTGCCTCCACTCGTCTGCGCTCAAGTCTTGATCTTCATTTTTTCTATTAAGCCACCAATAACAATGGCTACAGTGTAGATTGCAGACATTAATAATATCGACTGAGCCGTACATCGATGGTTTTTGATGAAATAGCTTGATACCTACATACTTTTCAAAAATGCTAAAATACAGCGGAATCTCTCGAACAATATCAGTTATGCCCCGACCATAAACAAGATCAACCATA
>Ga0126312_10000702_pt1 | contig 20810 bp, 17 predicted proteins | sample Plot104A_FD_92537 | JGI IMG/M metagenome (GOLD analysis project Ga0126312, IMG submission 92537) | Serpentine soil microbial communities from UC McLaughlin Reserve, CA, USA - Plot104A | ecosystem: Environmental > Terrestrial > Soil > Grasslands | place: USA: UC McLaughlin Reserve, Lake County...
GTCAGGGCTCCGAGGCCCTGTATCTCGATGGTGACCTCGTCCCCTGCCTTCAGCCAGACCTGCGGATCGCGGGCCGAGCCGACGCCGGGGGGCGTGCCCGTGACTATGATGTCGCCAGGGACGAGGGTCATACCCTGGGAGAGGAAGGAGACGAGCTCGGCGACCGAGAAGATCATCTTCGCCGTCGTCCCGTCCTGCATTACCTCGCCGTTCAGGATGCAGCGTATGGAGAGGTCTTGTGGGTCTGCAATCTCGTCTGTGGTGGCGATGAACGGTCCTAAAGGGCAGAAGGTGTCTATGGACTTGCTCCTCGTCCACTGTCCGCCTTCGGAGAACTGGAGGTCGCGCGAGGAGACGTCGTTGGCGTTCGTATAGCCGAAGACGTAGTCGAGTGCTTCGGACTCGGGGACGTTGCGGGCGGCCCTCCCGATTACGACGGCAAGCTCCGCCTCGTAATCAGGCTGCTCGGTTATGGAGGGTATCCTGATGGCCTCGCCTGGCCCTATAACCGCGTTCGCGTACTTGGCGAAGACGATGGGCTTCTCGGGGATGTCGGCCCCCGTCTCGGCCGCGTGGTCCTCGTAGTTGAGGCCTATACCGATAACCTTCTGGGGCCTCGTTACCGGGGCGTGGATGCGCACCTGCCCGAGCGGCACCGTGTCTTCGCCGGGCTCTGGACTCCCGCCATACTCGATGAACTCGATCATGTCCTCGTGGGCGAGGGGTCTTATCTCATCACCCTCCAGAGACCCTACACGCGACTCTCCACCATCCACCGAATACGTGAGCAGTTTCAAGGGCTCTCCTCTCTCTGGGATCCAAGATGTAACGCTACGCATCTTAGCAGCAAGGCGGGACTTTAGAGCGGTTTGCGAAGGACTCATGAACCCTTCGCAAGCGGTCAGCTCGCAACGGTCAGCTTTCAGCCTTTCTTGCTGACTGCTGATGGCAGCCATAGAGCGATTCGCTTCGCGAATCGCTCTATGGCTGCAGACGCTCTAACTTCCATGCTCCATCTTTGCGGCGATACACGAGACGGTCGTGGAGTCTGTTTTCGCGTCCCTGCCAGAACTCGATGGTGTCGGGTTCGACCCTGTAGCCACCCCAGAACGGGGGGCGTGGGATCTCACGCCCCTCGTACTCGGTATCGAGCGCACGTACCCGCTCCTCCAGAATGCTCCTGTTCTCGACGGGCCGGCTCTGCTCGGAAGCCCAGGCCCCGAGACGGCTTCCGCGAGGACGGTTCACGAAGTAGGCGTCGGACTCTTCTTCTGAGAGGCGACCGGCGCGGCCTTCGATCCTGACCTGACGCGCCAGCTCGCCCCAGTAGAACAGCAGGGCGCACGCAGGATTCGCCTCGAGATCATCGGCCTTGCGTCCTTCGTAGTTGGTGTAGAAGACGAAACCCTCTTGGTCGTATCCCTTGAGCAGAACGGTGCGGGCGGAGGGCTTTCCGTCTCTTGTAGCAGTGGCGAGGATCATGGCGTTCGGCTCATGGAGGTCCGCATCGATAACTATGTCGAACCAGGCGTGAAACTGAAGGATGGGATCATTGTCTACGTCGGCTTCGTGCAGGCCGGCGCTGGTGTATTCCTGGCGGAGGCTCGAGATATCCACGCTGTCTCTACCAGCCCCAGGTTCCCGCGGCCCCCTTGAACGGGCCGACTATGTCGGGGGTGATCCAACCTCCGTAGAAGTCCCCTTCCTGCGCCTCGACCTTCTCTCCCCCGACCCAGCAGCCGTCCATCTTCGAAGGGTAGAAGGCGACGTAGTCTCTGAGGTCCGCGAAAGACGGCGTCGGGTCCGGGTAGAACCACGCGGCCCGCGACTCCTTGCGCTCTTCCGTCGCAACGTCGTAGTAGCCGGCCCGCCCCTTCCATTCGCAGTGTGAGCCCCCAGCCGAGGGCTGCAAATGCTCCATCCTGATGTCCCCCAGCGGGATATAGTACACAGGAGGGTGGCTCGTCTCGAGTACGCGCTTGGCCCGCGTAGTGTAGGCGAGCGTCACGCCGCCGAAGACGACCTTGACCTTCTTGTCGATATCTTCGAGCCTCGGCGGGCGCGGGTAGTCCCACACGGACTCCTGGCCCGGACCTGGCTCTATTCGCCTGCGGCGCATGAATACCTCCTCGTCTCTGATCATCCGAGATTATATGGATGGAAGAGAGGTCCCTGTATGCACGGGTTCACGCCGCCGTCGGCCAGGGTCACTCCGGTAACGTCACGAGGTTCTCCCGGATCGGTTGACTCGTCCGCAAGACTATCCGCCACCTTTCTGGGGTTCTTCGGACACGGGCTGGAGGCTCACCAGCTCGAGGCCGAGGGCGTTGATGCGATTCAGGATTCCGTGCAGGTGGGACTGATCCACAACCTCACCCGTAAGGATCGCCTGACCCCCGGCATTCCTGACCTCCATCTCCTCGAAGGCCACGGCGAAACGCTCGCTCAGCTCAGCGCCAACCACTATCTGGTAGGCTGTTCTCTTGCGGCTACTGTTCGTGCTGTGAGTATCCATGCGACGCTTCCGGATGATAGGTACCGTCGGACCCCACAGGCATCACCCGCCGACATATCTCACCCAGGTGAATTAGAGCACGCTCCGGCTTCGCCTCCGCTTGTCAGCACGCTGCCTGCGGCAGCTTGTCAGCACGCTTCAGGCCTTAAAAGGCCCTCGCTTTCAGCATTTCAGCCAGTGCAACACAATGCTGACAAGCCGCCGACCGCAGGGAGGCGGCGTGCTGACAAGTGGAAGCCTAAGGCTGGAGCGTGCTGACAAGCCTGCGCAGCAGGCTTGCTCTAGATCAGTGCCTGCTCGCGGGCTTGTTCTAGGGCTTCCTCACGAGAGGAGACCCCGAGTTTGCGGTAGATAGACCTGACGTGGCTCTTTATGGTGTTTATGGAGACGAAGAGGTTGTCTCCTATCTGCCGGTGCGAGAGCTCACCGTCGAAGAGGCGCAGCACGGCGAGTTCCCTCTCGGTGAGCTTCCCGTCAGGCGACGGCTCGCGTTGCCTCCTCTTGCCCAGCTCCCGTTCCTGGCGTTCGAGGAGACCGGGGAATATGCCCGCGTCCGGGTAAGCCTGGATGATTTCCCTGGCCTCGTCGAGAAGCTTCCTGGCCCCGTCCCGGTCGCCGCACGCCGACCTCACCCGTGCGAGCGCCAGCAACGCGAGGGGGGTTGGCCAGGGGCTCAAGTCGGGCACTTCTCGCCGCTCTGAGAGGACACCTTCCAGCACTTCCTTGGCCTCGTTCAGCCTGTCGCCTTCCGCGAGCGCCCGGCCGAGCGCTACCGAGGCCCACGTGGCCTGGGGCATCCCCCGCAGCCCAAAACGGTCAGCCAGCGAGAGGCCCTCGCGCGCCAAGGTTTCGGCCTCTTCGGGATGTCCTTCGTCCGTAGCGGCTAGAGACAACAAGTACAGCGCGCCGATTCGCCACAGGTGCTGATCGGCCGAAATCACCGCGAGGGCTTCTTCGGCCGATCTGCGGGCCATCGGTATGTCGCCCGATAGGTAGGCGCTGTGCCCCAGGCCCATCTTTACGAGGACCGTCCTCCACGGCGCGTGTTGCCCCGACTCGAGCTCGGCGAAACGTGTGGCGGCATCGACCATGCTTTTTACGCCGCCAAACCCGGAGAGGGCTTCGATGCAGGCCGCTTCGGACTCGACCGAGGCGCTGCCGTCTGGGAGTCGTCCCTCGTGAGGGATGCTCCTGGCCAAGGCCAGCCAGCGCTCGGTCTCCTCTACCTGGCCGTGGAGGGCGCACATTCGCGCCCTCACCATAGCGAGCGGCGCGTCGTGGTCGACCAGGTCGGCGGGCAGCGCGTCGAGCCAGCGCTCCAGACTCGCGAGCTGGCCGGTGATCGCGTACCGGAACCAGTGGCGCGAGATAAGAGCCCCGGCCCGCTCGTAGTCTTCCCCGGCGATCGCATGCCGTATGGCGCTCTCGAACATGCCCGCCTCGTCGAACCACTTGCTCGCCCGCCCGTGCAGTACGGGCAAGAGGTCCGGCCCGCTGCCTTTCAGCTCGTAGAGCAGTAGTTCGGAGAACAGATGATGGTAGCGATACCACTCGCCATGATCGTCGAGCGCAACGATAAACAGGTTGGAGCGGACGAGTCTATCCAGGAGCACCCCGGAACCCTCCCCGTCCACCACGACGTCGCAGAGCGGTCCCGTCATCCTGCCAAGGACCGAGGTTTCGAGCATGAACCGCCTGTCCTGGTCGGGCAGACCGGATAGGACCTCTTCCCCCAGCAGATCGAGGATGAAACGGTTGGAGCCCCCGAACGACGCGATCGTGGCGCGCACGTCATCTTTTCCTTCCAAAGAGAGCACGGCCAGGTAGATCCCCGCAGGCCAACCCTCCGTGCGGTCCAGCAGCACCGCGAGGTCGTCGGGACCGACGCGCAGGCGTAGCCTCTCGTTCAAGAGAGTGGCGACCTCCTGCTCGGTGAAGGCGAGGTGCTCGGTGCGGATCTCGCTGAGATCCCCCCTGGCCCTTAGCCGCCCGAGATGCAACGGCGGGTCGGAGCGGGTCGCGAGGACGAGGTGCACGTTCTCCGGAAGGTGTTCCACAAAGAAGTCCATCGACTCGTGACACCCTTCACCGGTCGCGAACTGGTAGTCGTCGAGCACCAGCAATACTCTCTGCGGCGTCTCGCCCAGCGCGTTCACGAGCATGGGAAGTGCGGTGCCCGAGACCTTCGCGTTGGCGACGCTGAGCGTCGCGAGGATGGCGGTCCCGAACTCTTCCCCCAGCGCGCCCCTGCCCAGTGACTCGACTATGTGCCTCCACAACCTGATAGGGTCGTCGTCCTGCTCGTCGAGCGAGACCCAGGCGAAAGCACCGTCCGCCTCCCGCGAGCGCAGCCACTGGGACAGCAGAATGGTCTTGCCGTAGCCGGCCGGCGCGCTGAGGAGGGTGACCCTGCCATCGAGGCCCTCCTCGAGCATCTCCAGAAGCCGGGGGCGTGGTACCTGCTCGGGGCGCGGCGAAGGCACACGCAGCTTGGTCTCGATAACCGCGGGTGCGGAGACGTCCGACGTGCTCATTGCAGGCACATTGTTACATTTTTCTCTAGAGTTGACTACTCGAGCACTTCTCGGATGGGAACACATCTGCGCCACAACCGGAAAACCGCAACACCCGCGCTAGGGGCACCCTGGCTGACAAGCCTGCGAAGCAGGCGTGCTGACGAGCGAAGGCTGAAAGCCTGAGCATGCTGAGAAGGCGGCGCAGCCGCCGTGCTGAGAAGCGGAGCCCCCAAGGGCGTAGCGTGCTCAAATCACCCGGGTGAGATTCCCGTCGGGTGATGCAAGTCCTTCTCGCCCGGGCGTACGATGCTTGCGCAGGACGTCGCGGAAGAAAGGAAAAGTCATGGCTGATGTCGCACAACCACAACCGATGCTGTCAGGGGTCGCCAGCCGTCTGTGGTGGGCGCTGCTTCTAAGAGGGATAGCCGCCGTACTCTTCGGCCTGGCCGCGCTCTTCTGGCCGGATGAGACCCTCTGGGTGCTCATCGTCTTATTCGGCGCCTACGCCCTGGTGGGTGGCATCATTACTATCGTCGCCGGATTTGCGGATGCCACCCGGAGATGGCTCTTGCTGACCGAGGGCGCCCTCGGCGTGGTGGCCGGCCTGATCGCCTTCTTCTGGCCAGGCCTTACGGCGCTGGTATTGCTCTACGTCATCGCGGGTTGGGCCATCTTCACCGGGGTGTTGGAGATCATGTCGGCCATCTCGCTGCGGCGGGAGATAGACAACGAGTGGATGATGATCCTCGGCGGCGCCCTCTCGGTGCTCTTCGGGGTGATCCTGTCGATCTTGCCCGGCGTCGGGCTGCTCTCCCTCACCTGGCTGATCGGCCTCTACGCCCTGATTTTCGGGATCGCCTTTATCGTGCTTGGTTTCAGAGTCAGGGGACACGGCACGAGCAGCAGGGTCACATAGACGCAAGGGAACCGAACGGTACGGACGGGCGCGTCGTATTCGCGGCACGCCATTCGTCTGCCCCATGACCGCACGAATCGTACCTACGGTAGCCTCTGTGCCGCCCTCGGTCTGCTCTTGATGGCGTGCTAGTGACCTGTAGCCGACCGGTTGCAGGACCGCTCCATCCTGGCCTTACAGGCTCGCCGTTGTCGGAGATAATGATGAGATGGTCCAAGGCGTGCGGGAGGAGCCTGTGGAAGAAGCTAGCAACAAGAAGCGGGTGGCGATTGCGTGCCAGGGCGGCGGGAGCCACACGGCGTTCACCGCAGGGGTCCTCAAGGGGCTCCTCCGCTCCGGTCGACTGCAAGAACACGAGGTGGTGGCCTTCAGCGGCACCTCCGGCGGGGCGGTGTGCGCCCTGCTGGCGTGGCACAACCTGCTCAAGGGCGACGCAGCGGGAGCGGCGGAGGACCTCGACGCCTTCTGGCGCGACAACTCCGCCACGGCGCCGCACGAACAGGTCCTCAACAACTGGCTCCTCTGGGCGAGCAACCTCCAGAACTTCGTCGCGACGCCGGCGGTCAGTCCCTACTACAACCCGTTCGCCGCGCTGGGACTCGAAGAGTTCAGGAGGATGCTCGAACGCCGGGTCGACTTCGGACGAATAGAGATACAGTCGGAGGATTCTTACCCCGTGTTGCTCGTAGGGGCGGTGGATGTGCTCTCCGGCCGGTTCGAGGCGTTCCACAGCCGCAGAGACAGGATCTCCGCCGAGACCATCCTCGCCTCGGCCGCCATTCCGACGCTGTTTCGTTCCGTGCGCCTCGACGGTGGCACCTACTGGGACGGGCTCTTCTCGCAGAACCCCCCGGTCAAAGAGCTAACCGACGAACGGCCGGACGAGATCTGGGTGATCCAGATAAACCCCAGCGAGACGGAGCATGAGCCGAAGACGGTGGCCGAGATAGCGGACCGGCGCAACGAACTCTCTGGGAACTTATCATTGTATCAAGAGCTTGGTTTCATAGAGAAGATAGATCAGATGCTGGAGCAGGGCCGCCTCCCGCACGACGGCAAGTACAAGCAGATAGTGGTCCGTGTGATCGAACTCTCCCGCTCACGCCTATCGCGGTCGCTCGGCACAGCCTCCAAGCTGAACCGCGCTCCGGGCTTCATCCGGGACCTGATCTCTCACGGCGAAGTAAGGGCCAAGGAATTTCTCACCGCCCTCGCCTTCGAAGAGGCGTGGAAGGGCCGTGACCCCGACACCGTGATGGCCTTCTTCGCCGAAGACGCGACGCTCATCTCTTCGGGTCCTTTCCCGAAGAGCGGCAGCTACAGCGGAAGTTCACGCATAAGACCGTTCGTGACAGAGCACCTAGCGCGAGACGTTCACGTGGACCTGACGAAAAAGCAGATCGCGCAAAACGGCGTGGCCTGGAAGGTCAGAACGTTCGCCGGCATCGAGCCAGAAGACCGGGTAGTGGGCGTAGCCGAAGCGGTTTTCCGGGGAAGCGAAATCGAGTCTTTGCGCCTGGGCCCCGCAACGTGACCGGAGCGGACGACGAGAAGTTGGAGATGCCGAAGGAGTATTTTTTCGTTAGCGACCTGCACATCGGCGTAGGCAATCAGCTGATCTACACAGCCCCTCCCCACGAGCTCTCGCTACTGCAGCGCCTGGTCGCCAAGAAACCACAACGCGACGCGCTGGAAGACATACCGGCGCGATCGTTCGTCGGGTAGGCAGAGCATGCCCCATGAGAGTGTATAGTCTGCGGAGCGTTGATGCGGTGGGCTCCGTGAAAGAGGGGCGCTTGTTCTCCAGGGTCAGGAACGGTCTCTCAGCAGGATACAGTCGTCTGAGGACCAGCGTGTGGCCGGTTCTGCAAGCGGCGGTAGCAGCGAGCCTGGCCTACTTTCTCGCCGACGTCGTTATCGGTCACGGCCAGCCCTTTTTCGCCCCGATAGCCGCGGTGATCTGCCTCGGCATCACGCTCGGCCAGAGGAACAGGCGAGCCTTCGAACTCGTCATCGGGGTCGCCGTCGGACTCATGGTGGCTGACTTCCTCGTGCTCGTCATAGGGAACGGTACGCTCCAGATCGCGGTCGTCGTGCTTCTGGCTATGGCTGCGGCGGTGTTCTTCGGGGGAGGGACGATCCTCATAAACCAGGCGGCCGTCTCGGCGATCCTGGTCGTGGTGCTGCAGCCACCCGATGCCGTCTTCTCACCGGACCGCTTTATCGACGCGCTCATCGGCGGGGGGGTGGCGCTCGGGATCAACTACCTCTTCCCCGTCAACCCCGAGCGCCTGGTCCAGAGGGCCGCGGCCCCCGTCTTCGACGAGCTGGTCGCCGTGCTGGAAGAGATCTCCGCCGTCCTCGAGAGCGGCGACGAGCGGCGGGCCGAACAGGTCCTGAACCGCGCCAGGGAGATAGACAGCAGCGTCAGGGACCTGAACGAGGCGCTGGAGGCGGGCCACGAGACGGCCCGTCTCTCCCCCACCCGTCGGAGATCCTTGAGGCAACTCGAGTTCTATGGCAGCGCCGGCATCAGGATAGAGCTGGCCGTCATAAACACCCGCGTCCTGGCCCGCGGCGTCTACAACGCCGTCAGAAGGGGGGACACCATCGCGCCGCAGTTGCCCGAGGCCGTGCTCGACCTCTCGCGGTCTGTGAGGTCCCTGGCCGTATTCCTGGAGGACGGCGAAGGGCCCGAGGAAGCGCGCCGGTGGGCGCTCGAGGCAGCCAGGAGTGCGACCGAGATCCTCGAGGAGCGCCACGAGCTCGGGATCAGCGTTCTCGTGGGCCAGGTCCGCTCCGCCGCCGTCGACCTGCTCAGGAGCACGGGCCTGGATCAGGCCTCAGCCCTGCAGGCCCTCGAAGACGCAGCAGGCCGCGCTTCGGAGATTGGGTAACGGGACACCCAAGACCTGTAGGGGCGCTTCGCGAAGCGCCCAACACCGAACCATCTTCCTACACCGTATCGTCGATAAGGGCGTCGGCTTCGATCTCGACCAGGATCTCTGGTGCTATGAGGCGCCTGACTTCTACCATGCTCGTGACTGGCCTCGTCTGGCCGAAGAACTCACCGTGGGCGGCGCCGATCTTCTCCCAATCCTCGATATCGACCACGTAGATCCTGGTCCGCACCACGTCGGAGAGTCCCGCGCCGACGGCCTCTAGCGCCACCTTGATGTTGTTTATGGCCTGGACGGTCTGCGCGTAGGGGTCGCCGATTCCGACGTAGCCGCCGCTCCCGTCTGTGGCGGTGGTTCCCGAGACGTACACGAAAGGCCCGCGCCTGATGGCCCGCGAGTAGCCTACCCTGCTCTCCCACACCGTGCCGCTGGTTACGTTCTCCCGTTTCATGGTAGTCCCCCGGACGAAAAGAACGCCTCCATTCTACCTCTCTAAGTTCACAGCAGCCCCCGGCGTTCGAGCTCCTCCCTGAAACGGGTGCCTTCTTCGGAACCTTCCTTGTAGAAGACGGCGGGCTCTCCGAGGGGTGCCGGGACTGTCTCGTAGACGCCGTGCTGCGACGAGCCGTATCTGTTACCGGTCCACAGGTGGACCCAGGCGCCTGCGGGAAGGTAGACATCGAGAGCATCCCTGTCAGGATCTAGCACCGGGGCAACCATGAGCTCGGTGCCGACCATGAACTGGTAGTCAAGACCGAGTACCTCGGGGTCGTGGGGATAGTGTATGAAGGGGGGCCTGGTGACGGGGAGGCCTTTCTGTGACGCCTCCTCTATGAGTTCCATCCTGTATGGTTTCCAGGCGGCGTAAACCTTCGCGAAGCGGACGAAGTGCAAAAGGGTCTCCTCGTCCGAGTAGATCTGGTGGTTGACCTCGGGAATGTTGCCCTCGTGGGTACGGAACACGGTAGTAAAGGCGCCGAGCTCGATCCAACGCAAGAGGAGTTCTTTGGAGCGATGGTACTCGAGCAGAGGATTGTCTATGGCTGTGTAGCCCCCGATATCCGGGTGCTCGAGGCTGTAGCCCGAGAGCCCGCTGGAGAGCAATCCCGTAACGGCACTCTTGATGCCGTCGTGCTCGTCCCAATCGACCAGCTGGTCACCGACCCAGAACAGGGTGCTGTAGCGGGGGCTCTTCGTGTAGCCCGAGCGATTGAAGAAGACGATGTCGTCGCCCCGTCCTGTCTCGTCTATGGCCTCGCGGTTTACCCTGGCCCACTCCTCGGCGTAGCGGTTGTGGTAGCTCTTCGGATTCGCGCCTGAGAACAGCACGGCGTCGTAAGGGAGACCCTCGCCGTAGTCTGCCATCCACCCCGAAGCGCCGGAGCCGATGAGCTCGTCTTTGATGAGTTCTTTGATCCAGGTCCGCGCTTTTGGGTTCGTCAGGTCCACAAAGCCTGCCGAAAAGTCGGTGGTCTCGACCCTATAAGGTTCGCCGTCTGCCCTCTTGACCAGGTAACCTTGCCTCGCGGCCTCTTCGAAGAGGTTGCGACGGTAGTCTTCCTTGTTCGCAGCGACGTCATCGGCGAACCACGGGCCGAGGTAGGTCATGAGCTTCACGCCGTCGTCCGCCAGCCGCTTCCTCAGCGAATCCCACTCCGGATAGTGTTCCTCGTCCAGCTCCCAGTTCCACCAGAGCTGCGTGCCGAAGCTGGTCTTTCTCTGTCCCACCCAGTCTTGCAGCCAGAGGGCGGCGACTGGTGCATCGAGGGCCTGGAGCTTCTCGTATATCTCGAGCACCCTTTGCGTGCCGCCCTGCAGGCCGACGATTGCGCCGCCGAGGATCCACTCCGGCAAAGGACGCATCCTACCCGCGTACTCCGTGTACTGCTCGATCAGCCCCGCCGGGGTGTCCCCGCTCAGGATCTGGCCCCTCATCCGCGAGGAGAAGACCTCGACCCGAGCCCTGTCCTCCTCACGGAAGTCGAAGGAAGAGTACTCGTAGTTCTCCAGAAATAGGGAGCGCATCCGGCCCGTAATATAGTGCGGCACGCAGGCACCGCTGTTGTACGGTGTTCCGCCGGCGCCGGCTCTCCATTCGACCGCCCATGTTATGGGCTGCTCGCCCCTGCCTATCCCTTGCTCCTGGATAAAGATAGGCACCAGGTGTCCCTTCATGTCGAGGTAGGTGTACTGCGTCCCGAAGCCGAAGTAGCGCTCGCCGGGGGACGAAGCGGAGGTCAGGTAAACCCGGTTGTAGGGCTCATCAACCCCAGCCTCAAACCGCAGCCTTCCGCCGCTAACGGGCGAGAAGGAGAGCGTGTAGCCTACGCCTTCAGGGTCGTCCCCGTAAGTGAGCCTTCCGGTGATGATCAAGGCCTTACCCCGCTTTTCGGCGCGGTCGATGGTCTGGTCACAACGCAGCTCCTCTACCTCGTCCTCGATGGAGAAGTGCGCGCTCGACTCGCGAACCGTCTCCCGTCCCCGGGCTGCCGAAAGGAAGCTCTCCCCGGGGATGCTTTGCCACAGAATCCTGTCAGGCCTGGAGCTATGCGCGACGCCGAGAACGAAGTCGGAAGGGTCTCGACCGGTCCCCAGCACGACGGTAAAAGTGCCGATACGGTACGATCCGGTGGAGACTTGGCGCGACACTCGGGTAATGGCACCGGAGACCCGATCCTGCGTGTTATAGCGGACGTAGGCGAAGCCCAACATGGCCGCCCCCGCCACACCGACGAGCCCTAGAAACGCCCTGCGCGTCAACGTTGTATTCACCACGGTATCTTTCGGACCTGGGTTACCGTATCTTACAGGAAGGGCGGGCCTAGCCGTAGGGCACGGACGCTTCGCGAACCGTCCTGACTACGAATCGCCTTTGTGCACCCTGCGTATCACGCCGGGGAGTGGGCGATGTTTGCGGGTGGTCTGGATGCCAGATCGCGGAGCGAGCCCTTCAGCACGACCTTCCCGCTGGAGCCGGGGTCTCCGTCGTCGGGTTCGAGGGTGATCTCGACCTCAGGGTAGGCTACGGAACTGGCCGGTGCCGACATGCTCACGGTTGTATGGCCCTCCGGCTGCACGGTGAAGGTGCCGCAGCTGATACGTTCTCCGCCCTTTTTGGCGTACCACATCTCGTAATATTCTCCACCCCTCGGTTCGGGCAGACCCCATGCCTCCAGCTCGACCTTGAGGTTGTCCCCGACGCGGTCTCCCCTGAGCTCGCCTCCGGCCTGCGGCGCCGCGCTCGTGGCGGTCAGGGCCAGGCCACCGGAAGTGTCGGCGACCATTCGGAGCACCCCGAAACTCAAGACCGCGACCACCAGAAGAGCGGCGGCCACAGGGAGCCAGATTCTCCACCGGCCCGCAGGACGGTGGCGCGCCTCGTTCCTGGCCCGCGCCAGCACCCAATCCTTGAGTTCCGGCGGCGGACCACCCGCCGCTGCCCGCAGGATGCCGTGGGCGTGGCGTACCTCCTCGAGGTCTTCCCGGCAGTCGGGGCAATTTTCCAGGTGACGTTCCAGTTCCCGCTCTTCCGCGCCACTCAGCTGCCCCAGCACGTAAGGGCCGAGGAACTGCTCGAAGCGATCCTCACTCACCACGGGCCTCCCTCGGCGCGGAGCTAGCGATGGCGCGTCGGAACCTCTTGAGGGCTGCGGTCGTGCGGCTCTTGATCGTCCCCAGAGGGAGGCCGGTTCGACGGGAGATCTCGCGCTGCGACAGGTCCTCGAAATAGGCCAGCTCCAGGACCTCCCTGTACTGGCTGGGGATGCTGGAGAGCGCACTCGCCACGTCCCAGACGTCCACGGCCTCCTCGGGCCTGGGCCCGCCGGGGACGGCATAGAGCCCATGCTCGCCAGCGGAACTCGGCCTTACCCTGCGTCTCCGATCCAGGTCCGTCGCCCGGTTGCGGGCGATGCGGTACAACCAAGTCGCGAAGCTCGCGCGGGACGGGTCGAAAGACCCCGCGCTGCGCCAGACGTTCGTGAAGGCGTCCTGGACCAACTCCTCGGCCAGCTGCGCGTCGCCGAGCAGCCTTACACCGGTGGCGTACACCGGTCGCGAGTAACGGTCGTAGAGCTCGGAGAGCGCCCGCTCGTCCCCACCGGCTATCAGGCCCATCAAGTCCTCGTCGGCTGCGTCTCGGACCTCCCGCCTGACGCCCCATCTTGCGCTATGATGTCGGTCTATCCGCCCTATGGAAAGCCCCCGAACGCTCCCTGAGGTTGCAAAGAGGCCGAGCCACTTTGCAACAGCTCGTTAGCATTTCAGCTTGTCAGCCCTCTGGTCTCGTTTGTGACTGATCGCTCGTAGTCGGAAGTGCGATTCACGGCAGGTCGATTTCCTTCCTACGATGATTCTATACGCACGGAGACAGTTTTTCGGATGGCCGGGCAAACTCACTGCTGCGAATTTGAGTGTGCGGTGACCCGTCTTACTCCGGCGCCTTTCCCTGGCCGCGGCCGTGTTGGCTTACGAAGTGGTCTATCATGGCGCGGGCGATGCTTAGTTTGGGCGGTAGTTGCGGCAGCCTGTCTACCGTGTACCAGTCGGCGTCTTCGATCTCGAGCGGTTCGGTCTGGATCTCCCCGCCGGCCCACTCGGCGGTGAAGGCGACCATGAGCGAGTTGGGAAACGGCCACGGCTGGCTCCCGAAGTAATCTATGTTCTTCACTTCGATCCCGACTTCCTCCCACACCTCCCGCGCGACGGTCTGCTCGACGGTCTCTCCCGGTTCGACGAACCCAGCGAGCGTGCTGTACATCCCTTGCGGAAACTGCGGCGCGCGGGCCAGGAGCAATTCGTCTGCCCGGTAGACCAGGACTATGGCCGCGGGGTTCAACCGCGGAAAGTAGAGCGCCCCACAGCTGGGACAAACCCTGGAGAATCGTTCCGTCTCTAGCCCCCGGCCCGTCTCGGTTCCGCAGCGCCCGCAGAAGCGGTGCATGGCGTTCCAGGTGATCACCTGTGTGGCCCTTCCCGCCATCACGAAGTATCTCTCGTCCAGTACGCCGAACAGGCTCCGCAAGTCCTGGAAAGTGGAGTCTTTGGGCTCCTTCCCTTCGACCTCGGCGGCGAAGCATCTCCTCCCGTCCAGATCGCCTATCTCCTCTTCGAAGACCACACCAAGCCCCAGGGTCGCCGGGTTCCTCGCAAGCCCACCCGGTCCTTCTCCCTCGTGCACGAGCATCCTGTCACCCTTGAAGGCGAACCACAGCTGGCCGGCCAACTCATTCTCTCCCGTCGAGGAGTGGGGCCAGATACTCGGCCGGGTGCAAGGCCCGCCTTCGTGTTCCGTCCAGGATCTGCTCGCGGCAGCTGGTCCCTGGCGCGACGACGACCCGCTCCCCCGCACCGCGCACCGCAGGGAAGAGCCTTCGCTCCCCCATCTTCATGGAGACCTCGTAGTGTCCCTTCTCGTACCCGAAAAGCCCGGCCATCCCGCAGCAGCCCGAGTCGACCACCTCGACGTCGGCGGCGAGCCCGAGCAGCCGCTCCGTCAGGCCCGTCCCTACGAGTGCCTTCTGGTGGCAATGTCCGTGCAACAGGACGGGGGCACCTTCTCTTAGTGGAAGTTCCCCGTCGAGATCCAACACCGCCTCTTCGAAGAGGCGGGTGGTCTCCGCCAGTCTCTGGACGCGATCGTCGTCGGGGAGGAGCTTCCTGTAGTCGTCGCGCATGGTCAGGATGCAGCTAGGCTCGAGGCCGACGAGCGGGATGCCGCGCTCGACGAGGGGTATCAGCAGATCCAGGTTCCGCCTCGCGTTCTTCCTCGCCTCCTCCACCAGCCCCTCGGAGAGCATGGGCCTCCCGCAACATACGACTTCGGGCAGGTGTATCCGCGCACCCGCGGCCGCGAAGAGCCTCACGGCCGCCTCCCCTACCTCGGGCCGCTGGTACTCGTTCCAGGTGTCGTTGAAGAGGGCGATCTCTGCCGGCCCGGCTCCCTGGGGCAGTGCGGGGAAACGCCGGGAGAAGGTCTTCGTCGTTACGCGGGGCAACGAGCGGCGGGGGTCTATGCCGGCGAGGGCGGCAACCCGGCGGGCGAGACGCGTCCCCGCGAGGGCGTTGTAGGGTGAAGGGATCAGGGCCGCGAGCGCGAGCTGACGGCGAATGTGTCCCGCCGCCTTCTGGCGGAGGGAAAAGCCGTGTTCTTTGCCCGTCTGGTAGAGAACTTCGGTCTTCATGCTAGCGACGTCAACGCGGGAGGGGCATTCGGTCTTGCAAGCCTTGCAGCCTACGCAGAGGTCCATGACCTCCTGCATGCGGCGCCCCGTGAGTTCTTCGGGCGGGAGGGTGCCTTCGATCACGGACCGGAGCATGTTGGCCCGCGCCCTCGTGGTGTCCTGCTCGTCGAGGGTCACCATGTAGGAAGGGCACATCGTACCTCCCGTCCTCTTGCGGCAGAAGCCGCTCCCGTTGCACAGTTCTACGGCCTTGGCGAAGCCACCCTGATCCCCAAAGGAGAGGCCCGTCTTTATGGTGAGACGCTCGCGGCCGGGGCCGATGCGGAGCTGGCGGTCCATCCTGGGTGGGGCCACGATCACACCAGGGTTCATCATTCCATCCGGGTCGAACAGACGCTTGACGTCAGCGAAGGCCCGCAGGATCTCGGCTCCGTACATCTTCTCCACGAACTCCGAGCGCGAGAGGCCGTCGCCGTGTTCCCCCGAGATAGACCCGCCGCATTCGACGACGAGGTCGGCGACCTCCTCGGCGACACGCCGCATCCGCGATACGCCTTCGGGGTCGGAGGTGTCGAGCGCCGGCCTGACGTGCAAGCATCCCACGCTGGCGTGGCCGTAGAAGCAAGCCCAGGTACCGTTCTTCTCGACTATCTCCTCGAAGCGCTCGACGAACTCCTCCAGCCGATCCGGTGGCACCGCCGCGTCCTCCACAAAGGCGACCGGTTTCTCTTTGTCGCTCGTACCGAGCAGGAGCGGCAGGGTGGACTTGCGGAGCCTGACCGTCTGGCCCATCTGCTCCTTTGTGCGCAGCGGCGTCGCAACGAGTGCTCCGGCTTCGCCCGCCAGATCGTCCAGTTCTTCGAAGATCTCGTCTAGCTCCTTTTCTGTGCCACTCCACTCCACCACCAGTACGGCCTTCGGGTTGCCCCGTACAAAGCGGGTCGAGTCCTGGTAGGCGGGGTTGTCCTTCGCGCGGCCTATGGCGACGTCGTCGAGCAGCTCTATCGCCGATGGGTCCGTCTGGAGGAAGCGACCCGTGGCGCGGGCCGCCGCGGAGAGGGAGTCGAACTCGAAAGAGGCCAGGGCGCGGGCTTCGGGGAGCGGGTGAAGCCGGAACTCCGCCCGGGTGACCACGCAGAGCGTACCCTCCGACCCGCACACCAGGCGTGTAAGGTCCAGCGTCTCGGGGTCGATGAGGGCGTCGAGTCCGTAGCCAGAGACGCGGCGGATCATCTTCGGGAACCGGCGCCTGATCTCATCCCCGTAGCGGTCCCTTATCTGCATGGCTCCCCGCAACAATCTCGCGAACGCATCAGCGTGACGGGCGCGTCTTCTGGCTTCTGCCCAGCTCAGGGCCCCCAGCTCGACCTTCTCTCCCGAGGGCAGAACGCAGCGCAGGCCGAGTACCTGATCCGAGGTCATCCCGTAGACGAGCGAGCGCATCCCCGCCGAGTTATTCCCGACCATCCCCCCTAGCGTCGCCACCTCGGAGGTCGACGTATCCGCCCCGAACACGAGCCCGTGCGGCTCGACCATCGCGTTGAGCTCGCCCTGCACCAGGCCAGGCTCGACCACACAACGCCGCTCCTCGAAGTCTAACTCCAGCGCCCGGCGCATCTCGGAGACGTCGAGGGCGAGCCCTGGGGCCGTCGCCTGCCCTGCAAGGCTAGTGCCCGAGCCACGGGCCGTGATAGAGAATCCCAGCTCACGGGCCACAGAGAGGCTGTGCTTCACGTCCTCCTCCGAGCGGGCGACCACCACACCTACCGGTTTGCGGAGGTAGATGGAGGCATCCGTGGACCACATGGCACGCGAGGCCTCATCCGTACGCAGGTATCCTTCGAGTTCGCCGTCGAGGGCGGCGTGGAGTTGGCTTACGTGAAGTTGGGAATTATATGGCATGCTCCGGACAACTTTACATCCGGAGAGGGCGTCTCGCCAATCAGAGGTCTCCGCCCTCTTCGGCGAGACGGTTTACTTCTCTGGCCAGGAGGGCGAGACGGGCTTCTTTTACCAGGGGCACTTCCCTGCGGCGGCGGCGGACGTTGCTGAGATCTATGTCGGCCGTGATCAGGGCCTCCTCGTGGAGCGGCGCTTCCGCCACTACCGTCCCCCAGGGGTCGACGACGTGCGAGTAGCCCCAGAAGTCCAGGTTGTCCTGTTTTCCGACGCGATTGACGAAGATAACGTAGCTCTCGAGCATGCGGGCGTAGAAGCGGGTGATCCCACGCCAGTAGCTCCTCGTGTCCAACAACTCGGGGTAAGAAGGGTAGGAGCCGCTGTCTGCCGGGATTATGAGCACCTGGGCGCCGTCCTGAACCGCGATGAACGGCAAGAACGTCTGCCAGGCGTCGTTGCAGATCAAGATGGCCATGCGGCCGAGCCTGGTGTCGAAGGCGCGCATGCTCTGACCAGGGTTGTAGTGCTTTCTCTCTTCGTAGATCCTGTAGTTGGGCAGGTAGAGTTTGCGGTGCAGGTGCCTGAGGACCCCACCTTCGAGATACGCCGCGCTGTTGTAGTTCTGGAAGCGCTGCCCCTCCTCGCAGAAGCCCACGACAACGGCCATTTCTCCCGCGGCCTCGGCCAGGGAGCTTATAATCTCGCTCTGCGCCTCGATGGCGAGGTCGTCGTCGAGCTCTTCCAGTGCGTAGCCGGACAGACTCAGCTCCGGGAAGACGGTGAGGTCAGCGCCCCTGCTTTTCGCCTCCGCCACGACCCCCTTAGCCTTGCGGAGGTTCTCTTCCGTGTCGCCGAGGATGGAGTCGATCTGGGCCAGCGCTACCCGCATAGTTCCTCACTAGCTCTATCGTCTATGTACACGTCATTTGCGCTGTGGCATGGGAATAGAACCATCGGGAGAACGGGATAATCGGTGGGCGAGGGACAATACAGCCCGATTGTACTTTACGCCGCACGCCGGTTAAAGCCTTGCGGCCCCCGACCTGCCTACGAGAAGAGACATGGGCCACCGACCGTGGAGCCGTCAGGCATAGGAGTCCTCTGGCCGAGCACGTCAAGGTAAGAAGCGATTGCCGGGCTTACCATCCGACAATCGCCGTTGGGCCGTTTGCTAGATAAAGCCGTTCTCACTTAGCCACTCTTCGGCTACCTGGTCTTCGAGTTGCCCGTCCACGTCGACCTTCGCGTTCAGCTTCTGCAGCTCGTCTGTGGTCAGTTTCTCGGAGATGGGCGCGAACAGCTTCGTAATCTGCGGGTTCTTCTCGATCACTTCCTTACTCACGTTGAGCGCCGGGTTGTAGATCGGGAAGAAGCTCTCGTCGTCTTCGACGAGCTCGAGGTCCAGGCCGGCGATGCGCCCGTCGGTCTGGAACACCTCGCCGAAGTTGCACTGCTCACCCTTGTCGACTTGTTGGTAGATCAGACCTTCGTCTATCTTGACGATGTTCTCCTTCGGGAACTCGAAATCGTATGCTTTCTCCATCCCCGGCAGGCCGTCGTCGCGGGTCGAGAACTCTGTCCCCACGCACACGGTGGCCTCTTCCGGGTTCTCCTCGACTAGCTGCTTGAAATCCGAAAGCTTCTTGACGCCGAGCTTGTCATAGGCTTCGCTGCGCACGGCCATAGTGTAGGTGTTGTTGGCCGGAGAGGGTGGCGAGAGCCACTTGATGTCGTTCTCCTTGAGGTCCTCCTTGGCGACGGCCTCGAATTGCTTCTGACGATCCGGGATGGGCTTCGTGTGGCCGAGGTGGGTGATCCAGCCTGTACCCGTGTACTCCCAATACATGTCGATCTCGCCGGATTCCAGCGCCTTCCGGGCTGCGACCGTTCCAGCCAGGCCGATCTGGTCGTTTACCGTCGCCCCCGCATTTTCGAGAACTTGGAGCGTGATCTGGCCCAGGATCAACTGCTCGGTGAACTCCTTGGAGCCGACGGTGAACTCGGCGCCGGAGAGGTCTACGTCCCCCGATGCTCCCCCGCCGCCGGCGCCGCCGCAGCCAGCGGCGATCAGGGTCAGGACTGTGAGGAGCCCAAGCAGTTGCGTCAGCTTTGCACGTATGGTTCGCACAGCGATCCTCCTTCAGGGTCTTGTGTGGTCGAGAGCTTCACGATGGTTCCGGCTACAGGCCCTTGGGGCGCAGGACGTCTTCGGCCACGCCAGCCAGCCAGTCGATGAACAGGGCTAGAATGGCGGTCACCCCGCTGGCGGTAACCAGCACGACTGTCCGGTCCAGCCTTATGGCGTTGTTGATCGACTCCCCCAGTCCGCCAGCACCTATGAACGTCCCAAGCGTCGCGGTACCGACGTTGATGATCAGGGCGGTCCTGATGCCGGCCAGGATGATTGGGACGGCGAGCGGCAGCTCGATGCGGAATAGCACAGCCATCTTGGTCATTCCCATGCCTCGGGCGGCCTCGATAATGGAGCGATCCACCTGCCGCAAGCCCACCATGGTGTTCCGCAGGATAGACAGAAACGAGTACGCCACAAGCGCGACGATGCAAGGCCAGAACCCGATAGTCCAGACGAGGGCCAGGAGAGCGAGCACACCGATGGACGGTACTGCCTGACCTATGTTGGCCAGCCCGATTACGAACGGCGACACCCGGCGGGCGAAGGGGCGGGTGAGAAGGATGCCGGTGATCACGGCCAACGTAACGACGATAGCGGTGGAGATAACGGCGAGTTTGAGGAGTGTGGCCGTCTGCTGGATGAGGGTGACCCCGTTCAGGGAGCGCTGCTCGATGCTGTCGAGATCCTGCGTACCTACGTACAGGTAGAGCGCCAGGCCCGCGAGCCCAAGGAAGATGGGCATAGCGAGGTAGCGTAACAGGCGCGCCGGGCCGCCTGGACCCTTCGCGGCGGCCTTCTGCAGGGTCGTCATTGCCCCTCACCTCCGGCCTGTGGGTCCTGCCCAGTGCTCTCGCGCGGCTGTACCTGTTCCTGTTCTGGGGGGCTCATGTGGCGGTCCCGCTCGTGCGGGCGCATGGTGTTGATCGCCTCGAGCACCGTATCGAAGTCGACCACGCCCTTGTAGCGGCCTCCGTCGTCGACGATGATGGCCGAGCCTTTGTAGGATGTGATCATTGTGTCCAGGGTATCGTAGAGGTTCGTGTTGGCCTCGACGATGGCCACCGCAGGCCGGCCTGACTCTTCGAGCGGGGTGTCGTCGTGCTGGATTTCCTCCTGGCCAACCCACCGCCCTGGCTTTTCCTGCTCATCCAGCAGCAATACGTAGTCTCTGCTCGTGCTGCGCATCTTCTCCCTTACCTCATCGTGGCTGTCGGTTAGCCCGGCGACCGGCCAGTCGGAGGTTTCGATGTCCGAGACCCGGCTGAGGCTAAGACGCTTGATGGAGGGTCCTGAGCCGATGAAGTCCTGGACGAACTCGTCGGCGGGGTCTGTCAGGATCCTCTCTGGCGTATCATACTGGGCGATCTTGGACTGCTGCTTGAGGATCGCTATGCGGTCGCCCATTTTTATGGCCTCGTCTATGTCGTGGGTGACGAAGACTATGGTCTTGCGGATCTCCTGCTGGAGCCGCAGGAACTCGTCCTGGAGCCTGTCGCGGGTGATCGGGTCTATCGCCCCGAAAGGTTCGTCCATCAACAGGACCGGCGGGTCTGCGGCCATCGCCCGCGCCACCCCGATACGCTGGCGCTGGCCGCCTGAAAGCTCCTTCGGGTAACGGTCGCGGTAGGAGAGGTCTATACCCACGGTCTCCAGTAGCTCGTCTATACGGTCCGAGGTGCGTTTCTTCTCCCAGCCGAGCATCCTTGGCACCGTCGCGATATTGTCGGCGATGGTCATGTGCGGGAAGA
>Ga0126312_10000703_pt1 | contig 20806 bp, 19 predicted proteins | sample Plot104A_FD_92537 | JGI IMG/M metagenome (GOLD analysis project Ga0126312, IMG submission 92537) | Serpentine soil microbial communities from UC McLaughlin Reserve, CA, USA - Plot104A | ecosystem: Environmental > Terrestrial > Soil > Grasslands | place: USA: UC McLaughlin Reserve, Lake County...
CGAACTCGGGAAGCTCAAGTAGGTAGTCTGGGTCCTTCTCCAGATGTACCACGCGGCGCACGTCCTGAGCCGTCCGGAGGTCGGGTTTTTCCTCCGCTCGGACGAACGGCGCGCCCTAGCGCTCCCCGCCGCCTCCGACCTCAGGGAGCGCATCTCACAGATCCACGGCCTCTCGTTCGCCCGGAGCCTCGTGGCGCTCGAGGACCCTGTGGTGTGGGGCTTGGTAAGCCCGCTCGCCATAAGCTTCCCGACCCGCTGTTACCTGAGGTCGGACCTCGACGCGGCCGGGCTCAAGGTCCAGGTGCTTGAACGGATCGAGGAGTTGGAGGGGCAGGAGCGCCGGAGGGAGAAGATATTGTCCGAGCTCGTTCCCGCGACGGAAGGTCGGGGGTGCGACGCGGGTGCGGTGAAGGGGATGCTCGGCGGCTAGACAGGGTAGCCTATCCGCTTTGCCTAAGGGAGCTAGCGCAGGCGGTAGACACGCGCTTCGAAGGGCCGGAGCGGCAATCGCCGAAGGTCCTGCTCGGCATCGACCGGATAGTTGGCTATCAGTAGCTCCCTTGCGTCTGCCGCAAGATCAGGTGGCGCCACGAACGTTGGCGTGCTCGCGGTGAAGTTCAGGATCACCAGCAGGCGATCGTCCTCCAGCGTCCGGGTGAAAGCATAGAAGTCCTCGTCGTCGTCGAGGACGAGATCGTAGGAGCCGTGGACGATGACGGGGTTGGCCTTGCGTAGCGCTATCAGCCGCCGGTAGTAGTGAAAGACGGACTCGGGATCGGCCATGGCCTGCTCGACGTTTATACGTGTGTGGTTCGGGTTGACGCCGATCCACGGCCTTCCCGTGGTAAACCCGGCGTTCTCCCCCTCGGTCCACTGCATCAGGGTTCTGGCATTGTCCCTGCTGCATCTGTGAATGAGCTCCAAGGCAGCCTGCGGGTCCATGCGCTTCTCCTCGACCAACTCGCGGTAAAGGTTGTGGGTCCAGACATCCCTGTAGTCCTCGATCGACCCGAACGCGACGTTGGTCATGCCTATCTCTTCCCCCTGGTAGACGTACGGGGTACCGTACATCAGGTGAAGGAAGGTGGCGAGCATCTTGGCCGACTCGACCCTGTAGCGGCCGTCGTCGCCGAAGCGCGAGACCTGGCGCGGCTGGTCGTGGTTGGAGAGGTACAGGCTGTTCCAGCCTCCGTCCTCCAAATCCTTCTGCCAGCGGGTCATCACCTCCTTCAGTTCTCGCAGCTTCCAGCGCCTCCAACTCCAGCTTCCCGGCACATCCGGGTCCGTGTCGAGAACTACGTGCTCGAAGTGGAACACCATGTCGAGCGGCCCCGTCTGCTCGTTGGTCAGCTCGGCGGCCTGCTCCGTAGTCGCAAACAGCGCCTCGCCGACGGTAAGGGTGTCGTACGGCGCGAGCGCCTCTTGCTTCATCTCGTCTAGGAATTCGAGGAGCCTGGGGCCGTGGACGAAATACTGCCCGCCCCACTGGTAGCGACCAGGGCCAACCTCGGGCGCGTCCGGCAGCCCCGGAACCTTGGAGATCAGGTTGATGACGTCCATGCGGAAGCCGTCGATCCCCTTCTCAAGCCACCACCTCAACATCTCGAAGACCGCCTCCCTTACCTGCGGGTTCTCCCAGTTGAGGTCGGGTTGTTTACGCGTGAAGAGATGGAGATAGTACTCCCCCGTGAGCTCATCGTACGCCCAGGCAGACCCGCCGAACAGGCTCGCCCAGTTGTTTGGCTCGCGCCCGTCGCGCCCCTCGCGCCAGATGTAGAAGTCGCGGTACGGGCTGTCCTTCGATCTGCGTGCTTCGACAAACCAGGGGTGCTCATCGGACGTGTGGTTGACGACGAGGTCCATCACGAGCCTTATGCCCCGCTCGTGCAGCCCGGCGAGCAGTTCCTCCCAGTCGGCCAGGGTCCCGAACTCGTCCATAACGTCCCGATAGTCACTGATGTCGTATCCCATGTCGTCGTTCGGGCTCTTGTAGATCGGGGAGAGCCACACCACATCGACACCGAGCTCTCGGAGATAGTCGAGCTTCTCTATGATCCCGCGCAGGTCACCGATGCCGTCGCCGTCGCTGTCCTTGAAGCTGCGCGGCCAGATCTGGTAGACGACGCTCTCTTTCCACCACCGCTGCATCACGTCAACCGTCCCTCCTGCGGTAGTAAGTTTGCTAGGTAGCCGGGTTCGAAAGCCTCTCATTCTGGCCTCGTGCCCGAGCGGGCCCCTCCTCGATAACTCCGGAGTATCTCACCGTTGGCGCGAGGCCTCAATCAGCCACTATTACTCCGCACAAGAGAGGCCAAGCCTACGGCTTGCGGACGAGGGTCGGACCTAGCAGAATGAGCGCGACTATCGGCCGTTCACGACGAAGCGAGGTAAGACTCTCGATGCGTTTGCACTCCGCTCCAAGGTCGGGCAACAGCTACAAGGTCCGGCTGCTCCTGGGTCTGCTGGGCACGAGGTATGAGATAGTCGACTACGACACTAGGGGCCGAGAGACTCACGCGCCGGACTTCCTTACGCACGTCAACCCGGATGGCAAGGTCCCGGTCTTGGAGCTCGAGGACGGGACGATGCTCCCGGAGTCCGGGGCGATCCTTTACTACCTCGCCGAGAGCACGCCCTACCTCCCCGAGGAGAAGCTGGAGCGGGCGCGGGTGTTGCGCTGGATGTTCTTCGAGCAGTACAGCCTCCTGCTCTACCTCTCCCGGCCCCGCCTGTGGCGCATGTCGGGCGTGGCGATGACGGCCCAAAGAAGGGCCGAACTAAAGCAACTCTTCGAGCAGGGCTACAGGGCCCTCGGGGTGATGGAGCGGCATTTGAGCGGACGCGAGTTTTTCGCAGGGGAGAACCCCACGATCGCAGACGTCGCCCTCTATGTGTACCCGCGCCTGTGTCCAGAGGGTGGCTACGACCTGGAGGGCTTCCCGGCAGTGCGGGCCTGGCTGGAGCGGATCGCCTCCCTGCCGGGGTACGTGCCGCCGCCCGGTTAGGAGCGTGCGGGGACTGTTGCCCATCGACATAAGGCCGCTCGGAGTGCCCCACATCGGACCAGCCCTGACCCGTAGAGGTTTCTTGAAGGTTGCTGGAGCGTCCTTGCTCGGTGCCTGGGGTCTCTCATCCGGGTGTACCCCTAGACCCGAGAGGGAAGATGCACCCAACGTCGTGCTCGTGATCGTCGACAGTGTAAGGAGGGACCATGTAGGCGTCTACGGTAACGGTTGGATCAGGACCCCCAACCTCGACGCCCTGGCAAAGGAGAGCTTGCGCTTCAGCAGACCCTACCCCGAGTCAATACCTACGCTCTGTGCGAGGAGGGCCATACACACGGGGCTCAGGACCTGGCCTTTCGAAAACTGGCAACCCGCCAAAGGTGACGACATACTCCTCTGGGGCTGGCAGCCGATCCCCAATGACCAGACCACGCTCGCGGAGATCCTTAGCCACAATGGCTACGGAACCTACTTCATCACCGACAACCTGCAACAGTACAAGGCGTCGATGAATTTCCACCGCGGCTTCGACGCCTTCAACTTTATCCGGGGACAGACTACCGATCCCTTCAAGCCTATGTACAATTGCCCCCCGCAGAAAATGCAAGGCGCACTGACCTATGGCGCAGGTGAGTTGGAGGACAGCCTCTGCCGCTACTTCGCCAACGTCAAGGAGAGAGAGACGGAGGCGGACTGGTTCTCCCCCATGGTCTTCTCCCAGGCCGCAGACTACCTCGATCTCCTGAGCAAGGGTGGCCCTTTCTTCCTTACCGTCGACTCCTACGACCCGCACGAGCCCTGGGACCCGCCCGAGAAGTACGTCACGATGTACGACGATGAGCCCTATAACCTCAAGGAGCCCTACTGGCCCCGCTCCGGTCCGGACGATTACCTCGATGAGCGGGAGTTAGAGCGGATGAAGGCGCGCTACTCGGGGGAGCTCACGATGATGGACCACTGGCTGGGGCGTTTCCTGGACAAGATGGAGGAGCTGAACCTATTCGAGAACACCCTGCTCATACTCCTCTCCGACCATGGTGTGGCCCACGGCGAGCACGGCTACACGGGCAAGCCGGATAATGTGCTCTGGCCAGAGGTCACGGACATACCGTTTCTGATCAGGCATCCCGAAGGCCGGGGGGCTGGCCAGACGAGCGATTATTACGCCTCCACCCACGACGTGGCCCCGACGATCCTCGGCTTCCTTGGTATCGAGCCGCCACAGGAGTTGGAGGGCCAGGATCTCTCCGTGATGCTCGGAGGCGGAGAGCCCGAGGCAAGGCCTCACTTCACGCTGGGCTACAACGACCACGTCTGGACCCGCGACGAGCGCTACGTCATGTTCAGCACCAACCAGGGCGCCGACGCCAGGCTCTACGACGTGCAACAAGACCCTGGCATGTACAACGACCTCGCGCGGGACGAGCCCAACACGGTCAAGCGGATGTTCGAAGACTACGTACTCGGTGACGCCGGCGGCCCCCTGCCCACCTATAACTACAACTCCGCAGCAGGATAGCCTCCTACTCCTCTGGCCTTATCGCCGAGGTCTGTCAGTCGTAGGATCTTCTGCGAGGCGAGTTGGTAGGGGGAGGCCAGAGACGGGTGGCGGTGACGAATATCCACGCAAGCAGCGTGAGAATAAACAGGTAGTAGGCCACTCCCGGCAAGAAAAGAAGCAGCACCGCGAGCATCCCTGTGGCAAGGGTATAGCGGGCGTGCCCGCGCCATTGGAGACGTTTCCTGTACCCTCGCCACAAGGAGAATAGCGCAGCAAGCAAAGCCAGGATAAACAACACGAAGGCTGCATCGTGAATCAGGCCGTGCAGGCTACGGGGCCCGACTCTATATATCGGATCCGTCTCGAAGGCCATGAGCGACATTGCTATCCCGGCCATGAAAAGCAGGGCGGGCCCGAGTGGCGAGTTCCTTTCGTCAGTCGTCCCGATACTCAGCCCCACCGAGAAGAGCGCCAGCAGCAGGCCCGAGACGACGAAGGTGGCGTCCTGTAGGCCCCCATAGGGACCGAGGGCGAGTCCGCTCGGCCAGGCGCCCGCGGGATCGGCGAGGGGGTGCCAGCCGATCCCGCGCATGAAGTCGTACTGCAGCGCGGTCAGCGTGAGGAGGACGCTTAAGAATAGAACCGACCCGAGCATCCCCGCGAGCGCCGCTGCCATGACGATCACCCGTCGCCTCGTCGCACTCCTGGTGAAGAAATGTCGCATCTGCATGGGACAAATCACCAATCTATCATGTTCAAGGAATGTTCGCCTGCTCTTCGAGTGTCCACTTCACCCGCTCCACAGCGGGCGGGATCACGTCACCTATGCCCGTCCACACCCGCAGCGCCGCCGCCCTATCGTAGGGGGTCTTGCCCTGGTTGACCAGAACCACCCGAGCTCCCGACCTGAGCGCCAGTCCTACGAGCGACGCCGCCGGCTGCACCATGAGCGAGGAGCCGAGGACGAGCATAAGGTCGCAGCTGCGGGCGTGGTGGTCGGCCAGCATCAACTCTGCCTCCGGCAGTGGGTCCCCGAAGTTCACCACCGAGGAGATCAGCCGCCCGCCACAGTCGGCGCACTCCGGCTGACTCGGCACAGGCTTCTGGGTGCGGTAGCCCGGGCCCCAACGGTTCCTGTCCCATCCTACCTCCTGCCGGGTGTAGATTCGGTCGCAGCCCAGGCAGCGCATGAGCTGCCCGTTGCCGTGTAGTTCCGCCAAAGACTCGGGGCTAATGCCGGAGCGGCGGTGGAGGTTGTCGGTGTTCTGCGTAACGAGGAACCGGAGTTTGCCGAGCTTCTGGAGCTCGAAGAGGGACAGATGAGAGGCGTTGGGCCCTACCTCACCCGGCGGCACCCGCCACCTAGGTGCGGGCAGGCCGGCGTCACGCCGCGTCCATACCCCGTCAGGGCCCCGAAAGTCGGGGATGCCCGAGTCTGTGCTGATGCCGGCGCCCGTAAAGGCGACGATGTGCTCGGACCCGGTAATCCACCGGGCGATGGTCTCGATCTGCAGTTGGAGGCGTGGTTCGTCGGTCATGGTCTTCGCCGCGATTCGGCCAGACTACTGCTCCCAGCGGCCGTCTGATTTGGCACGCTCCACCTCCAGTAGGCCGGCGGGTCTCATCCTGCCCTCCTCGATCAGCTTCCTCACCTTCTCACGGTTGCGCTTCGACCATGTGCTCCTCGACCGACGCGGGGTAAATCACTGTAGCCAATAGTGGTCGTCGAAGCCCTTCTTCGCCTGGCTCTGTCGATCCAACCGTAGCACAGGGCGGTGTCGAGGGCCTCGGCGAAGGAGACCGTCTTTAGACCTGACTCCTTTTTGGCGAGCTTGAGCCACAGTCCGTCCGAGGTCGCGTGGTGCTCCTCGAGCCACGCCTCGCGGGAGGCGAACGGGATTACAGGCAGGCGGGTTTGCTGGTGCTCATAGCATCTCCTTCTTGACCGCGCACTCTACTGGCCCTTATCTGTCGCGTCACTCAGGAGGGTATGCGGATTACCTGTCGCGAGGGAGCGATCCGGAGCACCACCCTCTCGCTTTGGATCTGTGTTTGGTAGGGCTTGCCACGGTACTTGTGGGACAATTCGTCGATGTGCTCTCTCGCCTCCTGGCCCTTCACCTTCTCTACGACTTCCCCACGCACTTCGACGAAGCGATAGGGATCTTCCATGTCCCAGATCGTGACGGTCACCCTTGGGTCGCGTTCGACATTGCGAAACTTCTGGCGGTGCACCTCGGTGTTGACCAGGAGGTGTTGCTCATTAGCATCGATCCACATCACCTGCGTCTGCGGATGGCCGCCCGGAAGCAGGGTAGTGAGTGCCGCAAAGTTCCGCCCGTGGGCCAGTTCGAGAACCATCGGATGAACCTCCTGGCCATCGATGTTATTGTCCATACGTTCCTCCTCTGGTGTCTACAGGCCTCATGATACGTCCTCTTCGTCGGTCATTACCATCAGGGCCGAAGCTCGAGCGGTCCAGGTCACGTTTTGCGCCGCAAGAGAATCACAGCACCAGCTCCCAGGTCTGGCCGACGAGATCATGCCCGAAGCTGTGGTGCGGCTCTTCGTGGACGAGCCGGAAGCCCATCCCTTCATAGATACGGCGCGCGGAGCGCAGCACGTCATTCGTCCACAACGTGATCTTCCGGTAACCGGCCTGTCCGGCGAAGCGGATGCATTCTTCTACCAGGCGGCTGCCGATGCCCAGCCCTCTTGCTTTCGGTTCGACGAGGAGAAGTCGCAGCTTGGCGGTCTCCTCCGATTGCTTGACGACGAACACGGAGCCGACGATCTCGCCTTCTCTCTCGGCGATCCAGCACCGCTCCACTCTCGGGTCGTAGTGTTGGATGAACTGCGCCACGATCTGCGCCACGAGCGCCTCGAACCGCTCATCCCAGCCGTACTCTGTGGCGTAGAGAACGCCGTGGCGGTGGACGACCCAGCCCATGTCGCCGGCCCCGGGGGGCCTCAGCAGATAAGGCACCTCTGGCTCGCGCCGAACGCCTACGAGCCCCTCGATCGTTCGCATAGCCCCCACCAAGTCTTCTTGCTCCTGTGTAGACATTCCGCCCAGCATCGCACCGATGCCGTCGCGCGAGCGCGCGTCGAGCGGGGCGAAGACCTCCCGACCTCGCTCCGTGAGCCGCAGCAGCCTGCGCCGGCCGTCGGCCTCGGAGGGTCTCCTGTGGATTAGACCACGCTCCTCGAAGCCGCCCAAGATGCGGCTCAGATAGCCCGCATCCAAGCCTAGCTCCTCGCCGAGTTCACTAGCCGTACTCTCCTCGCGGTGAGCAAGCTCGTAGAGGACGCGTACCTCTGTCAGGGAGAACTCACTCTCCAAATACCCTTCCCGCAACACGCCGATCTGCCGAGTCCAGAACCGGTTGAAGCGTCGCACAGCTCCCACCCGCCGATCGAAACCATTATCGGACATCGGAGTTACCCCACTCCCTTCGCGCGAATATATGCTAGCGTCAACTAATTACTTGATTTCGTCAAGATTCTAGCATTACGGAGCCAGCGGTGGGTTACAGGGGAGGGGTGTTTAGCTGTCATCTCCCACTTGCAGGCGCATCATGAGTTCGACGGTATGTTGGTCTGGGTTTCCCGAGACGCGGACTTCGTCGACCATACGCTCGATCAGGAACATTCCCCAGCCCCGCGGCGTCTGCGCGCCCTCCAGCTTGGCCTCGAGGTCCGGCGCCGTTGCGGTTGGGTTCGGTGGAGGACCGCTACCCCGGTCGCTAATGCGCACCAGGAGGTGCTGCTTGAGGAGCCACACCTGGATCTCGACGGGGACTTCGGGATCATACCTGTTGCCGTGCTCCATGGCGTTCATGGTCGCCTCGGCCACGGCGGTCTGGAGATTCTCCAGTCGCTGCTCCGAAAGACCCAGGTCCTTCACCGCCTCGGTGACCTTCTCCATCGCCAGGCGTTCGTTCCCTGGCACGCTGGGAAGGGTAAAGAAGGTGAGTGCTCGCCGGTGGCCGAGAGCGCCGCTCGCAGCTGGCCGCAACGGGGGCTTGCGATGCTTCATGCCGGTCTTCGATCTCTTCAGGGTGAGGAGGGTGATGTCGTCCTCCTGCTCCCTATCTTCGCCCGTGAAGCTGGCCAGCTCGGCCAGCAGGAAGTCGACGAGATCTTCGCCGCCATCCGCGCCGTAGAGGGAGATAAGCTTCCGAAGCCTGGGGAAGCCGAACATCTCGCCTTGGGGATCGTGGGCTTCTACCAACCCGTCGCTGTAGAACAGGAGGTCCTCCCCGGCAGTGACAACAGCTTCCTTCTCCTCGTAGAACATGTTCGGCATCAGGCCGAGCGGCATACCTCTCGCCAGCAGCTCGTCGACCCTTCTGTCGTGTCGGTCGCACGGGGGGTCGTGGCCAGCATTGGCGTAGACGAGCCGGCCGCTCTCCGGGTCGAGGACGCCATAAAAGCAGGTGACGAACGTACCGGCCGGGATGTATGCATACAGGACCTCGTTGGCCTCCGCGAGCACCTGCCCTGGAGCGATGTTCCCCCCCAGGGCGACGGCACGCAGTACGCTCTGGGTGTTGGCCATCACCAGGGCTGCGGCGATACCCTTGCCGGAGACGTCGCCAATGACGAGGCCCACGCGGCCGTGGTCCAAGCGGAGGATGTCGTAGAAGTCACCACCCACCTCTCGTGCAGGTTGGTAGTGGTAGGCTATCTCCCACCCCTCGAGCTTGGGCAAGTCCTTCGGGAGGAGGGCGTGCTGGATGCTCCGCGCCGTCCCCAGTTCTTGCTCGACCGAGGAGTGGAAGCTCTCCAACTCCTTGTTGGCTACTTCCAGATCCTTGCTGTAGCGCTCAGCTCTAGTGCGGCTGCGCGCCACAAGCAACGTAATTCCAAAGATCAGCAGGCTCATTCCCAGGCCACTCGCCAGCACGAACGCAGGCAGCGTGCTCTCGGCTCCCTTCTCGAAGGCCGGCTGGGTGGCAAAGTACAGGCTCCACTCGCGTCCGGCTACCTCTATCCGGCTCCCTTTTGAGAAGAGCGACTCGTTCCCATTCTGCTCGCCGAGTTCTGTGCCGTTCCCGGCGCGTTTTATCCCGTCGCGGTCGTAGAGCAGCGGGCTCGACGCCGGGTTCGCGCCGTCGTATACCTCGAAATCGATCGCAGGGTCGAAGGATCCGCCGAAGATCCCCGCCAACAGCTCATCGCTTACGAAACTTCCAACGATGAACCCTCGGATCGCACGCCGACGTTCACCGACACTCCCCAGAGGCTCTCCCTCCCGGTAGATCGGGAGATAGACGACGAATCCCCGTTGCAAGGCGAGGTCCGCTCTGGAGTTGGGGGGAGCCTCGCTGAGCACGTAGACCATTCTGGTAGCCTGCGGCTCTCCACTATCACGCGCCTCGTTCATGGCCTCTTTGTGCGCCGCTTGAGCATAGAAATCGTAGTCGAGCATGCTCTGATTGGCCTCGTCGAGCGGACCGGTGTAGATGATGGGAAAATACACGGAACGCTCTCCGCCGGGGTTCAGGCCAGGCCGCATCTCGGGAAGGCCCGCATCCCGCGCCTTGCGCATGAACGATTCCCTGTCCTCAGGATCGACCCGCTGGGCGAACCCGAGGGCCTGCAGACCCTCGAAGCGGCCGGCCGGCTCTATGCCCTCGACATAGTCGCTCCACTCCTCTGGTGAAACCGAGTTGGAGGCGTAAAACAGTCCGCGGGCGCCGAACATCGCGTCGAGATAGGCTTTGGTGCGGCGCTCCAAAGCCTCCTGGGTGGCCTGGGTACTCTCCCCGAAGCGGGCGCGGTTCTGCACCTCGACGTTCTGGCGCACGTAGTACCAGGCGAGGACCGTCAGGAGTAGCGCTATAAGCAGCACCCCGTAGGCCGCGATCCTGTGGCGCAGGTAGCGCCCAAAGCGGGCGATCCCCTGCCGCAGCGCCGCTAAGCTGATACCGTGCCTGGCCACCTCATACCTTGGTTGCGAGGTTTCGTAATACCTCGTGGAGCACCCTCCCGGAGGGGCGCTCGGCTAGGTTCGCCACCATTCCGTCCTTCATCTCTGCCTACTCTCGCACCCCATCCTACACCGTCGGCGTCTCCGGTTCGTTACGAAAACCGTTACGAAGCCTGACTACCCTCTAACTATTGCCGGGGTACGAACACGCGCCTCAGCTACTCGGCTATTGCAGCGACCTGCTCGCGGCTGAACTCAGTGATGTTCAAAACCAGGTGAGAGATTGACTAAACTTCACTACTCTCAGTGAGGATCATGAGGTATAGTTAGCGGGTAACGATCATCGCTATCTGACGCGGAGAGAAGGTGTAGACAGATGATAAGGATCTCGGTCCAGGTGAGCAGCGGCACAGGGCGCTTCAGGGTAGCGGCACGGGCTGAGACCATCGAGCGAGCCTTGGAGATTGTGGCGAGGCGATACCCTGGCAGGGAGTGCGAGGTAACGTTTCCCATAGATCCCGAGACTTTCTTCATCGAGGACACTATGGCCCCGGTTAGGCAGTTAGCGGCGTAGCGCGGACCACAGGGAAGGGATCTCCATGCACGCAATCACGATGGCAGCACCGGCGGTGGATACCAACTATCTGCAGAGGCTCTCCGAGCATCCTACGGAACCAGCTCTGCAGCGGGCCGCTCCTTTCCTGGCCCATCTTGTGAAGGACCACACCTTCCTCGAAGGTGAGATTCGCCCTCTGTTGGTAGACGCGAGAGGCACAGAGGGAGACTGGTACGTGGCCAAGAGCTATGGAGGCAAGGACCATACCTTCTCCCTGCAGGTATTTGTGTGGCCTCCGAGCACAGAGACAAAGATCCACGACCATTGCTCCTGGGGAGTTTACTGCTGCGTGGAAGGATCCGTACTCGAGGAGCGCTACGAACGTCTCGACGATGGCTCGCGGCGCGATCACGCCCGCCTGAAAAAGATCTGGCAGTTCATGTGGAGCAAGGAAGACGGCGTCTCGAGCGTTCTTCCCAGCGACGGGGGCATTCACCGGGTGGGGAATCCTGGCGACCACGTGGCGATCAGTGTGCACCTGTACGGACCTCGACTAGGGGAAGTAGACGGTCGGGACTACGAGCTCTCTCGCGACTATGTCTGCGACCGGCAGTAGGCCAGGGTCGCGAGGGAGAGGTGTGGCGCTTACTCGGCGACTCTCAGTAGTGTCACCAAAGTGATGTCGTCCTCCTGCTCCCACCTCTCCCCTGTGAAGGAGTAGAGTTCTTCCATCAAGAAGTCTACCAGTGGCTCTCCCTCAGCGTGCTCGGCCACGAGCCTCCGCAGGCGGGGAAAGCCGAACATATCACCTTCCGGATTATGGGCCTCGACCAGCCCGTCACTGTAGAGGAGGGCATTGTCGCCAGCTCCCAGCTTGATCTCCTTCTCCTCGTAGGTCATGCCTGGCATGAGGCCCAGGGGCATCCCCCTCGCCATTAGCTCCTCGGCGTCCTCACCACGGCGCACATAGGGCAGGTCGTGACCGGCGTTGGCGTATGCGAAGCTGCCCGTCTTAGGGTCGAGGACGCCGTAGAAACAGGTGACGAACATATTGGCCGGGATGCGGTTAGACAGCGCCTCATTCACCCGCTGGAGCACCTCTCCGGGCGAGTAATCTGAGGCTTGAGTGACGGCTCTGAGCATGCCACACGTGGTGGACATCACCAGGGCTGCAGGCACGCCCTTGCCCGTTGCGTCCCCCACGACCAGTCCCAGGCGACCGTCTTCCAGCTCAAGGAAGTCGAAGAAGTCTCCGCCCACCTCTCGGGCCGGTCGGTAGCTAGGGTAGATCTCCCAACCCTCTAACGCGGGCACCGACTCGGGGAGCGAAGCCTGCTGGATGCGCCGAGCCACGTGCAACTCTTGCTCGATGCGTTCGCGAGCATGCGCCTCTTGCTTGAGGCGTTGCTCACGAGCCTGAATTTCGCGCCTCATGCGGATTGCCGTTGCAACCTGCGAGACTAGGTTTGCCAGGCCGACCACAGATTCGCTTTCCGCCTGGAGCTGTGTGCGGTACGCCGTGCTATTCACTTTGTATCCTGCGATCAGGATACCAATCGGCTGTCGTGGTTCGATACCTAGCGGAAGCGCGACATATTCCGCCATCTCCAGGGCTTGCCCAAGCGCGAGCAACTCACGTTGGTCGCACCCTACCGCGCAGATAACTCGTTCTCGCTCGGCCAAGATCACAGCAAGCACCGGATCGTCCACCGGGAATCGCAGGCCCGTCACCCGCGCCTCACTCGTCTCATCGTAGTATCCGTCTTGCGCTTCAACGTAGAAGGCGTTCGTCTCGGGGTCGTACAAGAGCGCAACGCACCGTTCGAAACCAAGCTGGTACAGGACGAACTGAGTCGCGACCTGTAGGACCTCACCTAGATCCAGGGTCGCGTTGAGCTGCTTGCCAACCTCGTATAGGTGACGGTAGATGCGGATCTGGTCATCGAGTTGTTCTTGGAACTGATAGAGTTCGTGCTCGGTTCTGACGAGGCGTTTAATCTGCTCAGAGAGGCGGTGGTTTTCCTCTCGCAGGGTTGCGATCCGCTGCTCAGCTTGTCCGTGGTGCTTACCCGACGCTTCCGGTGACCATTCCATCGTCAACTCAGGGCAAGGACGACCGAGGTGTACAGATGACGAAGGTTGTGCTCCTCTACCGGACCGATCTCTCCCACAGTGTAAAAACCTACCTACGGTGCATCCGGATCTAGGGATTGCCGAAACCGCTTTTGGAGCTCGAGCTTCTCCTGCTCACGGAACATCATCTTCCCTCGGATGGCACACTCGAACTGGAAGACGAGTTTGGGTCTCTCACCCCCTAGTTGCTCTTTGATCCGGGCTGCCATCCGATCGAAGCCTGTGGTGACCTTATCCCGAACAACCACTTAGAGGTGCTCCTCCGGTACTCTCCCTGACCGCACGCAACAAGGTGCGCTGGTCATATCCCATAGAGCCGAACATGAAGACGAAGTCCGGGTTAACGATACCCGCGTTCTCTAGCGCTTGCTCGGCAGCCTCACGACCTGCAATACTCGGATTGTGATGGCGACTAATGCCGACCCCGGCTCTGGTAGCCACGAGTACACCTCCTGCTTGTTACGAACACATCTTAGCTTAGGAAGGGTTGAGCAGCATCTCTCACTCGCGCTGTCAGGCCGTCCCACTAGGAGGACATAGCTCCGCCTGCGCGGGGAGGCGCGTCAGGTCCGAGCCGGAAGTGAATCAGTTCGAATGCATTCTCCTCTTGTACAGCGAGCGAGGCCACAATCCTAAACGATCCCTGCTCACCGAACCACCCATCAGCCCCTTGAGCCCGCTTGTGCTTGCTGATATGGGTTCTATCTAGGCTTTTTGCGTTCTCCAGATTGCCTTCCGATTGTAGTCTTCGTTCTGTCTCTCAACTACGCTTCTCCGTTCCTTTCTAACCAAGAAATCGAGGAGACTGAAGAACACCTGAGATGCCCGCTCTCGATCCTCAATACGATCCACGTTGAGCATCAACTTATACTCACATGAGGTCACAGGACGGTTTGACATAGCAACTCCTCGACGACCTACGGGCGAGTTAGGGCAGCCAAACGTTCGGCGCGGGGTGCTGTGTCGACTATCTCTCACTCCAGTGTAGGAGGTGAGCGTTCAAAATCATCCCCAGGCTCAACCTGCAAGTATCCTGCCAAGGTCGAATAGGATCACCCTCATGAAGCGACCCCGCTTTGCCACTTATGGAACGTTGAAACTTTCAACCACCCCTGCCAGTGACGTGGAGGTAGCGGGCGGGGAGACAGCGCCGACCCCCATGCCCCGCTTGGCGAAGCCTGCCCAAACCTCCGGTAGGTCACCAGGGTTCAGGACAGATACCGCTGTGATGATCCCATCGCGAGCTTGGGTGAAAGTGGGGCTCGGCGGGGTGAGCTTCAGCCCACCTATGACGTAGGTGAGCATCCGATTTTCGGCTTCCTCGTGCCGGTGCTTGGCGACAAGGTTGACGAATACCTCCCAGAGAGCCGAGCACCACACTTCGCCGGCGTTGTGCACCTCGTTATTGGCAGGGGAGGGTATTCCGCTTGTAGTTATCGGCGGACCTGTTGGAAGTACGACCCCGTTGCTGATGTGCCTGAACGTCAGCGGGTTCTTCGTCATATCCGCTGTATAAGGGTAGCGCCGTATCCCGAAGTAGTAATTGTCGCTGAAGCCTGGCGTAATATTCAGAAGTAGCCAGCCACCAGCAGCGAAGGTGCCCTCTGCGAAGTCATCTGTGCTCTGGCTGGTCATGCAGATGGCAAAGAAGTCCCCCCAACCTTCACCCATAGATCGTCCTTGTACGTTAATCAAGCCGCTCGCATTACCGACGAGGCGGTTGGTGATGTAATGTCCCATCTCGTGGAACGTGATCAGCGCTTCAAAGTTGCTGGTACGAGTAGGGTTGGGTCCGGGGAACACAAACATCTGCATCCGGGGACTGGAACCGTCGGCAGGCGTATTCATGTTGGCGTTGTTGGTACCGCTGAAGTCGTTACCCTCCGCAAGGATGGGATCGCCACCCAGACCGCCTCGCCCGAAGTTGTTCTTCTGAGCGTTGCCCGATGCCTCGTCGAAACCTGCTTCGTACCATCGGTCATGGAGCCAGTTGACGTGGAAGAACATGCCAACGAGGGTACTCTGCAGGTTCTCAGGGTCGGTTGCCGGTTTGGAATGATTGTATTTGTAATTGAAGAACCTTTGTGATTTGACCTCTCCCAAAAAATCGCCGGCTCCCAATCCATTCGGGGGCTGTAAGTCAGCGTAAGCGATGCAGTTGTTGCCGTCAGTGGTCTCCGCGTCTGCGGGTAGCCAGGGATCGCCGTCAAGCAGGCTATCCATGTGGACGACCTTCTCCGTGATTGTCGGTGCCTGGAATCCATTGGGCGCGCCAGTCGGATGCGGTGTGCCGGGCGCCGGGCTGTCTTCCGGACGACAGTTATCTTCACGAGTGTTGAACACGCGATATCTGAAATCTACCTCAGAAGTCAGGTTCTTTCGGAAGAGGACGTCCGGAGTTTCGACAACGTCGATGACGTAGGCAAAGGTGGGGAAACCTTCGATCCAGAGTTCTATGTAAAGGGCGGAGTCGAATTGCCCCTCTCCCAGCGGAAACATCACGTCTTTGACCCTTACGGGACGTTCGAACGTCGGTCGAGGGTCTTCTTCGTCTTGAGGCGTGAACTGGTAGAAGCGGTACGGCTCGCTGTCCGGAGGAGCTTCCGCTGGAGAGAAGTCAGTAGGTTCGTAGGTGATGTTCGTCAGGTCGAAGGCAGCCTTGGCGATTGCCTCTTCCTCAGAGGTCGTGGTAGCCGCCATGGCTCTCTGGCTTGCCTCTGCAGCTCCCGGGAAGAATTGGCCGGAAACGGAGATTACCTCGTTGTCGGGACTAACAGCAGCGGTAACGTCCGAGTTGAAGACCTCTTTTCCCTCGACACGCTGAATCAGGTTGACCGTGCTCAAACCCCTCCTGCTTACCGAGACTACGTCGGCCGTTGCCGCATCCTCCGGCGTGAGGTTCCAAAGATCGCCTCGATCTTGGATGAACTGCGTGACCGCATCCTCGGGAGAATCGGCTGGCGCCGTCGACAATCGCGCCGCTGGATCTCGACTGGCAACGAAATTGGGAAGGCGAGTGGCCTCATCGTAATCCACTATTACATCCGAAACATCCTCGGACAAACGTTCATGGCCAGCGCTCTGTACGCGCGCCGGTGCTGCGGGCAAAGTACCGCGCGCGGCTCGAACCCCTTGATCATACAAAGCATGGAAATCTGCGGGGACTCCCTGGTTCTGCTTGGCCTGGAGGTCGTCGGGGATCCTTTCCATAGCGGCCATCCTTTATCTCGCCTTAATGGGGCTATCGTCTTGTATGAGACCAGCTAGCGATGAATTCGCGATGAATTCGCGATGAGCTTTCGATGAACGCCCGGGGTAGCGTTTCGCGCAGGAGTAAGTTTGGGCGGCGAGGTGGAACTGCGGGTAGGGGCCTCTGCCGCGCAAGAGAACTAACGTCCGCAAGTCGGCGAAACGTCAAGTGGGCAGCTATCTCTGTCTAACTACTCCAGCGCTTGCTCAGGACATCGCGTATCAAGCGGGATGCCGCGATGGTGGCCAGGACCGAAAACGTGCCTTGCACAAGGGCTTCTTTCACATCGTCTTTCGACCCGCGCTCTTCGGGCTCATCCAAAAACATACCTGCGAGCCTGGTCGCCGTCCACGCCGCAACAGCGGTGGACAGGATCGAGACAATCCGCTTCTGCATATCTTCGCTCAAGCCCTCGCCTCCTTCGCTACTCGACCTGCCTGTGAATCACCCGTCTATTGTAGTGCGGCGAGAACTATAACAAGATGGTCCGTCAAGCACGGCGGGTCGACCTAGAGCTACCGTCCCCGGCGGCCGCTAAAGAAGGCGTATGCAGCGAAGGCGATCAGTGCTACGAGCACGATCGGTCCGAGCACGGAGGTGAAAAGCAGCACGAACAAGATCCTGACCAGTCTGAAGATCCTGAATATTCCGTGGCCTCTACCGAAACCGAAGCCTCGCCTGCCGAAGCCCCTCATCAGAATAGATAGGATCTTGTCCGGCAGAGCGCTCGCGAGCAGCGATATGGTGTACAAAGCCCACTGGAGGTGCCCCGCCGCCAGCGCGTGGATGTAATCCATAAGTCTTGGTGCTCCCTTCAGCGTCCTCTGCCCTATAATCTTGCGTTATAGCAGAGCGCGGAGTTCGATAGCACGGAACGGGCGTAGCAGAGGTTATGTTTCGCTCTGCGACCTTCGGGTCATAAGCCATACAAGCCACCAGGTTGCTCCGCCCCCGCCGCTTGGGGAGCCACCTACTTCAGTGCTCTTGGGCTAGGAGGGGACGCAGGCGGGTGGCGTCACGTGCCAAGGAGGCTTGCGGTCTTACACTCAGAGCGTCTACATATCAGAGGAGGGGAAGAAAGGATGGCGAGGACCTTCAGCGTGGAGACCAGGGTTGCCCCCTCTTCGCTGCTGGTGAGGGCAAGGAGGGCAGCGAGGGAGAACGGCGCTACCCTCGTCGGCGACGAGGGATCGGGGCGCTTCTCCCACGAGTTGGTCAAAGGCGAGTACCGGGTGGTGGGAAAAACGGTGGTGGTCACTATAACGGACAAGCACTGGCTGCTCCCTTGGCCCGTCGTGGAGATCCGCTTGAGGCAGCTCCTGGCTTCGGTGTAGGTAGGCGCAGGCGGAGCCTGACCACGGTAAACTCACACCGCTGTGGTTATCGTAGTCGAGAGGGAATGTTGCGCGAGGAAGTACTGAGGGACCTGGCAAGACGAGCGGCGACGGACCCCGGGTTTCTCAAGCAGATGAGGAGAGATCTCGAAGGCACGCTCGCGGGGTACGGCCTTACGCGCGAGGAGCTCGGGTTGGTGGATGACCTCCGGCGTCGGACCGCCTCGATGAGCGACGAGCAACTCGCCCGTACGCTGGCCAGTGGCCTCCGAGAGCGTACCGGCGGTCCTCCGGCACGACCCTCCGTCCCGAGTTGGCGCGGTTCGGGTCCCGCCAGACCGGCACGGCCGGGGGACTGACGCAGAGGGGACACGATTTGGACCCACGTCGTACGACGGGTTATGAGTGTAAGGCGGATTACCAGGCCGCTCCACCTCGCGTCCGGTGGTTGTGCAGCTCGGTACTCGCATCGGGCTGCGGTGCCAGGCCGATTGGAGATACTTTAGAGATAGAATTGGCTACGATCCGGTGAAGGGCTAGCGACTCTTGCGAGAGGACAATCATGTATCCGCGGAGAACAAGGCCTTCGTCCGCCGGTGGCTGGAGGAGGTGCTCACCAGAGGAAGCCTCGAACGCACAGAAGACCTCTTCGCCCGCAACTATATACTCCACGATCCTAGCTTTCCCCGAGACGTGTACGGCCCAGAGGGCGTGAAAAAGTACGTGGCGGCATATCGCTCCGCTTTCCCCGACGCCCGCTTCGCGGTGGAAGATCAGATAGCCGAAGGGGACACGGTAGTAAGCCGATGGACGGCGCGAGGCACCCATCGAGGCGAATTCCTAGGAATTGCCCCTACCGGCGAGGAGGTTACGGTGACAGGCATCGAGTTCGACCACGTGGTAGGAGGCAAGATCGAGGAGGCCTGGGTCGGCTACCACCCGTTCGCAGGTCCGGTGCTCGATCGGGAGTGGGTCAAGCGAGGGTTTGCCGCATTGCACGAAGCCTTCCCCGACATCCGCATAGCGGAGGTGGACAGCATAAGGGAAGGAAACAGGGCCGCATTCCGCTGGTTGATGAGCGGCACTCACCAGGGCGAGTTTTTGGGCCTAGCCCCGACCGGGGAGCGGATCGAGGCGATGGGGATGGACATCGTACGCGTCGTCGAGGGAAAGATAGTCGAGCACTGGGGCGAGTTTGACGTCGTGGGCATGCTGCGGCAGTTAGGCGTGATCCACCCGCCATCGTAGGCTCCGAGGTACTACGGCTCGGGCTGTGCGTGCGACGTGACCAGGTGGGGAGTAGTTCAGAAACGTTAGAAAATCTTGTGCGCCCTTATCACGCGGGCTTGGAAATACCCTCGTCTTACCGGCTTGTGTAAGCGTTGGTGTGGGCTGCGAGGTCCGCGAGGCGCCTATTAGTTCGCTCTCTGAAGCGTCACCAAGGTGAGGTCATCCTCCTGCTCCCAGCCCTCCCCCGTGAAGGAGTAGAGTTCTTCCACTAAGAAGTCCACTAGAGCTTCACCCTCAGCGTGCTCCGCCAGGAGCGTCCGCAACCTAGGAAAGCCGAACATCTCACCTTCGGGGTTGTGGGCCTCCACCAGGCCGTCACTGTAAAAGAGGGCCGCTTCGCCGACTTCCAGAACTACCTCCTTCTCCTCATAGCGCATGCCGGGCATCAGGCCCAAGGGCATTCCTCTGGCCATGAGCTCTTCGGCATCGCCAGCACGCCGGACGTAGGGCAGGTCGTGGCCGGCGTTCGCATAGGTGAAGCTACCGCTAGACGGTTCGAGGACGCCGTAGAAGCAGGTGACGAACATGTTTTGGGGTATGCGGACACTAAGCGCATCGTTAACTCTTTTGAGTACCTCGCCCGGCGAGTTCACAGAGAGGGCTACAGCCCTAAGCATGCCGCAGGTGGTGGACATTACCAACGCCGCCGGAACGCCATGACCGGTGGCGTCCCCGACAACCATCCCCAGGCGACCGTCTTCTAGCTCCAAGAAGTCGTAGAAGTCTCCTCCGACCTCTCGGGCTGGCTGGTAGTAGGGAGAGATCTGCCAGCCCTCTAGGGTGGGCACCTCCTCGGAGAGCGAGGCTTGCTGAATGCGCCTCGCCACCCTAAGGTCCTGTTCGACGCGTTCGCGCTCGCGCGCCTGTTGTTCGATCTCCTCCAGAAACGGGGTAACGATATCCGCGCTCCACTCTTCGGCGATCTTGCCCCCTGAGATGCGGTTTATGACGATGAGCGGGGTGGACCAATGCTTGCCGGTAGGCGCTACGCCAAATAACGTCCCGCGGTCGTGAGTGCCACGCATCGTGAGGCGACTTATCACCATGTCGCCGTCGGTTGCCTGGTACTCGACGATGTAGCGAATGTCTGAGAGGGCGGAGTGCTGCTCGGCGGCACTCTGTATGTAGCCCTCACGCCCAGGGATTTGGCCCGGAAGCAGGCTGTGGTCGACAAAGTCGCGGGCCAGCATCTCCTCCAGCGCATCTAGGTCGCCCCTAGCATGCGCCTTCAAGAAGCGCTTGACCAGGTCCCTGTTCTTCTCTTCGGCCTCCGAAAACACGGTGGGTTCCCTTCTGCCAATCTCTGCAACGGAGGCATCATGTCCCCGTAGCTCTATCCGACACATCACACAGATGGAGTATTGCATGCTTATATACTTAAGTCACTGGATGTGAGATTCTCAGCAACTCGCGTCCGACATCCCGCACACATTCTCGGCACTCGGGAGGCGATAGCCGCTCTTGGCTTTCGGACCGCCGAGATACGGTTGCCACTCGCTCCCGTGCTGAGTCATGGCACTCTGGCGCCCGCTACGCACTCGAGCCCACCTTGCTCACTGAAAACACCGCACCCTGGGGGTCCGCCAGGATAGCAGTCCTGCCGACCGAGGTGTGGAAGGGCCACATCTTGACTTCGCCGCCGAGCTCCGCGGCCTTGTCGGCGGCCATATCGACGTCGTCGACCCAGAAGTCGACGCTCCAGTACGCCGACACGTCTTCGGGAGATCGGTCGCCGCTCACCGGCACCATCACTCTGACCACCTCCCGGGAAACGGGCTGCGAGGGTTCGCCGCCGACGTAGC